>ENA-OSEO01001679-OSEO01001679.1-sediment-metagenome-genome-assembly--contig:-NODE-1679-length-37793-cov-28.042847_pt1 | contig 37793 bp, 34 predicted proteins | sample MGYA00237883_ERZ534232 | MGnify/ENA metagenome assembly ERZ534232 | reverse complement strand
TAAGAAGAAGATATACATATTTAGGGTCTCCCTTAAATAAGTCATGTTCATCTATGTTTGCCAGTACTGCTCTTAATCTAGCTATTTCATGGGATAAGTCTTTGATATTATCTGCTTTTAAGAACTCTTCATATTTCCTTTTAGTCTCTCCTCTTAGGTATTTAGAATAAAGACCATGTTTTATAGGTGTAGCTCCTCCATGAAGTTTACAGGCTCCTTCTCCTTTATGGTCTGTTCCCCATCCGGCCGGACGTTTGCAAGGTTTATTGGTAGACTTTGCTTTTTTCCCGCATCTTTCATGGGGTTTCCTTAAAAATGTATCTTCCATGAGGTTTCCCTTTCTTCTTATCTTTGTTCTACCTATTTATGAGTTTGTAATTTCCTTAAAATGGTACTCCTTCTGGTATCTCTTTAGCGTTAAATGTGCTCTTAACAGTCTCTATGACTGAATCCTTCTCTTGCATATCTGAACTGCTGTTCTTTTGACTGTTAATGTTAACGTTAATAGGGTCTTCCTTATTTTTAACAGTTAACGAATAAATTGAAGCATTTCCTGTTTTCTTGCCTGTATCAATCACTCTTCCTTGTTTCTTAAGGGTTGTTATCGTTACCTTAACGGAACCAAGTTCTAAGCCAGTTTCTTCTGCAATCTCTCTTGCTGTAGCCTCTCCTAGCTCATCTAATGCAATAAAGATTTGTTCTTTTAAGCTAAGGTGTTCTGCAAACTCAAGACCAGGTTCATAACGAGATACTAATAAAGCACCATTGCTAAAATTAAGGCTTAGACCTAAAGCTTCCCTTTTCGCACTGAAATTACTTTTAGTGTTCTTAAGGATGCAATTGAGGATATTATCTTCACCTGGTTTAGCATTTATATGCCATATATTTCTACTAAGGTGACCCTTATAGGCACTTCCAAAAGGCGTTTTATCTCTTGCCCTATCTCCTTTTTGTCTCTTAGCTTGGTGGTCTAAAAGTAAAACAGTTCCTAATTCTCTTATCTGTTGAAAAAGTCTACAGATGTCTCTTGCAGCTTCAGGGTCACCGGTTAAAGCAGCACCAATACTATCAACGATGATTAGGTCAAATTCATCTCTCTTAATTACTGGTATTAACTCAGTTAAATTATTAGGAACTTCTTCTTGGATACCAGGAGCAACATATAAGAGATTTGTAGCTAAGAGAGGGTGCTTAATGCCTAATCCTTTACATACCATCTCAAGTCGCTGACGTTGCAGCTCAGGGCTTAGCTCGAAGTCACAATAAAGGACTCTTCCTTTCTTAACATCTTTATTTAAGAATCTCTTTCCTGTAGCTACTAAAACAGCGATATACAATGCCAGATAGCTTTTACCCATACCACCATCACCATATATGAGGCTTATGCAATCACTAGGTAATAGGTCTTCTATGAGATAGTTAAATTCAGTTAACGGATAGGCACTTAATGAGATATAAGGAAGACTGTTAAGAGAACTGTTAATATCGGTATTACTTATTAACTTTACATTAACAGTCTTATTCTCGCTGGTAGAAGAGTTGCCATAATTTTTAGTTGTTAAGGGCTTTTCCATTTCTTTGCTTATCCGGTCGTATTCTTCTTTTAATCCTGCTTCATCTGGCCAATTAGCAGTTGATTTCTTATTTTTGAAAGACTCATTCATATGAATCACCTACATAAAACTCAACTGGTGGTCCAGTTGCTTAACTTTCCAGAACTTGCGTGGACAAATCAGTTGCACACCAAAGCCATGGTCAATTGTAGAAGAGTATTTCTTGAAATCAATAAGTGATATTTCATACTGCTTGTCTTCTTCTTTGTCAAAGAACTTAATTAGCTTACACTTGCGGTATTCGAGTTCTCTTAGCAGCCAAAGGTCTATGCCCCAACCGTCCAAATTACGATATAAGTGCTTGCTTAATTGAACTTTACGATGGAAGTTCTCACCTAAACCCGCTCCAAAGACCTTTTTGCCTAAGCGATACACTTTGATAGTTGCATGATTGTCTGGTTTGTTGTACAAAATAGTTGATGGTTTCATTACATTACTGAGCCTCTTCTTGTTTCAGCAAGAAGGGGCTCTTTTCACCTCCTACTTCTTCCTTTTAATTAGTTGTGCAAAATTATCTGAATCAAAAAGTTCATGCTCGGAAATATCTAGTGCCTCTGAGATTGCCCGCCTTAGTTTTGGATAACATCGCATGTGTCTACCCTCTACCTGCGCAATTAAGCCAGAGCTTACTCCTAATTCTCTAGAAAGATTACTATGGGTAAACCCTAGTCTTCTCCGCAATAACTCCATTTTTGTAACTTGCTTCACGTAAATACACCTCCTTGTTGCAATCTAACTCTACTTCTCATTCTTATCTTTCATATTTACTAAAGTCGCCTTATAATAGTTTCAAAAAGGGACATCGTATTTGGGGCATTATGTGGCAGCTAGAAGTCTTGGATGAGGGTTTTTCTTTAATCGATAATTTTTATAAAAAGGCTCAAAATAAGCAATTTGTAGAGGAATTGTCAAAAAGAGTTGGAGCAGGTATTCTAGAATTTCTAAGAATGCAGAACAGTTATCCTCCTATGGTGCCCTGCTATGATACTACTTGTACAATCCCCAAAAATAGTAGCTATATTAACTCCGAAGGAATTTGTTCTCTTTTATCCTATAATCTTAAGGAACCCTTGGTTAAAGCCCCGCCGAATCAGAAGTGGACAGCTGTCATAGCACTGGACATTTTGGGAAGAGGCATACCGGAATCTAGTGAGATTGAAGAAAGTTACTTTATAAAGAAAGGTTCTGATTGGGTAGCTTCCTCAAAACCTAAATGCCAGTTAGGGAGTGATTCAAGCTATTACTGTCCTTTTTATCGGCCTGCGGTAAGGAAGCAATTTTGTAGTATGCCATACGATGAAACAAAAGAACTACATAAATATCATATTAATTTCACTATCATGTTTTGGTATCCAGAATTCTCCTCTAGACCTGGAGTAAAAGTTACGTCACCGGAAGGGCTTTCTTTTGGCTCCACTATGACTGAACAGTTAAGATTTAAAAGCGCTGACAATAAACATTCTCTAAAAATTGATATTTCCCATATCACAGCCTTAGAGCAACTTCGAAATCCTGGATTATCGCATGGAATTCCAAAGAAATATATAGACCCTGAGACAAAAAAGATTAGAGAGCTCGAAGTCTTGAATAATGCCCTAAATGCAATCTGGAAGGAAGGAAAATTATCCACAAAACAACGGAGGCTCTTCCATCCTTTCTCATCAGAATACACCATGATTATCCCTAAAAATCCTCCAAAAGACAAAAAAAGTATAGAAACTATGTATAAATCATTACAAGGAGAGCTTTACCTATTCGCTATTAAAGCTCGTCTTTTTGATGATTTATCTCCTCTTTATGAATTCATTGAAAGTGAGTTTGTAAGACCAAAAGTTTGTGGATTAGAAAGCTATTCGGATGTAGAGGAGATTTGTCAAATAGTCGCTAGTCACATTACTAATACTACATACACGTATCCTTCTAGCCATTTTAGTTTTCTTTCTTACATAAATAATACTGTAATTGGGATTAAAAATGATTATTTTAGAAAAAAAATGGAATCCACAAACACACCAATAGAACTTAGTTCGGGAGTATCAGTAAATAACATGGCCAAAATTCTAACCAAGATTTATGGTGGAAATGTGACTGGAAATCGTACATTTATCTATCGCTCAATTAGTAAAGGCTTGATTAAGCCACGAAAGGACGGACGTTTCTATACTTTATACGAGAAAGATTTCAATATGCTCTCATCTTACATAAAGAAAAGACAAAAACATCGAGAGCTAATTCAGCGTCTCTGTAAATTAAAAGGTTATAAAGATATTAGCGGTGCAAGGAAATGGTTTAATCGAAAATACCGCTATTTAACACTACAACAAATTGAAGAAGAAATTGAATCCTTCCGTAACATCAATGAACCAAAAAAAAGAAAAGATGCACTCATTGATTATTTGGTTGAAAGATGTGGTTCTTCATTCCAAGAAGCTGAAGAGTATATTGATGTACAAAAATCCGAAGGATTCTCATTAGAAGAAATCACACAAAATCTATTAGAAGGAGGTGATTCGATAATCAAAAAATCTGGAGGGATGTAGTCTTGGAAGCACTTTTCTGAACCAAAATCACAACAGCTGAACATAAAATGGCTGCTTACCAAAAATAAAGGTGCCCCCAGGGGAATTCGAATCCCCGCCGCAGCCTTGAAAGGGCTGTGTCCTAGGCCTCTAGACGATGGGGGCAAGTAACCACTCAATTATATAGAAAAATTCAAACTCTCATATCATAAACATTTTAAGGCAACTTGACAAGAGCAGCAATTTTAAAAAATGAAGAATATAGAAAGGAATTTAAATTTAGAGAATAACTAAAGTTAGAGTTTCATATAAACAGGGGTAGATTCTTGCTTGTTCTTCTTTTAAGCTTTACTTCTTTACCAACGCAATTTTTTCGAGGATTTCCTTCTTTTCATCAGAGGAGAACCGGTCATGTACAAATTGATATTTTCCATCGGGATAGCGTAAGACATTTGATGCTTTATCTCCCTTTTTAATAACAAAAAGATCAGCGAAACGTTTTTCTTTACCTACCCAGACTTCCAGATTACCAAGGGATTTAATTTCTATTTGACCAGTGGAGGCTTCTACTTCGCCGTCCGGAGATCCTTTCTCTTTATTCTCTCCATCCTTACTCGCACTTACTTTCTCACTTTTAGAAACAACTGTGGTTTCTTTCTTTTCTGCTTCTTTTGTATTAGAATCTGACTTTTCGCCAGCCCGATCAGATAATCTTGGTTTTTCTTCCACCTTATCCGGTTGCATCTTTGCAGAACTTGTATCCGATGAAGCTCCAGCAACATCTTTTACCTTTGTACTGGCACTCTCGTCTACTTTCACCGTATCCTTAGAAGATTGTTTATCGTTTTCTTTCGATGATTGGATAGTTTTTGCTTTTTCATCTGAAATAGGGACTTTTTCTTTCTCCTTCTTTGAAAACCGCTCCTCTTTAGACCTGTCAGTTTTTTCTTCACTTGTTTCGATCTTCTTCGGAGATCCCTCCGTTGTCTTCTTTCTGTCGCCAACTTCGGTAATTAGTCCGGCTCTTAATAATTTATAAAGAGTATATCCCGCCTGAAAACTATCTTTACCATACTCCCTCATTAAATCATTAACCGTCCTCTTCCCATCAATTAAACAGACAAGCCCCCACTCACTGGGAGCAAGACTTATTCCCACAACATCCGCCGCTCTGCCCTCATTCAAAGCAAAAATAGTATCAAAGCTGGGGATTGCTTCCTTTATTTTTGACCATTGCTCCGATTTGATTATGTTCTCAAAAGAAGGAATGTCTGCCACCAACTTATTCCAGGCTTCAAAGGTGATTCCTATGTCCTCTCCAGGTGGCACTTTTCCAACATCGAATTCAAATTCTCCTTTTTCCCATGAAAGAATATCCAAAAAAGCATCCCAGATTTGTTCCTTGATAAATTCCTCTAAAGCTTTCTCATCAACCAGTTTCATCTCAAGAAGAACACGACCAATTCTTACTTCATTGGGCTTTTTCTTTTGGGATTCAAGTGCTGCTTGTAAATCTTCCTGACTTATTAAGCCTGCTTCAACCATTCGCTGGCCAAGAGGTTTATTGTACTTGGTAGAAGTAGCATAATATCCCTCGCCGTTCTTAAAATAAATATTGCCCGTTTCCTCACTTACTATCTTTAATACACCGGTTTTATGACTAAAAGATAGAAACTGAAATATCTCGGATATATTGAATTCTTTTAAACGCCCCTTAAGGGCCATGCTAAGACCTCCTCGATACTACAAAAACAGATATTAAATAAAAGATTATATGTATTATCGGCTCAGATCAGGTGAACTTTAGTAAAGATTTGACTAAATCAAGAAAAACAAAGAACCCAATAAACCAGCTTTTCGGTCTTGGGGCACACTTTTTAATTTCGTGTTTTTGCTGGCCCGTTGGGTTCTTCTTTTTTTATATCGACTTTGTTTCCACAATCCTTAAAAAAGGCTTCGGTTCCAGTTAATAAATGTTGTCACCGTTATCTTTTCCAACAAAAGAGCCCGATGCTTCCGCGTCTTGGTCTCCCTTATGAGCTTGACCAAATTAGCATCGGACTCTAATAAAATTATACCAGTTTAAGTGGGAAAAAGCATGGGGATGTAATGATTATGCTTACAGCTTCTCCACAAAAATCGGGCTTTCAGTTAAAGTAAGCTCTCCGGCGTCCATTTCTTTTTCATCTCCACTCAGATAAGTCACTTTAACTCTGCCACTTATTTCCGCCGGAACACTCCCACTGCCCCAGAGAGCATAAACTGTCTTTCCTTCGACGAAAAATTTATACTGACCAATCACTATTTTCTTATTTCCATTCTCACCGGATAAACCTGAACCGCCGCCAATTTCTTCTCTTATTTTCTCCGTAGTCAAAGGATAATCCAACATTTTGGCAATTGTCTTGTGCACAAAGAAAAGAGGCTGTCTTTCATTTGATACTGAAATAATAGTCGATCGATCTGAAAATCCCGGTCCTCCTTCTCCTTCTGATGGAAGTCCCTCATCGGGTAGTTTAAGGTTCACGTAAAAGAACTTGTCCGCACCATTAGCAAGAGCAAATATATAACTTCTGGCCAAGCTGGCAGCATAATAATCCCTGCTTTCCTTGCGACCTCTATTCTCAATCTGTACTTCAGTAACCCAGATAGGTTTATCAATATTATTCTTCAATAGGAACTCTTTGAATTCCGGTATATTCAGAGGTTCGCCATGGCCAATAGAGTGGATATTAGCTATATCAAAATATTTTCCTCCTCCTTCGTCAAGAACTCCTTGCCAATACTGGACCATAAAATCGCTCATTCCGGCCATGCCTCCGTTTAATATTTTTGCGTCTTTGTCCGCATTTTTCACTGCCTCATAGGTAGCTTTCAGTACTTCGAAATATTCTTTGGGCGGCCCTTGAAAAAACACCAGGGGAGGTTCTTGCATCTCAGGCTCATTTGCTACTTCCCAGTACTTGATGGGATATTTCAAATCCGGCATATCATCCGTACCGTCACCGTCATAACGCTCAACCAACATCTCAACAAATCTTTTGTAAGCATTCATATTGCTTGGTTTAGCTCGCGTTTTAGGAGCATTTGGATCAGAAGATGCAATTTCAGGATACTTTCCCTCGTTGGCTTTTTGATCCCAATCGGCAAATGGTTGTATGCATGCAACGGTACAGAAATCACGTTCCTGGACCATCTTGACATACTGATCCGTATCGATGAAATTAAATGTTCCCGGTTCTGTTTCAATTCGTCCCCATTCGAATAATTCAAAAAACGGCCGGTCCCAACTTCCCCCCGCGGCCTGTGCGTCTTTTAGATCAAATGTCGCGGGCATAAATCCGAAGTGCGCTGATTCCTTCTCTATTTTTTTGGTTTGTGCACTATCTGAATCACCTTTATCATCTGCTTTTTTATCATCGGCTGTTTCACTGCAACCAATTGAAGCTAACATCAATAGCAAAATCAGAGTTAGTGCGAAGATTTTTTTCATTATCATCTCCTTTTTACAGACCAAGCTTGACTCCGCCTGAAGTAATCGGCTCGCAGCAGCTAAGATAATCTACCTAGCACCTGGTTAAACTATGTAGATTTCAAACAGTATCTCATTTAACAACCGAATGGCGACTGAATCATTTTTATAAATCAGGAGACTCTATTTTTTCCTGATCTTTTTGCTTCATATAAAGCTTCATCCGCTTTTTGAACTAGCTCTTTCCCGCACATGCCTTCAACATAACCGGAAACCCCGATACTTACGGTAATTTTTTCACTTCTTTCTTGTTGATCGCCCAGGAAACGGTATTCACTTACCATCTTCCTGATTCTCTCGCTAACTATCATTGCACCATCATAATTGGTTTCCGGCAGAATAACCGCAAATTCCTCTCCGCCGTATCTTGCTACCACATCCACACCCCGGCAATTGTTGCTGATTATCTTTGCTACTTCAAGTAGTACTAAATCTCCTCGCACATGACCGAATTTATCGTTATACGACTTAAAGTTATCAAGATCAATCATTAATAAAGATAATGGCCTCTTATAACGCTGAGCCCTATTTGTCTCTACGTCCAGCTGGGACTGGAGATAGCGATAATTATAAACTTTTGTCAGTTCATCGGTAATGGAAAGTCTTTTTGCCAGCTCGTATAAAAGGGAGTTTTGATAAGCTGTGGTTATTTGTGCTGCAATGAGAGAGAGAATTTTACCATCTTCGGGGGTTGATAATTCAACTGTCTTTCTCGGCGCACAAAAAGCCCCGATCATTTTTTCACCGGTTTTAAGGGGTAAGCAACTGATTTCCATTCCATGAGGAGATTCTTTAATGGAGTAGGTAATATCCATGTTTTTGGCCCATGTATATTTGTTTTCCTGAATCTTTTCTGAAAGGTTTTGAAAAACATCTTCGGGTAAATTGCGTTGACCTTGAAAAAGAAAGTCATGGCGATCATCGAATACGAATAATGAAAAGACCTCAAAACCCATTACGCTTTCGATAATGTCCATAACCAAACCGGACAGTTCACTGGCATCCAGAGTTGAGTGAATCACCTTGATCATTTCAAAAATTGCCTCAAAGCTTGTGTAAGACCTGTTAAGCTCTTTTTTTGCGCTCGCCAAAGCATCTGTCAATGCCTGGACTTTAGATTCGGTTTCAGCCATGATATCCCCCTTCAATTCACTTTTTTTAATAGTGTGTTTTGTTTTTTTTCCTTCTTTGCTATTCGATAAAGGTTCCCTGTTCCCTGCTTGGGATTATTGTAATACCGAAGTAAGCTAACTTAGACTTGTTCTGATTTAATCTTCTTTTGAGCTCTTTGGTAACTCATCCTAACAATCTTAATTTATTCTGAAGTAGAAAGTAAGAATTGGAGTAAGGCACATTCTTTAGTACTCAAACTGTAAGATGATATAGTAACAACCACGTAAAGCAAATTTAGGATGTTTTTTGGAATTTATTGCTGTTCACATGTTGATTTTCGTAAAAAAACAATGTAGAGTAAAAAGCCAACAATCACAAAAACACCCCAGAAAAACGGAGCGATACGAAAAGCTATGTCAAGTGGCTCCAGACCATAATTTCCAATGTATTTAAGAGTAGCGAGAGCGCTGATAATTGAAAAGGGGACTGCTGTAAGCAAAGAGACAGCCAAAATCCAAAGACCCAGGCAAAAGATAACATAATAGAGTACCTTGCTGCCTTTTCCATACCCTTTCATATAGCATAGTATGGCTGCAAACACTGAAGGCAAGCCTCCCATTAACACATGTATGACGCCAAAACTTGCTCTTGAATAGAGCAACGAAATAAAGATACCCCAAAAGAGAAAAAATAACGCTAATAATACAAGAACCAAAAAGGCAATCCTATAAGGCTTTCCTGCTGGCAACTGCTCCCCTGTGATTTTCACTTAAATCACTTCCCTTCGGCTTCAATGATTCAAATTTACCTTATGATACCGACCCGATAAACAATTTCATAGTGTTTTCTTCTAGTTTTCCTTTAATGCCGCTCTTCCTTATGTGAAATTCCGGGGGAGCTCCTTCCCTGTAATCACAATCCATTTATCAGAGGTTCGATCTTGTTAGAACCAATGCAAAATAAAAAGAGGCCATTTCTGACCTCTTTTGCTCGGTGAGCCGTGGAGGATTCGAACCTCCGACACCCGGATTAAAAGTCCGGTGCTCTGCCAACTGAGCTAACGGCCCGTAAGAAACAGTTATCGATATTTAATTATTTACAAAATGCAAACCTTTTCGCTCGCTAAGTGCTACACCTTTGCACATCTAAAAATATCTGGTACTCCCCGCCTGCCGGCGGACAGGTGCCAACTGAGCTAACGGCCTAAATTATCAACTTCTGGTGATAAGGTTTTCAATATTCGCTGAGCTTTCACCTTATTAAGATATATCTCTATTAAAACTTGTTCTAGAGAAAAGAGAGGTTCGCATCTTTGCGAACCACATTTGATGAAGCGCAACACTTACAGTATTTTACTCAACAGAGGAGAAGATATCAATTCTCCCCGAGGTTGTCAAGGTTAATCGTGTAAATTTGCTTTTTTAAATCATCCCAATAAACAAAGCGGGGCGTTGCAATTTTGGCAGAACCCCGCTCAACTTCTTCTTATTAAGTGTCTCTAGTGCTTAAAGTGCCTCTTTCCTGTAAAGACCAGCGCAACACCGTACTTATCGGCGGTTGCAATCACTTCATCGTCCCGAATAGATCCTCCCGGTTCAATAAATGCCTTTATGCCGACTTTTGCCGCCGCTTCCAACGCATCAGGAAAAGGAAAGAAAGCATCTGATGCCAGGACTGCTCCCTTACAGTTCTCTGCTCCCGCTTTCTTTACCGCCAGCTCAGAAGAATCAACTCTGCTCATTTGACCGGCCCCAATTCCAATCCCCTGTAGATCCTTGGCCAGAACTATAGCGTTTGATTTTACATGTTTGGCTATCCGCCAGCCGAAAAGCAAATCCGCCCATTCCTTATCAGAAGGAGCTTTCTTGGTAACTACTTTCATATCCGACCTTTCTTCAATCGATAAATCCTTATCCTGGATTAGCACTCCTCCATCAACCCGTCTTATGTCTTTTCCGAAGTATTTTCCTTTTTCTTCGCCCATTTCCATCAAGCGAATGTCTTTCTTCTTTGTAAGTATCTGTAGCGCTTCTTCCAGGAATACCGGAGCGATAACAGCTTCCACAAAGGTCTCGGCAATCTTTTTTGCCACTGCCTCGTCTACCGGTCTATTAAGAGCAACTATACTGCCAAAAGCGGAAACGGGATCGCAAGCATATGCTTTTTCATAGGCAGCCGCAATATCATCAGCTAGGGCTGAGCCGCAGGGATTGGTGTGTTTGATAACAATAGCTGCCGGAGGAGAGAATTCCCGGGCAATCAACCAAGCAGAATCCAGATCCAGGATATTATTATAGGAAAGCTCTTTTCCGTGAAGCTGTTGGGCGTAAACCAGGGAATGAGATGGTGCGTATTCATCCCGATAATAGGCAGCTCTCTGATGAGGATTCTCACCGTATCGCAAATCCATTATCTTCTCAAAAACTAACTCCATTTGAGGAGGAAACTCTTTTTCTCCTTCCAAATACTCATATATGGTTTCATCATAGGCAGCTGTATGCTTGAATGCGTCTCTAGCTAATTCCAGGCGCATTTTTCTTGTGGTTGATCCATCATTCTTTTTCATTTGCGCCAGCACTTCATCATATCGCTCCGGTTCAACAATAACGGTTACTCCTTCAAAATTCTTGGAACCGGAACGTATCATGCTGGGTCCGCCGATGTCTATTTGTTCTATAGCTTCCTCTAAAGTAACGCTCTCTTTGGCGATTGTCTGCGCAAATGGGTACAAATTGACCACAACCATATCAATAGGAGTGATTTCATGTTCTTTTAGCTGTCCCATATGAGATTCGCTATCTCTAATGGCCAGCAAAGCTCCGTGGATTTTGGGGTGGAGTGTTTTTACTCTCCCATCCAAGACTTCGGGAAAGCCGGTAACCTCCGAGACTTTGATTACATTAATACCTGCTTCTTTTAGAGCTTTGGCCGTTCCGCCGGTGGAGATAATCTCTACTCCAAATTCCTGTAATCCCTTGGCGAAATCGACTATCCCTCGCTTATCCGAAACGCTGACAAGTGCCCTTTTAATTTTCACTTTTTCCATTTCATCCCTCCAATGATTTGGTTTGCAGTCTATTACAACTTCTAAAATTACGGTTTAAATCTTCACGGTCTTTTGGGGTATGTTTTTTGAATTAACCTAGCTGACCGGCTTTTCCGCGAAGAATAGCGCGGAATGTTTCACTCTGATCGATTAATCTCTCTTTGTTTTCATCATCAATTACTTCAACAATTGGAAATTCTCTCTTGAACACGGCAAAGAACTTATTTAATAGGCTCTCTTCGATACCGGCTTCCCGTACAGCGGAAGGACTCCATTTTTTGGCAATACCGATAATCCCCTCTCTACCCTCGCGCTGGAATATTTCCGCCAGCACTGCCGTCACTATGGCATTTGGTGAAATACAGGCGATTTCCGCAGCTTCAATTGCATAAGAGTTACCATTAAATGATATTGACATGCCTCTGTTTTCTTTTACCAGTTTGAGTGCTTCAGCATCGGTAATGCTATCGCCAAGGTACATAACATCATTCAAGCGAGAGCCTTCTTTTTCAACACTGTCTTGTATTGCTCTTGCTTTTCCTACCCCGCCAACAGGACTAACGTCAAGCAATACACGTCCCGATTTCATGGTCACAACTTCCTGCCATATTATCTGATCCAACCGATGAGCGTTTGCCTTTAATTGCGGTGGTAAATACTCGGGTGAAGTCACGTTAGGTGGTATTTCTATAATCGGAAGGTACAGTATTTCTTTAACCAGTTCTTTAAAATGACTAGTTTCTTTGGCATCAGTCTCATATTGATCAAGATCAAGCTTAGTCGAATAAATGTTCTCAGCGGGAACACCAAGCTTTTCCCCCAAAGCCAAAGCGAAGGGACTATAGCTTGTACTTACAATAAATAAGGGCATCCTGGCCTTTATATACTTGTAAGTCTCAATTGCCCCTGGTACAGGTTTTATATTGTAAAGGGAATAATACTCGATTTTCTTGTTGGTAGCACCAAAAGCTTTTAAGAATGGGAGTATCATTATCAAGGTGCTACCAGGTTGATAACCAGGCTTTTTTACAATATCCGCCAAGTAATCATCATATTTACTTAGCCGCGCGAAGAATTCCTCGCCTTGCGGGATAAAGTGGGCCGCAAGCTCAAGCGCATTATCATTTAGAACAATCGGTCCTTCGCAATCAGTGTTGACTTGCCGCACGATTTACCTTTCTATCTCAATTTTATACTTACAGCATTAAATAGTGACACATGGCCGGGGCCATTACAGTACTTAATTGCTTTTTAATTTCTTTTCTATCTCTTCGTTCAAACAATAACCCTCTTGTACAACATTTCCACCTGCAACAACTCTGCCATTTTCAATTTTCAATTTCCCATTTGAAAATTCCCTTACGGTATAAAAAATTAGCGGTATTTCTCTTTTTACTCCTTCTTTACGTATTAGCGCAAAAAGGGGATTACTTTCTCCGTCCGTCTTGGCTATTTGAAGCAGAGTCTTATTTCTAAGTTTCTTATCCAAATCCTCCCACCATTCGTCAAATTGTCTCCCTTTTATCGGAAAAGAATAGTAAGTAATCGGTGGGCCTTCATCTAGCTCCTCGGTTACCAAATGCATCATGGCTCCGGTTTTATCCGCCCTGTGTTTTATAAGTTCCCAGACAACTTCTTGCCAGGTACCTACCGGTCCGCCAGGTAATGCCGGATGTAAATTTATCATATTGAATTTTTTGCAGATCTCGCTTCCGGCTATCAGCATGTAACCCGCTAAAACTATTATGTCCGGTTTGAATGATTCAATTCTTCCGATAATCTCGCGATCATACTGCAGCCTCCACTCCCGTAAAACTTTTTTATTCGTATTGCCAGCGAGACGTAATTCCGGTTCAAAATTCTTAGATGAAAAACAAACTAATGGGATATCCAGGCCTTTAACTAATTGAAAAAAATCATCGCTAATCCCAGATTCTTTTTGCTCTCTGTTGCTGAAGACAAAAGAAATTTCACCATTAATTTCACCATTTTTAATGCCATTGCAGACTGCCCGAAAAAGCTCCTTTGCAGCTGTATCCCGTGCTGTGGTAAACCATCCTATTCTAAAAGACATTTTCCCGCTCACCCTTATTTCAATTTATCAAGCAAGAACTTTTTGTTTGGATACCTAGCCCTGCCAAACTCGGTAATGCATACAGAAGCAGCTTCGGTGGCAAATAATGCCGAGCTATATAAAGATTTTCCCATAAGCTGACCGGCCAGGAAACCGGCAGCAAAAACATCCCCGGCACCTGTTCGGTCCACCGCCTTCACCTTAGGTGTAGGAATTTGGAATTCCGTATCACCGGAAAGAAGATAACTCCCCTCTTCGCCCATTTTACAGATAACAACTTCCGGTCCCATATCCAAAAACAGTGCTGTACCTTTTTTATAATCTTTGCCGGTTAAAATATCAATTTCTTCATCGGTAATAAAAAGAATGGAGGTCTTTTCCAGTATAGGAAGAAGCTGCTCGATGCCCTTTCGTGCATATATTTCTCCGGGATCGAAACCGATCTTAACTCCCGGCGGGACATTTTCAACCAGCTCTTTCTGAACTGTAAAGGGTGCTTCCCCTACAAAAGAAGTCAAATAAAGATATTTTGTATCAAAAACATAATTAATATCTAGCTCGCTAAAGACAATCTCATCATTGATATTAGGAAAAACCAGATTTGATCGATCGCGAGATTTATCTAAAAGAGCCAGGCAAACACCACTTACACCTTCCTTGACAAGGCGACTTGTATCAACAGACTCAATTGATCTTATTAAAAAATCCCCGTTAGGATCAGTGCCTACTTTACCTATAATACCGGTTGCAAAGTCCATTTTTGCCAGGGCATAGACGGTATTGGCGGCCTGACCGCCGCCGCTTTTGCTGGCTAAAGTGCCTATCTTGGAGAGCTTGCTCAAGGTTGGTTCAAATTCTTCCAGGGAAACATAGACTTCTCCCCCAGGCTTAAGGCGGCGACCCCTTGTCTCCAAGCTTGTAAGGTTGGCGACTCTATAAATAAAATCAACGTTGAGAGCGCCAAATCCGACTACATCTTTCATTCTGCCCCTTCTAATTGGCGATTTATAAAGGCTAAAAGATCTCTACGGCTCGCAAGGCAAAAATAAAAACTTTCTAATTCCAGCAGTTCTTGCTATGGGGGGTCATGCTAAGAATAACACATGATATTACATCTATTTTACAGCTTTTGATTTTTCCAGCATGAATTTGGAAATCTTTAGATCAGGTGGGATCTCAATAGGATATGTTCCGTCAAAACAAGCAAGACAAAAATCTTCATAATGCCTGGATGTGGCTCCCACCAATCCATCAAAACTTAAGTAATATAAGCTATCAGCGCCTAAAAATTCTTTTATTTCTTTCACACTCTTTGCAGAAGCTATCAGTTCAGCCCGGTTTGCAGTATCAATTCCATAAAAACAGGGAAATCTGATGGGGGGTGAGCTAATTCGCATATGGACTTCCTTTGCTCCCTCTTTCTTCAGCAATCTTACTATCTTTTTAGTAGTATTGCCTCTAACAATCGAGTCATCTATGACTACCAGCCGCTTACCTTCAATTATCTCCCGTAACGGATTTAGTTTTAACTGGATGCCAAGTTGACGAATTGTTTGAGTAGGCTGTATAAAAGTCCGTCCAACATATCTGTTTTTTATGAGCCCCATACCAAAAGGAATTCCCGACTGTTCCGCGTAACCGATTGCCGCCGGAGTCCCGGTATCAGGCACAGGTATTACCAAATCGGCATCTACCGGACTTTCCTTGGCTAAACTCATGCCCATAGACTTTCTTGCATCATAGAGGTTTCTATTGTAGAGATAGCTGTCCGGCCGGGCAAAGTAAATGAATTCAAAGATGCACAGTGAAGGTTTTGCCGGAGGAACCGCTTGGATGGAGTGAAGCCCTTCTTTGTCTATAACCACTAGCTCACCGGGATTTATTTCCCTGATAAAATATGCTCCCATTATATTCAGGCCACAGCTTTCGGATGCAATGGCATAATTGCCGCCCATTCTGCCCAAACAGAGAGGGCGAATTCCATGGGGATCGCGAAAAGCCAATAGCTTATCCTCTGTTGCCAGAACTACCGAATATCCTCCTTTAAGCTCTTCCATAGCCTTCTGGATTGCTTCTTCGATCTCAAAATCCTTAAAGCTGGTAATCAGACTGGCTATTACTTCCGTATCACCTGTTGACCTAAATCTACTGCCATTTTGTGCAAGCCTTTCCCGAAGCTCTTCCGTATTAATTAAATTACCGTTATGGGCAATAGCAAAAGCCCCTTGGGAATAGGATTTATAAATAGGTTGGGCATTTTCCCAATGAGTGGAACCGGTAGTTGAATATCGCACATGTCCGACTGCAATATCTCCATCCTGTAGAGAAGCAAGACTTTGTTCGTCGAACACCTGGGTTACCAAACCCATATCTTTATAAACTACAATGGATTCACCGTCTGATACAGAAATCCCCGCACTTTCCTGTCCTCTGTGTTGAACACCGTGTAATCCAAAGTATGCCAATTTAGCTACGTCTTCGCCGGGCGCATAGACCCCGATAAGTCCGCATTCTTCGTGAGGTTTATCTTCATCTATCCCAGAATAACAAGAGGTAAAAGGTGAGACTTCCGGTTTTCTTACGATTTTATCGCGCACTCTAAGGCTCCTTGCCAATTGTTGGCAATTTCTTCAACTGCCATATCAATTTTACCATTAATCTGCACTTTATTGCCACCAATTTGGCCCAATACGGTTACAGGTACTTGCAGACCCCCTGCTATTTCCTTAAGTTTTGACAGATTTTCTTTCTTTATGGAGATAATGACCCTTGACTGAGACTCACTGAAAAACCATTGACAGAAATCCATCTCCTGTCCTTCGCTGCCAATTGGCGGTTCATCCAGTATCGCGCCCTTGTTACCCATAATGCAACACTCTATAAGAGCAACCGCTATACCTCCTTCAGAGCAATCATGGGCTGATAGGATCAAATTATTTTGTATCGCCTGCAGGCAGCAAGATTGTACGTTTTTTTCCTTTTCCATATCTAAATAAGGTGGCTTACCTGCAACCATATCGAAAATGACTTTTAAATATTCGCTGCCACCGATCTCCGGATATGTTTGCCCCAGTAAAACGATAAGTGCATCATCTTCCTTAAAAACAGGTGTGCAACTTTGCTCAATATCCTCAATCAGTCCGACCATGCCCACCATTGGTGTCGGATAGATGGCTTCGCCAAAAGACTCATTGTAAAAACTCACATTTCCGCCGACCACCGGTGTTTGAAAAAACTCACAAGCCTCAGACAATCCCTTTACGGCCTGCTCGAATTGCCAAAAACAATATGACTTTTCCGGATTGCCAAAATTGAGGCAGTCGGTGACCGCCAAGGGTTTTGCCCCGGAACAGATCAGGTTTCTGGCTGCTTCAGCTATAGCGATTTTTGCTCCCATATAGGGGTCCAAATAACAATAGCGTCCGTTGCAGTCGGTAGTTGCCGCAATTGCTTTTTTCGTTCCTTTAATTCTTATAACTCCCGCATCCGAGCCGGGAAATACTGCCGTACTGGTTTGAACCATATGATCGTATTGCTGATAAACCCATTGACGACTACAGATATTGGGAGAGCTAATAACCTGCATCACTGCATCAGCAATGTTGTTTGGTTCTTCCGGCTGCGATAGATCGGTATTCTGAATCTTATCAAGATAATCAGGCCGCTCTCCTTTACCGAAATAGACAGGAGCATCATCTGCCAGCGAACGAGCCGGCATTTTCCCGACTAATTCACCGTTTTCATAAATACTTAGCGTGCCTGTAGTGTTGACCTTTCCGATTTGGGTAGCATCCAGACCCCACTTACTACAAATTTCCAGGGTCTCCTCCAAATACTCCGGACTAACAACAGCAAGCATTCTTTCTTGAGACTCGGATATCATAGTCTCAAAAGGTTGCATTTTTTCTTCTCGCCGCAGTATCTTGGCCACATCTACATCCATTCCGGTACCGGAACGACTTGATGTCTCACAAGTAGCACAAGTTAGTCCCGCTCCCCCCAGGTCCTGCAAGCCCACGAGAAGGTCCTTTGATAATAGCTCGAGGCATGCTTCTATTAGCAACTTTTCCGTAAAAGGATCGCCTACTTGAACCGAGGGCCGCTTTTCCTCGGCTCCCTCGTCAAACTCACGGGATGCCAAAACGCTTACGCCTCCGATTCCGTCACGTCCGGTTTTTGATCCCATAAGCAGTACGATATTGCCGTCTCCCTCGGCAGAACCTTTGATCAGATTCTCTTGTTCGGCAATACCGATACACATTACATTAACCAGTGGATTTCCTTCATAGGCATCTTCAAAATAAACATCGCCACCGATTGTAGGTATGCCGCAACAATTACCGTAACCGGCAATTCCCGCAATAACTTCCTCAAAAAGATATTTAACCCGCGGTTTTTTCAGTGAACCAAATCTCAAAGGATCCAACAGAGCAACCGGTCTAGCTCCCATGGTAAAAATATCCCGCAAGATTCCTCCGACTCCTGTTGCCGCTCCCTGGTACGGTTCAATGGCTGAAGGATGGTTATGGGATTCCATTTTAAACACTAATGCCAGACCGTCACCGATATCAACCACACCGGCATTTTCACCCGGACCTTGAAGGATGCTTGGTCCCTCAGTCGGAAGAGTTTTTAGCAGCGGTTTAGAGTACTTATAAGCACAGTGTTCCGACCACATGACCGAATACATTGCCAATTCCAGGAAATTAGGCTCTCGCTTAAGGATCTTCTTAATCTTTTCAAACTCATCTTCGGTTAAACCAAGTTCTTCATATACTTCAGCCATGCTTATCCTTTTATTTTGTACTGTTTCCTCATCATTTCCAATCCGATAAATGGATTAACCTTTTGCGGACTCAATAATAGATTCAAAGATTTTGCGCCCGTCGGTCGAACCCAGTAATTCCTCTATTGCCCTTTCGGGGTGAGGCATAAGACCAAAAACATTCCCATCCTTATTTACAATCCCGGCGATATTTTCCAGGGCTCCGTTTGGATTAACTGTGTCTTTTACATTCCCGCTCTCATTGCAGTATTTCAATACAATCTGATTATTCTTTTTAAGACTGGCCAGAGTAGCCTCATCGGCAAAATAATTTCCCTCATTATGAGCAATCGGGATACTTAAAACGGATCCACGGGAAATCACATTGGTAAAAGCGGTTTGATCATTTTCCACTCTTAAGTTTACATAGCGACAGATAAACTTAAGACCTTTGTTTTTAAGCATTGCGCCAGGAAGGAGGCCAGCTTCCAAGAGGATTTGGAAGCCATTGCAGATACCGATCACAAGCCCGCCATTTTGAGAATAATTCTTTATTGCTTGCATTACAGGTGAAAATCGGGCAATAGCCCCGGTTCTAAGATAATCTCCATAGGAAAAACCGCCAGGTAGGATAATGCAATCATAGCTTTCAACATTCGTGGTGGTGTGCCAAATATAATCGACTTTTTCGCCCATCAATTCCGCAGCATAATAGCAATCCTGATCGCAATTGGAGCCTGGGAAGATTACAACTCCAAATTTCACTCTCCGACCACCTCGAAGGTGTAGTCTTCGATGACCGGATTTGCTAAAAGGCGCTGGCACATCTCGGCTACTTGTTCTTTAATCTTATCTTCACCGTTCTCATTAAGCTCCAGTTGGATAAACTTACCTATGCGCACACTCTTAACGTTTTTATAGTCAAGGGCACTTAAGGTCTTTCCGACTGTAGCTCCCTGTGGATCTAAGATTCCCTGCTTATAAGTGACGTATACATTTACTTTTGGCAATACTCTCCTCCGCTGCATCCCGATACGTTTTTATTTTCTTCACCCAAAACCCTGGTTAGAACTTCCTGATATGCTTCTTCCACTTTACCTAAATCCCGGCGGAAGCGGTCTTTATCCAGTCTCTCACCGGTCTCTTTATCCCAAAAACGACAGGTGTCAGGTGAAATTTCATCGCCTAGAATAATTTCGTTGTCACAATAACCAAACTCCAATTTAAAATCTACCAGTTCCAGACCCTTACTATCAAAAAAGGACTTTAAAACATCATTTATCTTAAGACCGGTTTGTTTAAGCTCCCTCAATACTTCCGGAGTAGCCAATCCCAGTTCCTGGATGTGATCCCAGTTGAGCATAGGATCTCCCAATTCGTCATTTTTATAATAAAATTCAACAATCGTATTCTTTAAAGCTGTTCCTTCTTTATATCCAAGTCGCTCAGCCAGGCTTCCGGCAGCAATGTTTCTAACAATTACCTCTACCTGAATAATCTGCAACTTTGATACCAGCATATCCGACTCGGAAAGAAGCTCTTTGTAATGTGTTCTTATGCCTTTTTCTTCCAGAAGGCTAAAAAGCGCAGCTGAAATCCTTGCATTAGAAGTCCCCTTATCCTGTATTTGACCCTTCTTCTTCCCATCAAAAGCAGTAGCATCATCTTTGAAGTGCTGAATTACCAACTTAGGATCGTCTGTTTCATAGACTATCTTAGCTTTTCCTTCATACAATTTGTCCGTTTGTTTCACCATTTTTATCCCTCTTCTTCCGTTTATAATTCTCACACAGCCAACATCATAACTCAATATAAATTAGATGAGATTTATCTAATCCAATCGGGCAAAAATCTGGTCGATATGTTTTAAAAAACGGTGATAATCAAACTGCTTTTCAATGTCATCCGGTGATATATGCTTTTTTATATCTTCATCCTGCAAGATAAGAGCTTTAAAATCTTTCTTGCTTTTCCAGCTTTCCATAGCATTTCGCTGTACCATTTTATAGGCATCTTCACGCAGGACACCTTTCTCTACCAGAGCGAGAAGAATTTCCTGCGAAAAGACCAGGCCTTTTGTTTCTTCCAGATTTTTCTTCATGTTCTCCGGATAAACATTGAGACCGTCCATCACTACTGTGAACTTATCTAAAATGTAGTCAAGAAGTATAGTGCTATCTGGTAGGATAACACGCTCCGCTGAGGAATGGGAGATATCTCTCTCGTGCCAGAGGGTAACATTTTCCAGAGATACCAGGGCATTTCCCCGTATGACTCTGGCAAGACCGCAAATCCGCTCACATAAAATTGGATTCTTTTTATGAGGCATGGCAGAAGATCCTTTTTGACCTTTGGCAAAAGGCTCCTCAGCTTCCAGAACTTCCGTTTTTTGAAGAGCTCTAATCTCAGTGGCAAACTTCTCCAGAGAAGAAGCGGTAATAGCCATGGTGCAAAGAAACTCGGCATGCCTGTCTCTCTGAATAATTTGACTGGATGTTTCCGCCGGTTTAAGACCAAGTTTCCTGCAAACATAATCCTCAACAAAAGGATCAATATTAGCATACGTACCAACAGTTCCGGATATCTTGCCATATGAGATAGTATCCCTGGCCGCTTCTAACCGTTTGAGATTTCTTTTCATCTCAAACACCCAGAGCGCCAACTTTAAACCGAAAGTAATCGGTTCAGCATGAACACCATGACTCCTGCCGATCATCACTGTATCTTTGTGCTTGATGCCTTGTTTCTTTAAAACTTTAATTGATCTTTTTGTGTTTTCTATGAGGACATCGGCTGCTTCTTTGAGCTGAACAGCAAGCCCGGTATCAAGTACATCCGATGAGGTCATTCCATAGTGAATATAGCGCGAGGACGGTCCGACATTTTCAGCAATATTTGTGAGAAAGGCAACTACATCATGATGAACTTCCTTTTCAATCTCCTTTACTCTTTCTACATCAAACTTTGCCTTGGCTTTTATTTCCGCAACGGCTTCTTTGGGTATATTCCCTAACTCCGCTTGTGCCTCACAAGCCAAAATTTCTACCTCAAGCCACTTTTGCAGTTTGTTCTGTTCTTCCCAAATCGAGCCCATCTTCGGTAAAGTATAGCGACCTATCATTTCACCCTCGCTCTGGATTGTTAATTACTTTTTTCATTCTTCCGCCGAATGATCGTTGTCTTAACTTTTATTTACTTTTCTCGTAATTAGCGGCCATTTCTTGTTTGAATGCCCTGACCTTATCACGTATTTCAGGATACTTTACTGCCAGAATTTGTGCCGCCACTATAGCGGCATTCTTAGCCCCATCAATGGCAACAGTGGCTACCGGTACACCGGATGGCATCTGGACTGTGGAAAGTAGAGAATCCATACCCCCTAAATCCTTGGAAGATAAAGGAACACCAATTACCGGCAGGACCGTTTTTGATGCTACAACTCCTGCCAAATGGGCTGCTTTTCCTGCTCCGGCAATAATTACTTCCAGACCCCGCTCTTCCGCATTAGACGCAAAATCGCTTACTTGAATAGGAGCTCTGTGTGCGGAGATTACCCTTTCCTCGAAAGGAATATCAAATTTTTTTAATAACTCTTCCGCTTCTCTCATTACCGGAAGATCGGAAGAACTTCCCATGATAACGCCAACAAGTGCTTTAGCCACCTCAGCCTCCTATCTATATAAATGCAATACCCAACCTTAGAGCTACAACATAGATGATCTTTTTTTATTATTTTAATGCCGAATTACACTTTTGACTGTGAAACCTGGCATGCTCTTAGAGCAATATCCGTTCTATAATGCATTCCCTCAAAGGTAATCATTTCAATGGCTTCATATGCCTTATCCCGAGCATCAATAAAACTGTCACCCAAAGCACTTACATTTAAGACACGTCCTCCGGTAGTAACAACCTTGTCTCCTTGCCTTTCTGTTCCAGCATGAAAAACACTCACGTCCGGCAGCATTGATGCCTCCTGCAATCCCGAAATTTCAAATCCTGTATCATAATCAAGAGGATATCCACCGGATGCAGCCACTATCGAGATACATACCTGCGGCTTTTGAGAAAAATTAACTTCAGCCAGCCTTCCTTCGGCCACTGCCAGCAGTGCTTGGGCTAAATCTCCGTCAAAACGGGGCATAATTGCCTGCGTTTCCGGATCGCCAAAGCGACAATTGAATTCAAGAACCTTTGGTCCTTTCGCTGTTAATATAAAACCTCCGTAAAGAACTCCTCTATATTCCGCTCCCTCTCTTGCCATAGCATCCACCGTGGGCAACATTATCTGATCAACTATTTGATTGTAGGTTTCATCAGCAAGAACCGGAACAGGCGAATAGGAGCCCATGCCGCCGGTATTTGGCCCCTTATCCTGATCAAATACACGTTTATAATCCTGGGCCGGAGCCATGGGAACTACATCCTTGCCATCGGTTAGGACGAAAACCGAGACTTCCTCTCCGACTAAATACTCTTCGATTATTGCCCTATCACCGGCCGATCCGAACTTCTTGTCTATAAAGCACATCCTTAAAGCATCAATTGCGGTTTCTTTATCATGTGCAATAATCACACCTTTGCCGGCCGCCAGACCGTCCGCTTTAACCACATACGGGGGATTGCTTGCTTTAATATATTTTTCTGCCTGCTCATAGCTATCAAAAACGAATGCCTCGGCTGTAGGAATATTGTACTTTTGCATTAGCTGCTTGGCAAAATTCTTGCTGCCTTCTATTTGAGCAGCATTTTTACGCGGGCCGAAAATCCTCAAACCATTCGACTCAAAAACATCAACTATTCCGGCAACCAGCGGATTCTCGGGACCAACTACGGTTAAGTCTATGTTTTCGTCTTTGGCTAAATCAACCAAAGCGGAAAAATCGGAAACAGGAATATTCCGACATTCTGCTAACTGGCCGATACCCGCGTTACCGGGAATACAGTAAATTTTATCAACCCGGGGGCTTTGATGCAGCTTCCAAACCAGTGCATGTTCACGCCCGCCTCCTCCAATTACCAGGACTTTCATTTATCCTCCCTATAATTAACAAACCGAAAGCTATCCAGCTGAATCTTTCCGTCCCTATTCTAACCGAATTTAGCTATTGATAACATAGATTTTTACCAGCGAATAATCTTTTCATTTAAAATAGTCTGATCCCGCTTGGGACCGAGGGAAATCATGGCAATCGGTACTTGGGATATTTCTTCTATCTTTTCTATATATTTCCTGGCAGTAACGGGAAGGTCTTTATACTTTTCAATGCCGGTTATGTCTTCTTGCCAACCCGCCATTTCTTCATAGACAGGCTCACATTTATGAAATATGGTTTGATGTGGTGGAAACTGTTTGAAAATCTGATTCTTATATTTGTACCCTACACAAATCTTAATAGCATCAAACTGGGAAAGAACATCAAGCTTGGTAATGGCAATGCTGGTCAATCCATTAACTCGAACAGCGTATTTCATGAGAACCGCGTCAAACCAACCACACCTCCGCGCTCTTCCGGTGGTAGTTCCAAATTCTTTCCCGCTGGCACGCATAGCCTCTCCGGTCTCATTTTCTTGCTCGGTTGGAAAAGGACCGGAACCCACACGAGTAACATATGCTTTTACCACTCCCATGACTTCTTCCAAATGCTTTGGACCAACACCAGCTCCTGTGCAGGCACCCCCCGAGATAGGAGAAGAGGAAGTAACATAGGGGTAAGTTCCATGATCAATATCAAGAAAAGTGCCCTGGGCACCCTCGAAGAAAACATTTTTCCCTTGATCCAGAAAGTCTTGAATAAGCAGAGAGGTATCGGTTATATACTGTTCGAGTCTTTTTGCATATTCTTCATACTCCGCGACAATTTCATCCAAATTCAGCGGTTCCAAGTTATAAAGCGTGGTCATGATGGCATTCTTTGTCTTCAAAGCCTCTTCAACTTTGGTGCGAAAGATTTTCATGTCCAGAAGGTCCTGGATTCTTATTCCGATGCGCGAAGCTTTATCAGCATAAGCCGGTCCAATGCCTTTTTTGGTTGTTCCGATTTTTGACTTACCAAGCTGCAGTTCATGAGCACCATCAAGCATTAAATGATAGGGCATAATGACGTGAGCATTACAGCTTACCCTAAGATTCTCAGCACTGTAACCTGCCTGTTCAAGATCATTTATCTCGCCAATTAGAACTTTGGGATTCACAACAAGACCGTTGGCAATAATTGCCATAACATGAGGATATAGCACACCCGAAGGCAGCAGATGAAATTTAAATTCCTTTTCTCCCGGAATAACGGTATGGCCTGCATTGTCGCCGCCATTATAGCGTACAACCATATCCATCTTGCGCGCCAACAGATCCGTTATCTTCCCTTTTCCCTCATCTCCCCATTGAGTTCCTACCAGCACTAGCCCTGGCATAGTACCTCCCTATATTTATATCCTTTTTACATTAAAATAGATTTGTACTAATATTGGATGTTTCCCCTTTGCTTATCCTATTGTTGTTCTCGTTTTCCAAAATAGCACGTGCAACAACCACCCCGGAACAAGATGACTGAACAAGACCTCTGGTAATACCCGCTCCGTCTCCTATAGCAAAAAGATTTTTTACCTCGGTCTCCAGCCTCGAATCAAGTTTGACTCTTGAGGAATAAAACTTTACTTCAACTCCGTATAGCAGGGTGTTTCGTGAATTTATCCCCGGAGCCATTTGGTCCAATGCCTCAATCATTTCCAAAATGTCGGAAATGTACCTAAAAGGAAGGGCAAAGCTTAAATCACCAGGTGTAGCACTTGGCATCGTGGGTCGTACCGTCCCCTCCTCGATCCGATCCGGAGTTGAGCGCCTTCCCATCTGAAGATCGCCCAAACGTTGTATTAATATCCCTTCCCCCAAGAGATTCGCTAGTCGCGCGATATATTTTCCATATGCAATTGGTTCTTTAAAAGGCTCGGTAAAACTTGTCGAAACCAGAAGGGCAAAATTTGTATTTTTAGTCTTTTTATTAGAATAACTATGCCCATTAACAGTTATAATGTCACCGTATGTTTCAGTTGAAACCAAACCGTTGGGATTAACGCAAAAAGTGCGAACCTGATCTTTAAAATAATGGGAACGGTAAAGCAGTTTAGGTTCATAAAGATCTTCAGTTAACGGTTGCATAACAGCTACCGGAACTTCCACTCGCAGTCCGATATCCACAGCATTGTTTTGCAATCCCAATCCCAATCTTCGCGCTTCCGAGGCAAGCCAGTCAGCACCTTCTCTTCCGGGAGCAGCAATTACATATTGGCCCTCAATTTCCTCACCCTCTGAAGTCAAAATTCCTGTAACCTTGTTGCTGTCCTCGGTAAGTATCTTCTCTACACTAACCTCGGTACGGATCTCGACTCGATCCGAAAGATCTTCCCGCATGGTTTTTAGGCTACTAAAGCACCTATCTGTTCCAAGATGCTTAACCGGAGAAGTAATCAAGCTCATACCGGCCATTTTGGCCCGATGTTCCAGGTCTTTTATTTTCAAGGGATCCGTGCCGTATGTTTTTTCCGGAGCCCCGTATTCTTGATAAACTCCGTCAACATATTTCACCAGTTCCCCAAGATCATTTCTAGAAAGATATTCCGAAAGCCAACCGCCAACTTCTGCCGACAGGGTGAGTTTTCCATCGGAAAACGCACCGGCACCGCCCCACCCCGATGTTATAGAACAGGGGCTGCACTGTACACACTTACCCTGCCTGCCAGGACATTTCCTTTTATCTATATCCTTCCCTTTTTCCAGAACCAATACACTTAGGTTATTTTTCCTGGTGAGCTCTAAAGCAGAAAAAATACCAGCGGGACCGGCACCAATTATTATTACATCATAGTAAGACAATTTTTAGCTCCCAGTGTCATTTATGTAAAACCCGTAATATATCGGCAATATGTCTACCCACAAAAAAATAACCCAAATAGCTATTTCCCTTGCCTATCTGAGTTCAATTTCCAATAAGGTATCGCCCTTTATTTCCCAGAAGACACAATATTATAACTGGTCAATAATGTCAAGCGTGGTATATTAATGAGATTAACGACACCAATTCCTCGAAGTACCGGAATGTGACGTTCTTATTATAACGACAAACAGAAAACACCGTGATATTAATTCAGAAATCTCTTTCTTGATACAAATATTCTTTGTGATCTTGCTTAAGCATCTTTTTTACCGGGAGTTGATTGCCGGTATAATTCTCTTAAATTACCGGTTATTTCTCCCGGTGCACCAATACCAACTTTCTTGCCCTCCAGTTCAACCACCGGCATTATTTCTAATAAGGAGTTTGAAATAAAGACCTCATTGGCTTTCTTAAGTTCTTCTTCGGTTAAATCTATCTCATGTATATCGATATTCTGGTTTTTCGCCAGTTCAAACACATATCTTCTGGTAATACCGGGCAGTATGCCGTATCGAAGGGAGGGAGTAGAAATCACACCTTCTCTAACAGCAAAAACATTGCTCATTGTCCCCTCAGTTACAAAACCATCTCTTACAAAAAATGCCTCTTTTACCCCACAATTATCAGCATAAACCCTGGCTACAACATTATCCAAGAAATTTAAAGATTTAAGATAGCCAAAGCCTCGTGTCTCCCTGATAAAAACAGCGGAATAACCTTGTTTGTACATTTCTTCGGTACAGGGAACCCCGTCGGTAATAACTGCAACTAGAGTAGATTTCATGTTTTCCGTAAATCCAAGCCCTCTTTCTCCGATTCCTCTGGTTAAAATGATTTTAAGAATACCGTCTTTTACCTTGCTTTCCGCAATCAGAGATGCTGCCGCTAAAACCAATTCCTCATAATCCGGTGTATTAATTTTTAAGCTCTTTGCGGCCGATTGTAGCCTTTTTAAATGCTCATCAAGAAGAAAAGGAATATGATTATAAACACGCATCGTTTCAAAAAGACCGTCTCCGTAGAGAAAACCGCGGTCAAAAATGGATATCTTTGCTTCAGAAAGAGGCACGATTTGACCGTTTACATAGGCAACTTCTCCCATTTTCTAACCTCCTTCGGGCACCCGGCAGCAATAAGAAGAGCATCGGCTTTGCTTAAAGTTTCAAAATATTCTCTATCAGGCTTGGAATCTATCACCACTCCGGCACCAACCTGGATATAAGCCTTATTACCCTTTACGATAAAAGTCCTAATAATAATATTCATATCCATGTTTCCGTTGAAGCCAAAATATCCAATTGATCCGGTATAGGGACCACGCCTTACCGGTTCTAATTCTTCAATTATTTCCATACACCTTACTTTGGGACAACCAGTTATGGTACCTCCGGGAAACAATGCTTGTATCAGATCAAATTGATCTTTTTCCCCGTGCAATTCTCCTTTTATACCGGAAACAATGTGAATAACATGCGAATATTTCTCTAAAATCATAAGTTCTTCAACGCCTACTGTTCCAAACCGACAAACCCGGCCCAGATCATTACGCTCCAAATCCACCAGCATAATATGTTCAGCCCGTTCCTTTTCATCCAGGATAAGCTCGGTAGCCAGTTCATCGTCTTCCGTAAAATCCTCTCCTCTACGCCTGGTCCCGGCAATAGGCCTGGTAAACGCAGTACCATCCCTAAGCATTATTAACCTTTCCGGAGAAGATGAGACCAATTGAAAATTTCCGCAATCAAGATAGGCAGCAAAAGGGGAAGGATTAACTCTCATTAATTTTTTATAGAGAATAAAAGGATCTTTGGAATACGGAACTTCCAAGCGCTGGGAAATATTTACCTGATATACATCTCCGGCCCTTATATACTCCTGGATCCTTTCAACCATATGCTCAAACTCCGGTTGGGAAACACTAGAAGCAAGGGGTATATTATCCTCTTTTTCAACCTCCGGAAATGCCTCGCTTAACTTTGAAGATAAATCCACCTTTTGCATCCGGTTTATCTGAGAACAGAAAAAAACCATTTTCCGCTGTGCTTCATCATAAGATTTCTCGATATCCGGACCCACTAATTTGTTTACAATTATATAAAGTTCTCTGCAAACGTGATCAAAGACTAAAAGAATTCCCGGAAAGATAAAATAAAGCTCTGGTAGAAAAAGATCATCCCTGGCTAAGATAGGTAGCTGTTCAATATATCTTCCCGCATCGTAGCTTAAAAACCCCATAGCGCCACCCCAAAAAGGGATGGACAATTCGGTTGGAGGCTCAGCGGAAACCAGTCTTTGCATTAAGGAGCGGAGGAGCTTAAAAGGATTTTTCGAGCTTAGATCAAACTGGTCGTTTTTATTTTCTCCTGCGTAGCTGACTTTGCTTTCCGCATTTTTAAATTCAAATGTCAGCAGAGGGTCGAATCCAAGATATGAGTACTCGGTTAGTTGGGGAGAACCTCCGGCACTCTCTAGCAGGCAAGCCGGACGGTTATTTTCCAAAACCTCGAGAACTGAAGAAGGAGAAGTATTAAAGTCATTAAACCTGGTAGCAAGCCAGGCTATTTTTCCTGTCCGAGCAATATTGAAGAACTCCTGCTTGCCCCATATGATTTCATCAGTTACGGTCATCCCTTTTCACCTGCAAGATCCGAGAATATACAAGAAAGAAACACCTTCTAATTAATAATCTTACTATTCCGGAAATTTTTCTCTCGGAGGTGGGATGCCTGCTTGAAGACTACTCTCCGCAATACGGAGTTCATACCTCAGAGTACAATTTAAAATGATCTATGCACATCTTGATTATAACAAGCTAAGCCTTATATTAGGGCTAGGTCGATTTATAAAGAGTTAAAACTCATGATCACAAGTCATACTTCACTTATTTATGAATTATACCCCTTTGGCCAAATTGGCAAATTTTGTATAGTGCTCGAGAAATGCCAGTTTAATGATACCCGTCGGCCCATTTCTATGCTTGCTTATGATTATTTCGGCAATTCCTTTCTCTTCAGACTCAAGATTATAATATTCGTCTCTATAGATAAACATAACCAGATCGGCATCCTGTTCGATGGAGCCTGATTCACGCAAGTCGGCTAGCAGTGGTCTTTTGTCATTGCGCTGTTCAACAGCCCTGGATAGCTGGGATACGGCGATTACCGGAACATTCAATTCTCTTCCCAGTATCTTCAAAGATCGGGATATTTCAGATACTTCCTGTTGACGATTTTCGCTTCTTAATCCCCCTTGCATAAGCTGCAAATAATCAACAACTATCAATCCCAGCTTATGTTTGGACATAAGCCTTCTTGCCTTTGCTCTTACCTCCATTATGGTAATATTCGGAGTATCATCAATGAAGATAGGAGCTTCCGCTAAACGGCCAACAGCATTGGACAACTTTGGCCAATCCTCTTCTTTTAAGTTACCTGTACGCAGAGACTGTGCATCAACACGTGCTTCCGAACACATTAGACGCTGAGCAAGCTGCTGTCGTGACATTTCTAAACTAAAAAGAGCCACCGGCACCCTTTCGACCAACCCTATATGTTGCGCAATCCCCAAAGCAAAAGAAGTCTTTCCCATACTGGGCCTTCCGGCAATAATAATCAGATCGGAGGGATGTAGCCCGGATGTCACATTATCCAAGTCAGTAAAACCGGATGGCGTACCGGTAACATGAGCTTTCTTTTCATATAACTTCTCTATTTGCTCAAAGCTTTCAGCCAACAGGTCCTTAATAAGAGTAAACTTTTCTGAAATACGTTTTTGGGAAACCCCAAAGATTAGGCTTTCTGCATGGTCAATAACTCGTTCAATATCATCAGGGCTCTCATAGCCCATCCCGACAATAGCAGTTGCTGCTTGGATTAAATGTCTTAAAACAGCATTGCGCTCCACTATTTCAGCATAATGTTTGGCGTTGGCCGCTGTGGGAACAACGCTCATCAGTGTGTGAACATAAGGCTTGCCGCCGACATCATCTAAGACACCTGCTGTCTTTAATTCTTCAGATACCGTTATCGGATCGGTCGGTTCGCCTCTGTTCCACAAACTTAAGATAGCATTATATACTCTGGCATGGGTTTCTTTGTAAAAATCCTCGGGTCTTACTATCTCTGCCACAACAGAAATAGCATCTTCAGAGATCATCATGGAGCCAAGTAAGCTCTGCTCCGCTTCGACATTATGGGGAGGAATTCTTTCAACGGTAGCACCAATACCGATACCATCCTTCGATCTTCCAACTGCTTCCATTTAACTCTCCCGCTTATTATTCATCCTCTTCGGCTATTTCTTCTTCAGTATCCTCTTTACTCTCTTTTTTCTCGTCCTCTTTCTCTTCCTTCTCTTCTACTTTTTCCGCTTCTTCCTCTTTCTCTGCTTTTTCTTTCTTTTTTTCTACCTTCTCTTCTACTACCTCGCTAGCTTTGACCTCAATATTTACTATAACCTCTACTTCCGGATGGAGTTTAACCGCTGCCTTGAAATTGCCTAGACTTTTGATACTGTCTTCTAAATGAACGGTTTTTCTCTCAACTTCTACTTTTAATTGTTCATTAATCGCTTCGGCAACATCCTTTGAGGTAACCGATCCGTATAATTTGCCACCTGTGCCTACTTTGGCCAGAACCGATACAGTTTTATCCTCTAGTTTCTTAGCTTCTTTTTCTGCAAGCGCTTTCCTCTCCGCTTCCTTTCGCTCCAATATCTTCCTCTTCTGCTCAAGCTGCTTAAGATTCGATTTGTTTGCTTCCACAACTAAACATTTAGGCAGCAGATAGTTTCTGGCATATCCATCTGCAACTTCAACTATGTCTCCTTCGTTGCCCAAGGAGGCAACATCCTCTTTTAAAATTACCTTCATAGCACTCCTCCAAATTAAATGAAATCAATACCTATTATTGTTTGAATACATTTTCAAGTCAAACAAAAAACGGACAATAAACAGAGAGCCCTAAGCTTCTATTGGAATCTTGCGGAAGTTAAACCAGACATCAAGTAGTCCAAACCAGGCAACCATGGGTGATATAAGCGGAATAGCGATTATCATGCCGATACCCAACGCTCTTATTGCATTATGTAATTTTAATTTATCCATGTAAAAATAAATAATTGAAATGCCCTGTACCAAAAACAGCAAATTAAAGACAACCAAAAAATTCATACCGATAGCCAGCCCTATTTTTTGATAAGCGCCCAGATAACCCGAGAAAAAAGTCCCGGCAAGCCCCACAATATACCCCCAGGCGAAAAACCAGGGCATTTGCCAATTCTTAAATGCGGGTGGTGCAATAAAAGACTTTTGCATTCGTTTAAGAACGTACCCTGATACTATGAGATCTAAAAAAGATACCCATATAGAAAAAATTATCACACCTGCTGGAACAACCTGGGCCAATAGTTTTATGCTGTCATCAATTGCTTGAAACTGCTCTTCTATCTGATCCCCGGAAATTCCCTGTTTTTCATACTCTTTCTTGTATTCTTTTTTCAAGGTCGTTAAATCTTTTCTAGCCGCTTTAATCTGGCTATCAACAATATTCACTTTTGTTGCTTGAAAAGTAATAAATCCAAAAATTATTAGAGAAATAGCAATAATAGCAGTACTGCTTGCCATAATAACCGAAAAAGAAAGATTTCTTTCAACCGCCAGAAAATAACCTATGCTTAGAGAAATAGTGATCAGCACCAAGGTTGCTGCCTCAAATATGCCAACCAGGGGAGCAAGGATTGTAGCAACTACTACGGCAGAGGCCAAAGCAACCTTCGGACTATGACGAGCAGCAAGAATAAGTATTGGCAGAGGACAGAAAGCTAAGGTGATAAAAGAAAGCGCTGGTATGAGAGCAACAGTAAGACAAAATAGCAGAGTAAGCGCTGTATACTTCCCGACATCTACAAACAGCTGAGGTCTGGCAGCATCTTGCGGTACCACTATACTTTGATACCTCTTTTCTTCCCCCTAGACTTTCTGCCGATTTGTGTAAGGCAGAAGCGCAACTTCCCTTGCTCTCTTTATGGCAGTGGAAAGTTTCTTCTGATGCTGCGCGCAATTTCCCGTAACCCTGCGGGCTCTAATCTTTCCTTTTTCAGAAACATATCTTCTTAAGAGGTTAATATCTTTGTAATCAACATAATCTACTTTATCTTTACAAAATGCGCAGTATTTTTTCTTTGGTTTTCTTAAAAAATCAGCCATACATATCTCTCCTCATTAAAACGGAATATCATTACTTAAATCAGATTCAGCTGGTTCAATCTCTCCTTCGGAAACAGGTTTTGCATCAGAAAAATCATCTACTTTTTCTCTGCCGGTAGATCGAGATAAAAATTGAACATTCTCGGCCACAATTTCTATCGCTGATCTTTTCTGACCATCTTCAGTCTCCCAAGAACGACTCTGCAGCCTTCCCTCCAGGGCAACCGGACTACCTTTTGCCAAATAGTCCGTACACAGCTCGGCAAGTTTTCCCCAGACAACAACATTGAAATAATCTACTGCATCTACTCTTTCCCCTTGCTTATTCGTCCATCGTCGATTTACAGCCAAACCGAATTTTGAAACAGAAGCGCCGTTAGGCGTAAATCTCATTTCCGGATCTCTAGTTAAATTACCCATCAAGATTACTCGATTGAGACTTGCCATCCAAATCACCCCAAAAAAATAGTAGGCTATTCGCCTATCCGGACAATCATAAACCTTATCATCTCACCGGTCAGTTTCAATACCCGGTTGAGCTCAGCAATTGTTTTGTTCTCGCCTCGAAAAGTGATAAGTGTATAGAACCCGTCGTTGCGTCCGTCAATTGGGTAGGCAAACTTGCGTCTCCCCCACTTATCAACTTTCTCAACCTTCCCCTTGTTCTTTTTTATTAGATCTTCTGTCTTTTCTATTGCCTTCTCGATTGCTTCTTTGTCTAGATCAGCGTCTAATATGCACATTACTTCATAGCTTCTCATCTTTCACCTCCTTTGGACTAAGCGGCCCCAATAAGCGACCGGCAAAAGATATAACAACAGGTATAATCCACTGCTGATAATCTAATATTCAATCCGATCATCAATATTGGAACAGGAAATGAATCCTTTTGTAATAAACCATCTTTAGAATGTGTGCCGGGCAGGTTGCATAAAAGTGATTTACCCCTGCACCACCCTGAACTCTTCCTTTGCGGAAAGAACTATCCCATTATAACAAGGAAGAGATGACCAGGCAAGAAATCAAAAAACCATACTGCTTTTTCTAATCAATTCAAAACATCCGATTCAATCTTTCACTTTGCAAAGGAAGAGCAAAAGCCCCGCCGATTAGATTAACTTGCACCCCTAAACTGATGAGCGGGATGCATGAAAAAGCGGGGCAGAATCCCGGATGCAGCTCTTCCTTTATACGTAAGGAACAGTACAAGCAAGGGGACAATTGAAATCAGTATGGCTTGTAGCCAGTTATTTAAGATATTTTTGCGCAAGCTTCCTTTATTTACCTTAGCATCTGCAGAGATTTGTTCTTGAATTTTTTTAGAAGTATTGCTAATCCCATTTTTACTAATGGGCGAGGGATTCGCTGATACACTTTCCTTTACACTTTGAGCTGTATGCGGAACTGATTCGGAAGAATTACCGTTTTGAAGAACAGCTTTTTCACTAGCTATAACATTTCCGATTTCTACAACTTTCTCTTGAACAGGCAAAGAAGTCGTATTGGCTGTTGTCTGATCGACTATCGAGCTCTCTCCTTCTACCGGGCCAGAAGTAACCGATTGTATACCGGAAGCTTGACTATCCAGCGCTGCTTCTGAACTTCCTGCACCTATTGGTAAAGGAGGAAGAATTGTCAAAGGATTCATGTAATCATTAGGACTATCATAAGGAGGAACTTTTACAGCAAAGTGGAGACTGATAATAGACGAAGAACGGTGTCCCGGGAGAACCGTACCGATTGTGTCCCCTTGTTTAACTACTTGATCCCTAGCCACACCTACAGAAACCGGAAAATAGGTGGTTCTCTTTCCATCCTCATGCTCAAGACCAACACCGGTTTCCCCAGAAGGCGCTTTGCCAATCCAATAGACCTTTCCGTCGGCAGGTGCAAAAACAGCTTTGCCTTGTTCGGCTTCTATGTCTATACCGAAGTGGCCACCTGCCTTATAACCGGTATTTTTATATTCGGTAACTACCTGGCCTTGAAGTGGCCATAAGAAAGAGGTTTCAGCAAAAGAAGGTACTACAAGGAAAGAAAACACAGAAAAGAATAATAAGTGAATTAAGACAAAAAGTGCCGCCAATTTTAGCTTAAGAACCTTTTTCACCCTTGCTCCCCTTCTGCTGCAATAATTAATTTGGTTATTTCAAAAATATCTAACTCATAAGTGCTTTGGCACAATGGTGTATTTGCATCATTATTTTACATTGCTTTCTTTCTGTATGCAACAAATTTTTTACTTTTTTATTTATTTTTTTCAAAGAACTCTACAAGCTCGTCTTTTGTCCCGGGAACAAATGCGTCGTGTACCTCTTGACAGTGGACTCTGAAATCATCCGACGCAAAGAAAGGAACTATGGAATAACCGACCATTTTAAAACAACCTTCATCGTCTTCCGTATCGCCGATATATGCGGTTTTTTGAGGATCTATCTTTCTTTTGTCTAATAATTTTTTTAAAATAGCGGCTTTATTGCGATATATGTCAAGGACAAACCGTTCCGCTTTTCCGCCATTTTCAATCAGCCGATCGCCAATTAAGAAATCAAAAAGCTCTCTATAACCAGTGGCTTTTAGAATTTGGTCGATTCCATAACCATAGCCCGCCGATAATATTCCACAAGTTTTACCATCTTTATGATAATCCCGCAATAATTCCAAAAGACCGTAATCCAGCCTTTCCTTCACTTCCGGCATTGTCGCGTATTTCTTTACAGAATCTTGAATAATTGACATCGGTGTCCCCCTGATCATCTTCTTGTTGTACACCTCATACATCTGCCTGACAAAATCAAACTCCTCGTCACGCCGTTTTTCCCCATACATACAATTTAATTCATGCTTTGCCCTATAAAGCCTGGCCAGTTTAACGGGATGGAAAGGGATAAGGGATTTGGCAATACTAACCGCTATGTGAGTTAGAATCGGTGATTCATTTCTATCTGAGATAAGTGTTCCGTTCCAGTCAGCAATGATTGCATCAATTGGCATTTAATCTCCTCTACACTCTATAGTTCCAATTTTCCCGTTAATCCAGACTTTTAAAACATCAATGGACTTCACAATAAAAATGCTCCAGTCCCATGAATAAACAAATAATTTCTACACAGTTAATATATCAGGAAGGTATTTGAAATATCGCAGCAAATTACCGATCTCAACATTTAATCATCAAACCGAAAATTTAAAATAGACCACATCACCATCACGGATAACATATTCTTTTCCTTCAATAAGTAGCTGCCCTTCTTCTCGTGCGTGATGAAAAGAACCGGCTTTTATTAAATCTTCACAAGAGACCACTTCCGCTTTAATAAATCCTCTCTCCATATCGCTGTGTACTTTACCGGCAGCTTGGGCAGCCCTTGTTCTTTTTTTTATTGTCCAGGCCTGGCATTTTCCTGACTCAATGGTAAAAAAAGTAATGAGGTCAAGAAGTTTGTAGCTTGCTTGCACCAATTGCTCAAGCCCTGATCTTTCGATGCCTAGTTCTTCTCTGAACTCACCAGCTTCATCATTTGTGAGTTCGGCCATCTCGGCTTCAATTTTGGCCGAAACAATAACCAATATTGAACCCTCACTATTGGCAAATTCGCTAACCTGTTTTAAATATGAACTGTCTTCTTTTCCCCAATCGTTTTCCGAGATGTTGGCCACGTATACAACCGGCAAAAAAGTCAGCAGGTCAACTTCGCTCAGAAGTTCTTTTTTTTCCGGATCAAGATCTAGCAGACGGGCGGCTTTCCCTTGATCCAGGAATTCTTCCACTCTTTTCGCAATCTCAATTTTCTCCTGCGCTTTTTTATCCCCACTCTTTGTTGATTTATCCACCTTTTCAATAAATCTTCTTAAGATTTCAAGGTCGGCGAGGATAAGTTCTAAATTAACCGTTTCAATATCATAAATCGGACTAATCTTTCCATCAACATGGGCTACATTCTCATCCTGAAAACAGCGGACGACGTGCACTAATACATCTGTCCCCCTAAGATGACCTAGAAACTGGTTACCCAATCCTTCTCCTTTGCTCGCTCCTCGCACCAAGCCTGCTACGTCCTGGAATTTAATATGTGTAGGTATAATTTCTTGAGCATCGGTAACTTTGGCAATTTTAGGGAGTCGTTCATCCGGAACCATGGCAATACCGACATTCGATCCCACAGTAGTAAACGGATAATTATTCACTTCCGCACCGGCTTTAGTTAGAGCATTAAATAGAGTAGACTTCCCTGCATTCGGTAGACCCACTATCCCAACCTGCATATTCAATCCTCTCCTTATTTTTTGGTGCGTAATCCTTTATCTTCTGTCTGGCCGTTTCCGGTAAAAATCATATTTGTGAGTTATGTCACTGGGTAGGAATAATATCTGTGATATCTTCAAATTGCCCCGGGCAGAAAAGATTGTTTTCTTTTCTTCTCCCCTCAATCAAAAAACTGCTTGGGGCATTTTAGAAATATCTGAGCCACGTAATTACCAAATCGATACGAACAAGCATTATTACTGCAAATAACAGAATTATAAGACCGCCGATATAATATGGAAGAACGCTTTCACCTTTCAACTCATCTCTCTTAGTTTTCAGTTTTTTAAGCTCCTCTTCCTCTTCATCGGTACGGCTATGTATAAATTCCAAATCATCCAGCCTGTCCGCATCTTTGGCCGTCATTACTTTACCTTTTTCCCTTAAGTAAGCTGTAATTCCCCTGAAATAGATATATATAAATAGAAGCCATAGCACTGCTGTTATCGTGAAAAGAAGTGGCCCTATGCTTTTTGACATACTGATAATTTCTTTTTCCGCTTTGCCTAAAAACTTAACTATTTCATTCAAAATAATTTACCTCCAAAGTATAAGTGAGAAGACAAGAGCTAGAACCACCAAAGTTGATAATGTTGCGGCCATACCGATAAAAAGTGAATACGGCTGGGATAGATACCAAGCCAAAAATACCGCTGCTATAATTACCAGGCATCCTACAATTAAGA
>ENA-OSEO01001678-OSEO01001678.1-sediment-metagenome-genome-assembly--contig:-NODE-1678-length-37810-cov-6.516550_pt1 | contig 37810 bp, 42 predicted proteins | sample MGYA00237883_ERZ534232 | MGnify/ENA metagenome assembly ERZ534232 | reverse complement strand
GGGAGGCTTCACCTCTGGATTCCCGCCTGCGCGGGAATGACGAGAGGGGCTTGGAGGCCAGTGAAAAAGGCCGACGGTGGTTGGCTGGGGCATTTTCCCGGGCAAGGGATCAAGATGCCGGCGTACCGGGGCTTCCCTTCAAATGAGGGGCGGCGTCTTACATCATCCTCAAACTGACCCACTACCCATCGTTTTCTTCGCTTGACATCCCAGCGTGGCCTGAGTAAGCTTACCGTGATGCTAAAATAAACATCAATGTTAGAGAAGATATCATGACGTCCATGTCCGATTTTCAGGCACTCCTCAGCCGCTCCGTATCCTTTCACGGGCACCTCTGCCCGGGTCAGGTCCTGGGCGTGCGTCTGGCCATGGTGGGCGGGGCCTTGCTGGGCTACGACCTGCCCCTCGGGCCGACCGACATCAAGAAGGTCGTGGTCTTTGTCGAGGTGGACCGCTGCGCGGCCGACGCCATCGCCATGGCCGTGGGGGTCAAGCTGGGCCGGCGGTCGCTCAAATTCCGGGACTTCGGGCTCATGGCCGCGACCTTCATCAACCTGCCCGACGGCCGGGCCTTCCGCGTCATGGTCAAGGAAGACTGCCGTGCCCGGGCCGGCCGCTACGTGCCCAGCCTGCCCGAGGGGACCGAGCGCGAGCTGCACGCCTACCAGGTCATGCCCACCTCCGAGCTGTTCACGGTGGAGCGGGTCCAGGTCGATCTTCGGCCCGAGGATTTGCCCGGCGTGCATTCCCTGAAGGCGACTTGCGAAAACTGCGGGGCCATGATCCGGAATCGGCGCGAGGTCGTTATAGAGGGCCGGACCCTGTGCCGCGTCTGCGCCGGCGAGGCCTATTTCACCCGGCTCGGTCCGGCGCAAGAGGACCTGGACGCGCTCCTGGGGTCGCCGTTTCAAGACGAGGTCAAGGCCCATGGTTGAAGAGACCGCCGTGGCGTCGTCCCTGCGGGTGCTGAAGGCGGCCGAGGCCGTGGGTTCGGTCCTGGCCCACGACATCACCGAGATCGTGCCCGGAAAGTTCAAGGGCCCGGCTTTCAAAAAGGGCCACGTGGTCACCGAGGCGGACCTGGAACACCTGGCCCGGCTGGGCAAGGAGCACCTCTACGTCCTCGCGCTCGGTCCCGGCCAGATGCACGAGGACGAGGCGGCCAACATTTTGGCCGAGGCCTTGGCCGGGCCGGGCGTGACCTTCTCTCCCCATCCCTCGGAAGGCAAGATCAATCTGAAGGCCGCCCATGACGGGCTGCTCAAGGTGAACGCCTCGGCCCTGACCGCCTTCAACATGGTGGACGGCATCATGTGCGCCAGCCGCCACACCGATACCGTGGTCAAGGCCGGCGAGATATTGGCCGGCACCCGGGTCATCCCCCTGGTCATCGACGAAGCGCCCGTGCGCCAGGCCGCGGCCCTGGCCGGGCAAAACGGTCCGGTCTTCCAGGTCCGGCCCATCGCCCCCCGTGCCGCCGCGCTGGTCATCACCGGCAACGAGGTCTTTTACCAGCGGATCGAGGACCGGTTCGCGGCCGCGCTCATCCCCAAGCTCAAGGCCTTTGGCTGTTCCATCGTCAGCCAGGCGCTGGCCCCGGACGACGCTGGGGTCATCGCCGGCCATGTGCGGGAGGCTCTGGAGCAAGGGGCCGAGCTGGTCGTCTTGACCGGCGGCATGTCCGTGGACGCGGACGACGTGACCCGGCTGGGCGTATTGGAGGCCGGCGGAGAGGACGTGGTGTACGGTTCCTCGGTCCTGCCTGGAGCCATGCTGCTGCTGGCCCATATCGGCGACGTGCCGGTCATGGGCGTGCCGGCCTGCGCCATTCATCACCGGCACACGGTCTTCGATCTGGTCCTGCCCCGGGTGCTGGCCGGGGAACGCCTATCGCGCCGGGATTTGGCCGCCCTGGCCCACGGCGGGCTTTGCCTTTCCTGCGAAGACTGCCGCTTCCCTCGCTGTCCCCTGGGTAAGAGCGGCGGATAGTTTTCACCAAATGATGAGTGACGAATGAGGAATGATGAATTCCGTGAGGGGTTTCTTTTTTATGCATCATTCATCACTCCGCACTCATCATTTACTCCGTGATCTCTGTAGTGTATCATCAGCCGCATGAAGGGGGAAAGATGCGGCTGCACGTCTTCGAACACAAGGCCAAACCCGAGGTCACCTATATCGACCGCTGGGTCGAGGAGCACGGGCACGAGTTGGCCCGGACCCGCGTGGACAGCGGCGCGCCCCTGCCTGACGTGAAGGACCTGGATTGGCTGATCGTGTTGGGCGGGCCTCAGAGCGCCTGGGAAGAGGATATCCACCCCTGGCTGAAGGACGAAAAGCGGTTCATTAAAGAGGTGCTGGAAAGCGGCGGGATCGTGCTGGGCATCTGCCTCGGGGCACAGCTTCTATCCGAGGTCCTGGGCGGACCGGCTTACAAGATGGAGCATCAGGAGATCGGCTGGCGCGAGATCCGGCTGACGCCCGAGGGACGGGCGTCCTTCCTGTTCCAGGGACTGCCCGAAGTCTTCACTTCCTACTTCTGGCACGGCGACCATTTTCCCCTGCCGCCGCGCTGCATCCGGCTGGCCTACAACGATGCCAGCCCGAACCAGGCCTTTGTCTCCGAAACAGTTCAGGCCGTGGGCGTGCAGTTCCATCCGGAGCGGACCACGGATTATCTCGAAGCCACCGTATCCCGGCCCGGTCTGACCTGGGGCGACGGCGGCCCCTGTGCCCAAAGCCCGGCCGAGGTTTTGGCCCGGACCAAAATCCTTCCCGATCCCTACCCGCTCATGGCCCGGCTCATGGACAACATGGCCCAGGCCTTTCAGACGAAAAGCACCCCGCCGTCCAGCAGGATGGACTGACCCGTCATCCCGTCCGATTCGCTGGAAGCCAGATAGACCGCCAGATGGGCCACTTCCTCGGGCGTGACCAACCGGCCCATGGGCACGCGTTGGACAATGGCCGCCCGGAGCTGGTCCATTTGGAGACCCAGTCCCTTGGCCATGTCCAGCACCAGGTCGGTTTCCACCACGTAGGGGCAGATGGCGTTGACCTGGATGCCGCGCGGGGCCATCTCCAGGGCCAGGCAGCGGGTCATGCCCACCAGGGCGTGCTTGGACATGTTGTAGATGCTCTGGTTGTTCGAGGCCCATTTGCCGGCCGTGGAGGCGATGTTGACGATCTTGCCCCGCCCGGCCGGGAGCATGTGGGCCAGCGCGCACTGGCTGGTGTGAAAAGGCCCGAACAGGTTGACTTTGAGGATGCGGTCCAGGTCCTCGTCCGTGTAGTCCATGAAGGGCGCGGGCTGGTAGATGCCGGCGTTGTTGACCAGCGCGTCGATCCGGCCGAACCATTTCACGGTCTGTTCGACCATGCCTTCCACCGCGGCCCGGTCCGAAACGTCGGCCGGGTAAACCTCGATGCGGCCGCCCGTGTCCTTGGCCAGGGCCCTTGTCTGCTCCAGGGTTTCCCGGTGCCGGGCGTTGAGCACCAGGCCAGCGCCTTCCTGGGCGAACTTGAGGGCAATGGCCCGGCCGATGCCTCGACCGGCGCCGGTGATGAGCGCCACCCGGTCCTTGAGCCTGCCGGAAGCGGTTTGAGCTGTCATAGCAAGACCTCCCCACGAAGATAATGGTCCTAAATTTTAGTCTTGAGCCATGGAGAAACCCGCGACGCCGGTCCCACAATGAGGCACGCGGGCCGGAAACCGTTGCTGGATCAACCTAACCGAAGGACAGGGGAAAATCAAGCGGGTCGCGCGAAGGAGCGAGGAGTTAGCTGTCGCCTTCGGCGGTGAGGTGGTAGGCCAGCCGGTCCAGCTTGACGGTGAAGTCCACGTTCTCCACCAGGAAGCCGGGCGGGACTTGAATCTGGATGGGGGCGAAGTTTAGGATGGCCCGAACGTCGGCCTCGAAAAAGCGGTTGGCCACGTCCTGGGCCACGCCGGCCGGGGTGGAAATGACGCCGATTTCCACTTGCGCCGTTTCCTTGACCTCCTTCAGCCGGTCGATGTGCTCGACCCGAAGGCCGTTGGGCAGCTTCTTGTTGATCTTGTTGGGGTCCACGTCAAAGGCGGCCACGAAGTTGTAGCCCTGACGCAGGAAATTTTCGTGGGCGATCAGGGCCGAGCCGAGGTTGCCGATGCCGACCAGACCCAGGTTCCAAGCCTTGTTCAGCCCCAGGATTTTCTTGATCTCGAAGAGCAGGTCCCGGACGTAGTAGCCCACACCGCGCACCCCGAATTCCCCGAAGTAGGCCAGGTCTTTTCGGATTTGGGCGGAGTTCACCCCGCAGCGCTCGGCCAGCTTCTCGCTGGAGATGACCTTGGCGTCCTCGTCAACCAGCTCCTCGAGGTTGCGGGAATAGATGGAAAGTCGAGTGATGGTCGCTGCCGGGATTTTGGAAAACTTCATCGGTCAGCCCCTGATGGCCGGGAGAGCGGCTTCGGTCACGGGTAGTCTCGGCGGCGGTGGGGAAGGATGCCTGGGGGCCTCCCGAGGGAGACCCCCAGGGAACCCGGTTAGATACCGATCAAGGCCTTGACGCCCGCCGGCGGATACACGAACAGCAGGATCAAAGCGATAACCAGAGCGTAAATACACAGGGATTCGATCATGGCCAGACCGATGAGCATGGTCACGGTGATCTTACCTGAAGCTTCGGGGTTCCGAGCCGTGCCTTCCACCGCGCCCTTCACGGCCATGCCCTGGCCAAGACCAGTGCCGACCGCGGCGGCGGCGATGCCGAAGCCCGCGGCAATGGCGATGCCGAAGATAACCTTGAGGCCGGCCACTTTAACGGCCGTGTCGCCCGCTTCTTCAGCCATGGCCAGACCCGCGAACGCGAAGACGATCAGGCACATCAGGAACGCCACAACATACTGCTTTTTCATGCCACTCCTCCTTTACGAATTTGCCTTCTTTTTGCCTTCTTTTTGCATGCTGAACGCATGCTGGTAACTTTGTGATTGCATTTTGCCCCCCCGTCTTCTGAGGGCAATTTGAATCCGGGTTTAGTGGGCGTGCTCCAGGGCCGCGCTGATGTACATCATGGACAGCAGCATGAAGATGAAGGCCTGGACCCCGCTGAAAAACAGGGAGAGGAAGATCATGGGCAACGGCACGAAGAACTTGCCGGCCAGGAAGACCAGGATGGCCAGCACCAGGTCCTCACCCATGATGTTGCCGAAGAGACGCAGGGTCAGTGAAAGCACCCGGGACAGGTGGCTGATGACCTCGATGATGAAGAAGAGGGGCATCAGCGGCACGATCGAGCCGGTGAAGTGCTTGATATACTTGAAACCGTGCGCCTTGATCCCGGCGAAGTGGGTCACGAAGAAGACCACCAGCGCGCAGGAAAGCGGCGTGTTGATGTTCGAGGTCGGGGCCAAAGCGCCCGGTATCTGGCCCAGGTAGTTGGAAACCAGGATATAGATGAAAATGGTCGCGATGAGCGGAAAATAGCCCCTGCCTTGCTCGCCCATGATCTCCAACTGGAAGTTTTCGATCCGTTCGACCACGACTTCGAAGAAATTCTGGGCCGGTCCGGGCACGAGCTTCACCTTGGCCGTGGACAGACGGCAGATGATGAGCAGGGCCAGGATGATCAGCCACGAGTACAGGACATGGGGATTGTGGTGCGCGAAACCGCCCAGTCCGATTTTTTCGAAGAGCAGGGTGAGAAAAAGAAGAGGATGTTCCATGGGTTAGGTTGCCTCCTTCGCGTGTTTCCGAAATAGGATCGCGCCCACCTCAGGGATCAGCACGCAAAAAATGGTCAATATGAATGTCGAAAGACCCAGCAGCAGCCCCAGGGGGTTCACCGCGTGGGTGTAAATCAGCAGAGATACAATCGCAATCGTGATGGCGAAAAGAATGTAGTACCCGGGCAGAACCTTTTTGGGCGTGACCCAGGTTCGGGGGCGCAACGCCGGTCCCAGAATCCGGTGGAAGAAAACCAGGTTGACGCACACCAACGCCCCGCCGATCAAGACGCTGGCCGCCACCTTAAGCGGCAGAAATATCACGGAAAAAACGGTCAGGGCGATCATGATCACCACGCTGACCGGCGCGATCTTGAAAAGGAAGCGGTGCCCTTCGCTCATTTATTGTCCTCGGACAGCTTCTCTTCCGCCATCTTGGCGATTACATAGACATTTCTGAAACCGGCGATAATGCCCAGCACGAGAAAGATGAGGGTCAGCCAGGGCGAGGTGTGAAAAACTTTGTTGTCGAGCACGTAACCTACTGCCAATCCTATGAAAGTGGCCAGGACCATGGATATGCCCATGGAGCTGACCAGGGTCAGAAGCCGTATGTACTGCCGGGTCCCTTCCTTCATGCCAGCCTTGCTGCCGGGACCGCATACTCCGGCGAGAATCGGTCAGAAAACGTGTTCGTTCGATGTTTTCACAATCTCAGCACAGCCCCTGAGAGCCGCCGTCCATCCGCTCCTTTCCCCTGCTGCTTCCGCTTTCAACCGACCGGCCGGGCATTCTGAAAAATACTTAAATTACGTTAGGTTATGCTGTAAATCCCGGCTTGCCCCGCCGCTCGTGTAATCTATCACATATGGCTACCATACGGCCCAGGCCAAGTCAACTTTTTTTTGCTTCCCACCGCGAATTCTCTGGGCTAGGCCATGTCCTGAAACACGCGCCGGGCCGCCTCCAACGTACGACCAATATCGTCCTCGCTGTGCGCCGCCGAGACAAAGGTCGTTTCGAACTGGGACGGGGCCAGGTACACCCCCTGCTCCCGGAACCCGCGGTAGGCCCGACCGTATTTCATGGTGTCTGAAGTGATTGCCGATTGGTAATTATTGATGATGGAATGATTGCCCGAGCGAAAGAAAAGACAGCTCATGGACCCGATTTGATGGCCCGTCACCGCGATCCCGGCCCGGCTGGCCGCCTCGACCAAGCCCGAGGCCAGGGTCTTGGAAAGCACCTCGATCCGGTCGTAGATGCCGGGGTCGGCCTTGAGCGTCCTGAGCGCGGCCAAACCGGCGGACACGGCCAAGGGATTGCCCGACAGGGTCCCGGCCTGGTACACGTCGCCGACCGGGGCCAGCCGGGACATGACCGCTCGCTTCCCGGCCACGGCTCCGACCGGCAGACCTCCGCCAATGATTTTGCCCAAACACGTTAGGTCCGGGTCCAGACCGTACAGCGTCTGAGCCCCGCCGAATCCCAACCGGAAGCCGGTGATGACCTCGTCCAGGATGAACAACGTCCCGTGTTCCCTGGCCAAGGCCGCGCAGCCCTCCAAAAAGCCAGGCTCAGGCAGGACCAGGCCCATGTTCCCGGCCACGGGTTCGACGATGATGCCGGCGACCTGGCCGTCCAGCCTCTCGAAGGCTTCCCTCACCGCGTCCAGATCGTTGTATGGCAGGGACATGGTCAGCCGGGCCAGGTCCTCGGGAATGCCCGGGCTGCCCGGGATGCCCAGCGTGGCCACGCCCGAACCCGCGGCGATGAGCAGGCTGTCGGCGTGGCCATGATAGCAGCCGTCGAATTTGATCAGGCATGGCCGGCCCGTCACGCCTCTAGCTAGGCGCACGGCCGTCATGGCCGCCTCGGTCCCGGAACTGACCAGCCGGACCATGTTTGCCGAGGGCAAAGCCTCGACGATCAGCTCGGCCAGCAGCGTTTCGGCCTCGGTGGGCGCGCCGAAGCTGGTGCCATTGACAAGAGTTTTTTCCAAGGCCTCGATCACGGCCGGGTGGGCGTGGCCCAGGATGAGCGGCCCCCAGGAACCCACGTAGTCGATGTATTCCCGGCCGTCCGCGTCCCAGATGCGGCTGCCCCGGCCCCGGACGATAAAGACCGGGTCCGCGCCCACGGACTTGCAAGCCCGGACCGGCGAATTCACCCCGCCCGGAATGACCGCCTGGGCGCGCTCGAAAAGTTCCTTGGACCGCTCCATGCTCATGGGAAGTACCTCATGGACGTTTTTTTGAGTTCCTCGTGGCTGAACAGCAGCTCGAAATCAACGATGCCGGCCGCCTGGGCCATGCGCGCGGCCAGTTCGCGGCATTCCTCCTCGGAACCCGCGTGGATCATGGTGTACAGGTTGTAGGGCCAGTCCGGCATGCTCGGCCGATGGTAGCAATGGGTGACCTCGTCGAAGGCGGCCAGAATCCGGCCCTTGTCCTCCACCTCGGCCTCGGCCACCCGCCAGACGACCATGGCGTTGGCCGTGAATCCGGAGAGCTGGTGCCGGAGCGTGGCCCCGAACCGCCGCAGAACGCCGCGCTCCTTGAGACCCCGGATCGCCGCCAGCACCTCGGCCTCGGACAGCCCCAATCGCCGGCCCAGTTCCTCAAACGGCCGAGGACTTAGGCCGATGTCGCCGGACAGCTCGTGGATGAGCTTTTTTTCCAGAGGCGTCAGGGGTTGATTTGGATCGTCGCTCATGACGGGCCTGTCGTAGGTTGGGCTCATGCGCAGCGAAACCCAACGATTTTCAAGTGCGCGCGCGGGCTGCATGCCGGCTCGTCGGCCATGGTATCCAGCCTTCCGAGGCGTGTCAAGAAGCGAGAGAAGTGCGAGGCGCGTGGTGCGTGGTGCGGCTGGTAGGGGCGACGCATGCGTCGCCCGCGATATACCGGCGCAATAGCGAAGAGGGCGAGGCATGCCTCGCCCCCACGGCGGTGTTGATAATTGCCACGCATGGCCGACAAGCGGCCATGGCACCCGGCGTGACTCCTCGCAATGACGGTTTTCTTCAGTCTGGCATATAACGAACACAAAGCGTGTCCGGTCGGTGAGACAACGGGCGCTCGTTCCAAAACGCGCGGGCTGGAGAGCGCGGAGCGCCATCCAGTCCGCGCTGCTTCAGTTTTTGGGAGGGGGGTGGGGGAACCCCTTTTTTTAAAAGGGGTTCCCCCATGGTTTTCCCTTCCCCATCCCGCCAAAAATCCGTTAGACTTAAAGCCCATGGCCGAGAACGTGACCAAATACCATGCCTCCCGCCCGATGCGGCTGGAGAGTTTGTCTCAAGGAGAGGTGCGCCTGAGCGAGCGGCGGCTGGCCGAGGAAGTGGCTCTGGAGATCGTGGTCAACGGCCAACCCTACACCTTGCTCATGCAGACGCCCGGGGCCGAGCGCGAGTTGACCGTGGGCTATCTGTACACCGAGGGTTTGATCGACGGGCCGTCCGAGGTAGTAAGTCTATCCCTTGGGCCGGGCAGCGGGCTGTTGGGCCTGGAGGGGCTGCGGGTCGAGGCGCGAGTGCCCAAGCTGGGGGATGGAGGGACCTTGCCCGAGCGGCTGTCGTTGTCGCTGTCGAGCTGTGGGTTGTGCGGCAAGGAGAGTCTGGACCAGGTCGGGCGGGGCGTGGTCCGGGTGCGCGGCCGGCAGCGGTTCTCCTGGGAAGTGCTGCCCCGGCTGGTGGAGAACCTGCATCTGTGGCAGCCGCTCTACGAGGAGACCCACGGCGTGCACGCGGCCGCGATCTACGAGGCGGACGGGACGTTTGTCTGCTGCTTCGAGGACGTGGGCCGGCACAACGCCTTGGACAAGGCCATTGGCCATTGCCTGATGGAGGGCGTCGATCTGACGGACAAGGCCGTGGTCTTGAGCGGCCGGGCCAGCCTGGAGATGATTCTCAAGGCCGTCCGGGGCGGCATCCCTTTGGTGCTCTGTTTTTCCAACCCCACGGTTTTGGCCGTGGAGGCGGCCAAGTCGCTCAACCTGACCCTGGTCTCCCGGGGACCGTCGAACACCCTGTCCGCCTACACCCACACCCGGCGCCTGGAAGGTCCCTGATAACCATGTCCGACCAGTCCAAACGCGTGGTCTTCTGCGACTTCGACGGCACCATCACCGCCGAGGAAACCTTCACCGGCATGCTCAAACGCTTCACCCCGGACCTGTATCAGACCATGCTGCCGGACATGGTCGCCTTCAAGCTGACCATCAAGCAGGCCTGCACCCGGCTCCTCGCCTCGATCCCCTCGTCCCGATACGAGGAAATTCTGGACTACGCCCGGACCCGGCGGACGCGGCCCGGCCTGGTCGAACTCATGGATTTTCTGGAGGCCGAAGGCGTGCCCCTGGTGCTGGTGTCCGGCGGACTGCGGGACATGGCCCTGACCGTGCTCGGGCCGTTGGCCCAACGCTTCACGGCGGTTTACGCCCTGGACGTGGACCGCGGCGGGCCGTTTCTCGAAGCCCGGCCCAGGTTCGAGGGCGAGGCCGAATTGGTGGACAAGGTGCGCGTCATGGCCCGTCACCCGGCCGTCGAGTCGGTGCTCATCGGCGACGGCGTGACCGACCTGAACCTGGCCCGCGAGGTGTCGCTGGTCTTTGCCCGCGATTTTCTGCGAGACGCGCTGAAATCCCAGAAGCGCGACTTCGAGCCCTGGGAGACCTTTCACGACGTGGCCCGGCATTTGAAAGGCCGGTGGCGCGGGCCTTCCGGGGGGCATGACGACTGACGATTTTGCCCCGCGCGATTTAAGACACGGCGAAAATCCCCGACGTGTAACCTTCCCCGCAGGTCGGCCGACCAAATGTTAACGGAAAACCTTGACACGAATTGGTGGACTGTGTAAGGTCCAGTTGCTTTCCGACCGCCCGGATCGATTTTTTTGAAAGCCGTTTCCGCTGTTTAGAGTTTAGACAGGTTGCGGCGGAAAGCTGAGGTCGCGTCAGGCCGCGACCGAATTGATTACCGCCGGGTCGAGGTTCCCGGACCCAACGGCGGCCAGCCCTGAGGACAGCGCTTCGTGCAAAGATTCATTGTCATCCGCCTTATCCAATCGATCTTCATCATCTTCGGTGTGCTGGTTTTTGTCTTCATTCTGGGCCGGGTCGGAGTCAACGATCCAGCGCTGCTCATGGCCGGTCCGGACGCGGAAGAGCAGGACATCGAGGAAATCCGCCGCATCTTCGGTCTGGACCGACCGATTCCCGTCCAGCTCGGGTACTTTTTCAAGGAACTGGCCAAGGGCAACTTCGGCCGGTCCTACAACTGGGACCAGCCGGCCCTGAAGCTGGTGATGAGCCGCATCCCGGCCACGCTTCAGTTGGCCCTGCTTTCCTTTGTCATGGTCTGGTCGCTGAGCATCAGTTTGGGGGTGTTGGCCGCTGTCAAGCGGGGCACCTGGGTGGACACGCTGACGCGGACGTATGTCTTCATCGGGCAGTCCATGCCCCATTTCTGGTTCGCCCTGCTGCTGATTCTGCTCTTCGGGGTCAAGCTGGGCTGGCTGCCCACCTCGGGTTACGGCGGCATCAAGCACCTCATCCTGCCGGCCATGGCCCTGGGTCTGTTCGGCGGGGCCGGGCTGACGCGCCTGACCCGTTCGGGCATGATCAACGTCCTGGACAGCGAGTACGTGAAAATGGCCCGGGCCAAGGGTCTCAAGGAACGGACCGTGCTGTTCAAGCACGCGCTCAAGAACGGGGCCATTCCGCTGGTGACCATGATGGGGCCGCTTTTGGCCCGGTTGTTCAGCGGGTCGCTCATCATCGAACTCATCTTCGCCTGGCCGGGCATCGGTCGTCTGACCTACCAGGCGGTGCTCAATTCGGATTTCCCCGTGGTTCAATGCGCGGTCCTGATCAGCACCACGTTGCTGGTCTTCGGCAACCTGGCCGTGGACGTGGCCTACGTGTTCATCGATCCGCGCATCCGCTCGTTTCGGCGGCGGGGCAGGAGGTAAACCGTGGCCGAGGCGGCGTACGATTCGAACGGCCGGGCGCTTTCGTCGAACCTGGGGCATCAGATCTGGTGGATCCTGCGACGGATGCCCGTGCTGCCGGCCCTGGTCGTGCTCATCGTCATCCTGACCGCCATCTTCGCCCCCTGGATCGCGCCGCACGACCCCAGCCGCATCAACCCCGAGGCCCGGCTGACCCCGCCCGCCTGGACCGTGGGCGGTTCCTCCACCTATCTGCTGGGCACGGACAGCACCGGCCGGGACCTTTTGACCCGGATCATCTACGGCGCCCGGATATCGTTGATCGTGGCCGTGCTGGGCATCGCCGTCTCGGCCTGCTTCGGCACCCTCATGGGCCTCTTGGCCGGGTACTTCGGCGGGCCGGTGGACATGATCATCATGCGGATCGTGGACGTGATGATGTCCCTGCCGGTGTTGTTCATCGCCCTGGCCCTGGCCTCGGTCATCCCCTCGGGCATGGGCATCGTCATTCTGATCGTGTCCGTGTTCGGCTGGTCGCACTTCGCCCGGATCGTGCGCGGCGAGGTGCTCAGCCTCAAGGAACGGGACTTCGTGGCCCTGGCCAAGGTGGCCCAGGCCGGCCCGTGGCGGATCATGCTGCGCCACATTCTGCCCAACCTGGTCAACACCCTGACCGTGCTGGTGACCTTGGACGTGGGCGGGGTGATCATGTTCGAGGCGGCCTTCAGTTTTATCGGTTTCGGGGTGCAGCCGCCCACGCCGTCGTGGGGGAACATGCTTTCCGAGGGGCAGAACTATTTGACCACGGCCTGGTGGATCGCCACCTTTCCGGGGCTGGCTTTGATGGCCATGGTCTTTTCCTGCAACTTCATCGGGGACTGGCTTAGAGACGCCCTGGATCCGAAACTCAGACAACAGTAGTTTCGAATGATGAAGCAGCTTGCCTCCGCCTTGGCGGAGAGCAAGCGGGATGAAGGCGGAATGATGAAGGGAAAATGTAGGGGCGAGGCATGCCTCGCCCGTAAACATCTGGCCCACGCGGGGGCGAGGGCGACGCATGCGTCGCCCCTACAAGAAACCGGCGATAGGACCCGATTTGTAGGCGCCGTTCGCGGACAGCCCCGCCGCCAAGGCGGTGGATTCAAGCGGCAGGTGATGACCCGCCGCATTGTCTCAAGAGGATGCCCGCGAAATGGCTTTGGATCGTGAGATGAGCGAACCGCTCTTGGAAGTCAAAGACCTCAAGACCTTCTTCTTTTTAAGGAGGGGCGTGGCCCAGGCGGTCAATGGGGTGAGCTTCACCCTGGACCGGGGCCAGGTACTGGGTCTGGTCGGCGAGTCCGGGTGCGGCAAGAGCGTGACCGCCACGTCCATCCTGCGCCTCATCCCCAGCCCGCCGGGCCGGATCGTGAGCGGCAACATCCTCTTTCACGACCGCCGGACCGAGGCCGGGGAGCGGGTGGTGGACTTCGCTAGGCTCAGCCAGGGAGAGATGCGGCAATATCGCGGCAACCAGGTGGCGGTCATCCTCCAGGACCCCATGACCTCCCTGAACCCGGTCTATACCGTGGGCAACCAGGTCTCCGAACCGTTCAAGCTGCACCGGCGGCTGGCCGGCGCTCCCCTCATTAAGGAAGTCGTCGAGGTGCTCAAGCGGGTGCGGATTCCCAACCCGGAAATCCGCATCGCGGATTACCCCCACCAGTTCTCGGGCGGCATGCGCCAGCGCGTCTCCCTGGCCATGGGCATCAGTTGCAGCCCGGAGCTGCTCATCGCCGACGAACCGACCACGGCCCTGGACGTGACCATCCAGGCCCAGATTCTGAAACTGCTCGAACAGCTCCAGGCCGACACGGGCATGGCCATCATCCTCATCACCCACAACCTGGGCATCGTGGCCCGGCTCTGCCACCGCGTGGCCGTCATGTACGCCGGGCGGATCGTCGAGGAAGGCCGGGTCGAGCGGATTTTCCGGGAACCGGCCCATCCCTACACCCGGGCGCTCATGGCCTCGGTGCCGCGCCTGGGCAGGAAGAACCGGAAGCTGTACGCCATCGAGGGCCAGCCGCCCAACCTGTTGAACCCGCCCCCGGGATGCAGCTTCTGGCCGCGCTGTTCGAGCAAAGAGGAAATCTGTCAAAAGGAATACCCGCCCCAGACCGTGATCGAGAGCCCGGATTACGTGCGGTGTTGGCAATATAAAGGGGGTTTGGCGTGAGCGCGCCGCTGGTCGCCGCCCGGGATCTGACCAAGTTCTTTCCCATCCGCGCCGGTCGGATTTTTTCCCGCCGCCGGGGCATGGTCAAGGCCGTGGACGGGGTCAGTTTTTCCCTGGTGGAGGGCCAGACCTTCGGCCTGGTCGGGGAATCGGGCTGCGGCAAGACGACCATCGCCAAGCTGCTGCTGCTGCTCGAACCGGCCACCCGGGGCGCGATTCTTTACCGGGGCAAGTCTCTCGAAGAGATGAACCCGCGGGAGCGGCGGGAATACGCCTTCGGCATTCAGGCCGTCTTCCAGGACCCCTACAGCTCGCTCAGCCCGCGCATGCGCACCCGGGGCATCATCTCCGAACCCATGATCACCGCCGGCGGATCGACCCGGGCCGAGCGTCAGAAACGGGTCGAGGAAATGCTGGACATCGTGGGTCTGGCCCCGGAAGCCGCGACCATGTTCCCTCACGAATTCAGCGGCGGACAGCGGCAGCGGGTGGCCATCGCCCGGGCCTTGGCCGTGAATCCGTCGGTCATCGTGCTGGACGAGCCGGTCTCGGCCCTGGACGTCTCCTTCCAGGCCCAGATTCTGAACCTGCTCGAAGACATCCAGGACCGCCTGGGCATCACCTACCTGATCATCTCCCATGACCTGGCCGTGGTCGAGCACATCGCCGACGTGGTCGGGGTCATGTACCTGGGCAAGCTGGTCGAGGTCGGTCCGGCCTCGGACCTGGTCCAGACCGCCCGGCACCCCTACACGAGAGCCCTCTTGGCCGCCGTGCCCATCCCGGACCCGGACGTCACGACCCCGCCCGAGGTCCTGGGCGGCGAAGTGCCCAGTCCGCTCAACCCGCCCTCCGGCTGCCGTTTTCATCCGCGCTGCGGCCAGAACCAGGAAATCTGCTCGCTCAAGGAACCCGAACTGGTCGAGATCGCGCCCGGGCACCTGGTGGCCTGCCATATCCAGCCCGGCGCTTGAGATGTGCGTGGTGCGTAGGATGAGACGCAACAATATTCGTAGGGGCCGTTCGCGAACGGCCCCTACCGTTTTTGCGAGCCTCGAGAATGGACAGATGTGGGTTGGGTTTCGCTTTGCTCAACCCAACCTAAATTGTAATTATCCCGCCCCACCGTTTTTTACAGCCCGATGACCAGGGAGAGGGTGGCCGCCCGGTCCACATGGAGGACCTTGCCCTTTTCGAAGACAATGGCCTTTTCCCGGTGAAACCAGAGCAGGAGTTCGGTCGTTTCCTCGGGTTCGTCCCCCAGGAGCGTGGCCAGGTCTCGCGTCACCTCGGCGCCGCCCGGCCCCACGGGTGTGCGGCAGAGAAAGACGGCCGCCTTCAGCCGCCGGGCGGTCTCGGTGGTCTGGTTCAGCTCGTCGCTGGTCGTTTTCAGGCGCTGGGCGAATTCCCGGAGGAAGAGAAGGGAGACGTCGCCGCTGCTTTTAAGGAGCCGGGTGAAGGTTTCCGGCTCGATGACCGCGATGTAGCTGTCCTCGACGACCCGGGCCGTGGCCGTGCGGGGCGTGGCGATGACCGCGGCCATCTCCCCGAAATAATCCCCTGCCGTAAGCTCGGCCAGCACCTTGCACACACGGCCGCTGGTCTTCTCGATGCTCACCCGCCCCGAGAGGATGAAGAAGATGCTGTCCCCGCGGTCGCCTTCGCGGAAGACGATCTCGCCGGCGTTGTAGCGCTGGCCGAATCGCCGGAGAACTCGGTCCTTGACCCGCAGGAGTTCATCCCGCTTTAAGGAAGGCTTTTTCCAGAAGGATGACATCCCGCCTCACATAACTGGCGATCAGCTCGGCGCAAAACAGCAGCACGATCGAGATGTAGAAAATCCAGATGACCAGCATGACCACGGTTTCAAGCGGACCGTAGATCATATGCGCGCGCTGGCCGTGGGGCATGTAGCTGACAAAGAGAAAACGGGCCAAAACCATGAGCAGCGAGAACACGATCGAGGCGAAAAAGGCGTACCTCCAGCGCACGCGCGCCGCCGGAATGACCTTGTAAACGATGGTGAAGAAGCCGACCACCAACACGAAGGGCACGAGCTTTTGCAGGATCATGATGAACAGGTCGGTGAACAGCCCGAAGTCCCAGGCGAACAGCGGGCTCCGCCGGACCAGGTCCGGGATGTAGGCGATGGCGATGCTCAGGGCGCCCACGGCCCAGCCCAGGGGGATCATGGTCAGGCCCAAAAGCTTCGAGACGAGGTACTTCCTCCGCACCGGCGCCTGGAAGATGATGGAAAAGGACCCTTCGATCGAATTGAAGATGAGCGACGAGGCCCAGACCAGGGAGAACAGGCCCACCCATCCCAGCACGAACTCCTTGGTGTTGATCCGGGTCAGTTCGGCCAGGAAGGCGGCCGGAAAGCGCGGATGGACCGACTGGATGACCCGCACCACGTCTTCCAGGATGGCCGGGTTGGAGCCGAAGACAAAGCCCGTGACCAGGACGGTCAGGGTGATGAGCGGAATGATGGACAACAGGGCGTAAAAGGCGATGGCCGCGGCCATGTTCATGCCGCCGTGGAAGCGGAACGACCAGACGGCCGATGAAAGCACCTCCCAAGCCGTGGCCAGGTTCATCAAAACCAACGGCGGTTTCGGTTCGTTCGGCGTTTGTTCGCGGGCGGGAAGGTCTTGGATCGTGTTCACCCCGTTTTCCCTCTTGGTCGCCGGCCTTGCGGACCCGGCCTCGGCGTTCGGCCCAAGCAACGGAAAAAGTATAGGAAACGACCCCAGGGCTGTCCAGGGAAAAGAGAAGGATGAGAATGATGAAGCAGCTTGCCTCCGCCTTGGCGGAGAGCAAGCGGGATGCGTGATGGATCGTGATGAAGGATGAGCGATAAAAGAAGGGTCCAGCGCGTCTGACTGGGCCTGGTCGCCTGCGGTTCCTTTTGACTCCGGGCGGGAGGGGTTTTATACTGCGGCACCATCGACGCCTTGGGCGCCATGGCCGCTTGTCGGCCGTGTGCGGTGCCACCTAACAGTGCGTAGGGGCGGTTCGCGAACCGCCCCTACAGTCCATTTTGTTACGTGATGAAGGAGCTGTCCCCTATGCAAGACATCGTCGGCCGCAGCAAATGGGAGATCGACACCCCGGCCTTTCTGGTCGATCTGCAAAAACTTAAGGCGAACATCCGGCGCATGGCCGATTTTTTCCAGGGCCAGGCGGCCGACCTCCGGCCCCATTTCAAGACGCCCAAGACGGTCGAGATCGCCCGGATGCAGCTCGAAGCCGGAGCCATCGGCATCACCTGCGCCAAGGTGAGCGAGGCCGAGGTGCTGGTCGCGGGCGGCGTCACGGACGTGCTCATGGCCAACGAGATCGCGGGCCCGGCCAAGGCGGCGCGATTGGCCGAACTGAACCGGCGGGCCGACGTGAAATGCGCGGTGGACGCCGCCGCCCAGGTGGCCTTTTTGTCCGAGGCGGCCGAGCGGGCCGGCGTGACTATCGGGGTGGTGGTGGACGTCTATGTGGGCCTGCCCCGGTGTGGGGTTCGGCCCGAGGACGCGGCGACGCTCGCGGCCCAGGCGGCCGAGGCCAAGGGTCTTCGATTGGCCGGGGTCATGGGCTACGAGGGCCACGTGGTCAACGTCGAGGACCCGGAAAAGCGCCGGGCCGAGGCCGAGAAGAGCATGACCGCCCTGGTCCGGGCGGCGGAAAGCATCCGCGCGGCCGGGCTGCCCTGCGAGATCGTTTCGGCCGGCGGCACGGGCACCTACAATATGTCGGGCGTGTTTCCGGGCGTGACCGAAGTCCAGGCCGGGTCGTACTGCCTCATGGACGCCAAGTACGCCAAGATTTTGCCCGAGTTCGAAAAGGCGGCCACCATTTTGGCCTCGGTCTGTTCCACGGCCCCGGCCCTGCCCGGATGGACCGTGACCGACGCGGGCATCAAGTGCATGACCAGCGAGTTCGGGCTGCCCGAGCTGATCGGCGTGCCGGACACGCGCATTGTGCTGCTTTCCGAGGAGCACAGCCAGCTCAAGACCGAGGGCGGGACCTCGCCGCTCAAACTCGGGGACAAGGTCGAGTTCCATCCCTCGCACATCTGCACTACGATCAACCTGCACGAACGCATGTACGTGATCGAGGACGACCGGGTGGCGGCCGTCTGGCCGATCCTGGGGCGGGGCCGGAGTCAATGAGTCGTTTCTTTTTTGAATCAAAACATCCTCAGGGCCTTTGTTCAAAGGTGGCCAGGGAAAAGGGTTTTTCAGATGCAGCGATTCCAAGAAATGACGTAGGGGCGCGTTGCACGCGCCCAGGGCACGCGCAGCGTGCCCCTACGGTGAAATTGTACGAATCCCTTAACAAGACATTTGAAAAGGCTCCTGACCCATTTTCCCCTTGTCATGGATCGCGGTATTTTTCTATAGAGATGGAATCATGACCGATGAAGGCATGAACGGACCGACCATGGCCGACGTGCTCGCGGCCGGCCAGCGGATCGCGGGCCGCGTTCACCGGACGCCGGTGGCGACCTGTGGGGCGCTGGACCGGATGTGCGGGGCCCAGCTTTTTTTCAAGTGCGAAAACCTGCAAAAGGTGGGGGCCTTCAAAATTCGCGGGGCGACCAACGCCGTGTTTTCCTTGGGCCAGGCCGAGGCCTCCCGGGGGGTGGCCACGCATTCCTCGGGCAACCATGCGGCTGCCTTGGCCCTGGCCGCGTCCTGGCGGGGCGTTCCGGCCCAGGTGGTCATGCCCGAGAACGCGCCGGCGGTGAAAAAGGCGGCCGTGGCCGGGTACGGGGCGACCATCACTTTCTGCGCGTCCACGCTTAAGGATCGGGAAAAGACCCTGTCCGAGGTCGTCTCCCGGACCGGGGCGACGGTGATCCATCCCTACAACGACGACCGGGTCATCGCCGGGGCGGGCACGGCCGCGCTGGAACTGATCGAGGAGGTCCCGGACCTGGACGCGGTTCTGGTCCCGGTGGGCGGCGGGGGGCTGCTTTCCGGCACGGCCGTGGCCGTGACCGCGCTTTCGCCTTTGACCCGGATCATCGGCGCGGAGCCGGCCGGCGCGGACGACGCCTTCCGCTCGCTCGCCGCCGGCCGCATCCTGCCCTCGATTCATCCCCAAACCATGGCCGACGGCCTTTTGACCTCGCTCGGCGACCGCACCTTTCCTTTGATCCGGCGTCTGGTCGAACGGATCGTCCTCGTGGAAGAGGCGGACATCGCCCGGGCCATGCGCCTCGTTTTCGAGCGCATGAAACTGGTGGTCGAACCCTCGGCCGCGGTGCCCCTGGCGGCCCTGCTGGACGGCCGGGCCAGGGCCTTTGGCGCTAGAGTCGGCCTCATTCTCTCCGGCGGAAACGTGGACCTGGCCCGACTGCCCTGGGCAGCGGAAAGCGCCACCGGCCGGGCCTAAGCGGCTCTGAAGCCGAGAAAAGGCTTGTCCGGCCCGAGCGCCTGTGCTACGGTTTCGGCAACATTGCCCAAGCGGACCGAACCCAGCTTGCTCTTAAGGAGAAGAGCCATGCGTGGAGGCGAGTGTACTTTCGGCCGGAGAAACGGGGTCTGGCCTTTGGCGGCCTTGGCCCTGCTTTTTTTGGTCCTGCTGACCGTGGGGTGCCAAAGCGGCGGTCCCAAGACGCCCGGCGCGGCCGTTCCCCAGGAAAAAGCCACGCCCGTGGCCCAGCCGGCGGGCCGTTACCTGGACTTTGACGACGTTCAGGCGCCGGTGGGCTTGACCCTGGAGCGGGACCTCAGCTACGTCTATCAGACCGCGAATTTGAAGGCCGGGGTCCTGTCGTTTTCCACCACCCTGTCGCTGCCCGAGGTGGCCGCCTTTTTCCAGGCGAACATGCCCCGGGACAACTGGACCCTGCTCAGCACGTTTCAGTACGGCAAAATCATCCATTACTATCAAAAAGACACGAAAATCTGCCTGATTCTCATGGAGCGCCGTCCCGATTCCGACCGGAATCGGGTCGAGGTCTGGGTTTCGCCCCGGCGGCCCGGCTAACACGGCGGCCCTGGTTTCGGGTAAGGAGGGTGTCATGGTCAAGATAACACGGTGCATTTGCTTTCTGGTCCTTTTGGCCGCGCTGGCCCCGGTTCTCGGCGGCTGCTCCACGGTGCAGAAGGAGGTCGGGCTGGCCGGTTCCACGGCCGTGGCCCGCTACTACCAGTTCGAGGATATTCTCATCCCGGGCGAATTGAAGATGGACGCCAAGCGGTCCTTCATCCACGACAACAGCGGTTTCAAGGCCGGCACGCTCTATCTGTCCGGGTACGTCGAGGTGGATTCGCTGGTGGCCTTTTTCAACGACGCCATGCTCAAGGACGGCTGGCAGCTCAAAAGCTCGTTCCGCTATCCCAAGACGGTTCTGTTGTTCGAAAAACCCAAGAAAATCTGCATCATCGTCATCGAGGAAGGCTTGATCAGCACTAGGGTCGAAATCTGGGTTTCTCCGTTGCTTTAAAAGGGGCGAGGCGTGGCCAAGGGGAAACAGCCAGAGGCCGACCACCGGCCGAATTCGATCGAATGCCGGCGCATCGGGCAGAGCTGCGTCTGCTCGAACGTCCGCCGCGCGGCCCGGGCCGTCACCCGGCTGTACGACGAGGCCCTGCGGCCCTCCGGGCTTCGAAGCCCCCAGTTCGGCCTGCTGGTGGCCGTGCGCGTCATGGGCCCGGTTTCCGTGACCCGCCTGGCGGCTGGAGCGGACGTGGACCGCACCACGCTGACGCGGAACCTGAAATTGCTGGTCAGGGACGGGTTCGTGGCCGTCGAAACCGGCCGCGATCAGCGCACGCGCCGGGTCAGCCTGACCGACAAGGGCCGGGAGGCCCTGGAACGGGCCTTGCCCCTTTGGGAAAAGGCCCAGGTCCGGGCTCGGGAGGTATTGAACCCGGAGCAGACCGCGGATTTGCTGGCGGGCCTCACGAAACTGGTAGCCGGCCTCAAGGACACGGTGGATTGATTCGTAGGTGGAAGGCGTCTAGGAGGAAGGCATGGCTCTGGTGGAGTTCACCCGCGAGGAAAACGTGGCCGTCCTGACCATGAACGGCGAGGAAAACCGCTTCAACTTTCCCTTTTTTCAGGCCTTTCACGAAGCGTTGGACCAGGTGGAACAGACCGACGAGGCCAGCGTCCTGGTCGCCACTTCGATCCATCCGAAGATTTGGTCCAATGGCATCGACCTGGACTGGTTTCTGCCGGCCCTGACCCGGGAAGGCCCGGACCTGAGGCGGCGCTATTTGCTTGAATTCACCCGGCTCCTTAGGCGGGTCCTCCTGTTTCCCATGATTACCATCGCCGCGATCAGCGGTCACGCCTTCGCCGGCGGAGCCTATCTGGCTTTTGCCTTTGATTTCCGGTTCATGCGCACGGATCGCGGCTGGCTCTGCCTGCCCGAGGTGGACGTCGGCGCGACGCCCGGCCCGATGCTCACGGCCCTGGCCCGCAAGGCCGTGCCCTTGTATAAATTCGAGGAGATGCAGTACACCGGCAAGCGGCTCGGCGCCCAGGAGTGCCTGGAGCACCACATCGTCTCCCGGACCTACCACCTGGAAGACCTCATGCCCCAGACCATGACCTTTGCCCTGAGCCTCAAGAAGGACCGCAACGTGATCGCGGCCATGAAGGCCGAGACCTACAAGGACCTGATCCAGACCATGGACGATTTCAGCCGCACGCTTCGGGAAAGCCTGACCTCGGCGGGCAAGGGCGGCGCCGGCGAGGGCTGATTTCTTCTTGGATTCGAAAGTGTTCCTTTGGGGCGCGCGGCAAGGCGCCCCTTGTTATTTTGGCGTTTCCAGCCGGGCCGGGCGCGGCGCCTGGTGGGCCGGCTGAAAAAGGCTTGAAGCCAATTGTGACTCTTTGGTTTCGTTTTGGGCAAGGAAGCTTCTTGAGGAAAAACATGCTTTATCCCGCGGATTTTTCGTGAAGTCAAGCGGTTTTTCTTGATCGAAAAAAAAGCTTTCTTTTTTAACGTGTTATGCTATATAATGGGGTTGCCTTGGTTCCTGGGCTGGCTGATTTTCCGCCTCATCTTTGTGCATACAAGGAGAGAAAGGTGAGCACCGACCTGAAACTGAATCGGAAACTGAAAAACGATGCCATGGCCATTTTCAAGGCCGCCCTGGCCGCGGCCGACCCGGCCCAGGCCGTGAAAAAGGCGCTCCAGCGGCAAGACGAGGTGCTCAAGGTATATAACGGCAAACGGGTCCTCAAGAGCATCAACCTGAAGCGCGTGAACAAGATCGTTGTGGTCGGGGCCGGCAAGGCCACCGCGCCCATGGCCAAAACCGTGGAAAAGCTTCTGGGCGACCACATTACGTCCGGGCTGATCTCGGTGAAAAAAGGCCACGGCCTGGACCTGGACACCATCAAGCTGGTCGAGGCCGCGCACCCGGTGCCGGACCACAACGGGGTTATGGCCGCGGCCCAGATCAAGGCCATGCTGGAGCCTTTGGGGCCCAAGGACCTGGTCATTTCGCTCATCTCCGGCGGCGGCTCGGCCCTGCTGCCTCTGCCCGTGCCGGACATGAAGCTTTCGGAAAAGCAGGATGTCACCCGCCTGCTGCTCGGCTGCGGCGCGGACATCCACGAGATCAACGCGGTGCGGAAGCACCTTTCCCAGACCAAGGGCGGTCAGATGGCCCGGCTGGCCTCGCCGGCCACGGTCATCAACCTCATGCTCTCGGACGTGGTCGGGGACAACATGGACACCATCGCCTCGGGTCCGTTCGTCCCGGATCAGACGACCTTCGAGGACATGGCCCTGGTGCTGGCCCGGTATAAACTGATGAAGAAGGTGCCATCCTCGGTGCGGACCCATTTGAAGAAGGGGCTGACGGGTCTGATCGAGGAGACGCCCAAGCCCGGGGACCCGGCCTTCGCCAAGGTGACCAACATGATCATCGGGTCCAATTATCTGTCGCTGCTGGCGGCCGAGGACAAGGCCAAGGGTTTGGGGTATCGGCCCTTGCTCCTCTCTTCGTCCATCGAGGGCGAGACGCGGGAGGTGGCCCGGATGCACGTGGCCATCGGGCGGGAGGTGCTGGCCTCCCAGCACCCGTTGAAGGCGCCGGCCTGCCTGATCTCCGGCGGGGAGACGTCGGTCACCCTGACCGGCCAGGGCAAGGGCGGCCGGAACCAGGAATTCGCCCTGGCCGCGGCCCTGGACATGGCCGGCCTGGATCACATGCTGGTCTTTTCCGCGGGCACGGATGGGACCGACGGACCCACGGACGTGGCCGGGGCCATGGTGGACGGGAACTCCCTGGCCCGCGCGGCCGGGCTGGGCCTGTCGGGCAAGAAACACCTGTACGAGCACAACGCCTATCCCTTTTTCAAGAAGCTGGGCGATCACGTGGACACCGGCCCGACCCTGACCAACGTCATGGACGTGCGCTTGGTCCTGATCGAAGGGTAAGGCGGACATGGCCCGGCACACGCATCAATTCGTGGAAGAGTACCAGGGTTTGGTCGGCTTCGGCCTGGACCGGGCCACGGACGAGGCGTCCATCACGGTCTATCTGCAGAAATTCGCGGACGACGACCACATGGCCGTCATGCGGGAGCGCATGACCGACGAGGAACTCGAATTGGTTTTCGATCTGCTCAGCCGCCTGCTGCGCGCCCATCTCGACGACGCCGAATACCACCGGGTCTTTTTGAAAGACGACGAAGTGGAATAGGTCGGCGGCCCTTGTCTTCAGCGGCCCCTGTCCGAGAATCGGACGGGGGTTTTTTTATGGTGTATCCTTTTTTAGCTTCCGCTTCCATTCGTACAGGGCGATGCCCACGGCCATGGCCGCGTTCAGGGATTCCACGCCCGAGGCCATGGGGATGGAAACCCGGGCGTCGGCCGGGAAATCCTCGGGCAGGCCCGGACCTTCCAGGCCGGGCGCCAGACCAAAGGTTTCGGGAAATTCGAATTCGGAAACGGCCTGGCCGCGCGGGTCCAGGGCAATGAGCGGGTAAGGGGCCGCGTCCAGGTCCCGTAGCCGGGGGCCTTGGAACAAGGGCAGGCGGAAGAGGCAGACCCCGGCCGCCCGGGCCGAGCGGGGGTGCCAGGGATTCGCCGCCTCCCGGGTGAGCACGGCCCGGGCCGCGCCCAGGGCCGCGGCGGTCCGGATGGCCGCGCCCACGTTGCCCGGGTCCTGGAAGGGCAGAAACAGGGAGCAGCCCGGGGGCCAGGGTTCGCTCCGGGGCAGGGGCTTCAGCGGCGGGAAGCGGACCAGGAGCAGCGGGGGTCCGGCGCCGAAAAGGTCCAGGGGACTCAATAGCGCCGGCTCCAGCACCAGGGCCGGGACCCGGTCCGCGGCCAGGGCTTCCAGCGGTTCGGCCTCGAGGCCGATGATCGCCTGGCAGGCCTCGGGAAAATCCAAGAGCACCTCCCGGACCGTTTTGGGGCCTGAAAGCAGGGCCAGGCCTTCCTTGCGCACACCCCGGCCGTGCAGCAGTTTCAACAAAACCTTGTAGGTGTCGTTGCGGGCGCTGGTGATGTGCTTGAGGCGCATGATGGTTTTCCTGGTTGCCTGTTCGGGCGGTGGTCATTTCCTTCATAGCATGGGGAAGCAGCCAGGTAAAGGCGCGCTTTGCGTTCAATATTGTTTCTTTTCGGAACCTGTCCGCGTCCAATTACGTTTCAAATATGTTCGGTTGATCTTGACGTCAACCTGAAATTAAGATAGATTTTTATCCATCTTGCAGGGAACAAGGGGCTTCAATCCCGGAACAAGAACCCCGGACCCGCTTCGGAGAGACACGGTGGAAGCAAGCGTGGCCGCGTCGGCCGAGATTCACGGCCTGCTGAAAACCCCGCTGGACTTGGCGTCTCTGGTGGACGCCGTGCCCATCGGTCTGGCCGTGCTGGATCGGGACCGGCAGGTGGTGTTGCTCAACCGGGCCTTGGAGGCCTTGACCGGGTTCGACCGGGACGAGGTGCGGGGCGTGCCTTGCCGGGATGTGTTGCGGTCGAACTTCTGCCCGCAGTCGTGTCCGGCGCTCGAAGCCTCGGACAGCGGCCAGGCCGCGGTTCGGGAGGGGAATATTATCAACCGGGACCGGCGGCGGATTCCGATTCGGTTGACCTCCCTGCCGCTCAGAAACGCGGCCGGCGAGCGGGCCGGGTTCTTGGAGACCGTGGAGGACCTGTCCGGGCGGATGCGTCCTGCCGAGGGATTGGGGCCGGACCTCGGCCTGGACCGCATGATCGGCCGTTCCACCCAGATGGAGGAGCTGTTCCACATGCTCCCGGTCATCGCCCAGACCGATTCCTCGGTGCTCATCACCGGCGAAACCGGCACGGGCAAGGACATGCTGGCCGAGGCCATTCATCGCATATCGGCCCGGGCCCGGGAGCCGTTCATCAAGGTGAACTGCGGGGCCTTGCCCGAGACCCTGCTCGAATCCGAGCTGTTCGGCCACAAAAAGGGGACCTTTACCGGCGCGGTGGCGGACAAGCCGGGCCGGCTGCGCCTGGCTCACGGCGGGAGCCTGTATTTGACCGAGATCGGGGACCTGCCCCTGCCGCTCCAGGTCAAGCTGCTGACCTTTTTGGACGACCGGGTGGTCTATCCCCTGGGGGACACCCGGGGGTACGCGGCGGACGTGCGCATCATCGCGGCCACGAACCATCATCTCGAGGAGATGGTTCGGGAGGGCCGGTTCCGGGCCGATCTCCTGTTTCGGTTGAACGTGGTGCGGCTGCATCTGCCGCCGCTGCGGGAGCGGGGCGGGGACGCGGCCCTGTTGCTCAGTCATTTTCTGGCCCGGTACGCGGCTCGTTTCAAGAAAAAGATTCGGGGTTTTTCGGATGAGGCCCGGGCGAGGCTGTTGGCCTACGCCTATCCGGGCAACGTGCGGGAACTCAGGAATATCGTTGAATACGCGGTCAATGTCTGTCAGGAGGACGAGGTCGGCGTCGGGCATCTGCCGGCCTATCTGAGCGAAGCCGAGGCCGGTCGCGATGCGCCCGCTTCGGCCGCGATCGGTTCCAGGTTGCTGGCCCGGCCCGAAACGGACATGGACACGGCCGGTCCGGTCAAGTGGTCCGATATCGAAAAACGGTTGATCGTCAATGCCCTGATCCGGTCGGGCGGCCGCAAGAAAGACGCGGCCGAGCTTCTGGGATGGGGCCGCAGCACATTATGGCGCAAGATGAAACACTACGGCTTGGACGCTTGAAAGCGGAGCGAGGGACGCGAACGTGGCCGACAAGGTGCTGATCACCATCCGCGACGAGGTCGTGGCCCCGCGTTTCGACCTGGCCACCGAGGTGCTGATCGCCACCCTGGGGCCGGACGGCGAGGTTCTGGAGAAAAAGACCATGGTCCTGCCCCACGCCAGCCCGGAAGACCTCTGCCACCAGATTCTGGTGGAGGAGGTCCAAACGGTCATCTGCGGCGGGATCGAGGAGGAGTTTCTCCAGTACCTGACCTGGAAAAAACGCGCGGTCCTGGATTCGGTCATGGGCCCCTGGCAGCGCGCCCTGGACCGCTACCGCCAGGGCGACCTTCAGGCCGGCGCCATTCTTTACGAACGAGCAGGAGTCGCTTGAGATTATGAAACGCATCTCCGACTGGTTTCGAAATTTTGTCCGGCAGTTCAAACAGGATTCGGAACTCGAGGAGTCTCCGCGCCGGTACAAGGTGTTGCGCAGGAACATGCTCGCGCTCATGATCCTGGTCACCGTGCTGCCCCTGGTTCTGATGGCCGTGATCAACTACTATCAGTACCGCAGCGCGCTCCGGTCCGAGGTGGAAGCCCCGATCCGCGTTCTCCTCAACAAGACCAAACACTCCTACGAGCTGTTCCTGACCGAACGGCTGTCCGCCGTCAGCTTCATCGCCCACGCCTACAACTTCACCGAGCTGTCCAACCAGGAGACGCTCAACCGCATCTTTCTGGTGATGAAAAAGGAGTTCGGCGGGTTCGTGGACCTGGGACTCATCAACGCGGCCGGGCTGCAGGTCAGCTATGCCGGGCCTTATCAGCTTCTGGGCAAGGACTACGCGGGCCAGGCCTGGTTTCAGGAGGTGCTGGTCCGGGGGACGCACATCAGCGACGTCTTCATGGGCCATCGCCGCTTCCCCCACTTTGTCATCGCCGTGCAGCACGTGGTGCCCGACGGCCATTCCTATATCCTGCGGGCCACCATCGACACGGAAAAGTTCAACAGCATCATCGTCTCCATGGGGCTCACCCCCGCCACCGACGCCTTCCTGCTGAACCGACAGGGCGTCTTCCAGACCTCCTCCAAGTTTTACGGGCAGGTGCTCCATACCTGGCCCATGCTCATGCTGCCGGTCAGCTACGAACCGAGCGTGTTCGAAACCCGGGATTCGCGCGGTCTGGACGTCATCCTGGCCTACACGGATTTCCTCACCCCCAACTGGGTGCTGATGCTGGTCAAGCCCCGGGGAGAGGTGCTCAAGACCTGGATCACCCTCAAGAGCGAGCTGTTCCTGGTCTTTCTGGCCAGCGTCACCATCATCTTTTTGGTCGTGGGCTGGCTGACCAACCTGATGGTGCGACGCATCGAGGAGTCGGACCAGAAGCGCAAGGCCGCCTTCCACGAGATGGAGTACACCAACAAGCTGGCCTCCATCGGCCGGCTGGCCGCCGGCGTGGCCCACGAGATCAACAACCCCATGGCCATCATCAACGAGAAGGCTGGGTTGATGAAGGATCTGATCACTTATGACCCGAATTTCCCGGATAAGGAAAAGTTCCTGAAGCAGATCGATTCCATCCTCAAGTCCGTGGACCGCAGCCGAAGCATCACCCACCGCCTGCTCGGCTTTGCCCGGCGCATGGACGTCGAGGTGGAGATCATGGACCTGAACGAAGTGCTTCAGGATGTGATCTCCTTCCTGGAGAAGGAGGCGCTTTACCGCAACATCCATCTGGGCCTGCAGCTGGCCGCGGACCTGCCCAGGATCGCCTCGGACCAAGGGCAGCTACAGCAGGTGTTCCTGAACATCCTCAACAACGCCTTCGCGGCCGTGGAAGACGGCGGGTCCGTGAGCGTGACCAGCTTCGAGGTGGACATGGACACCGTGGCGGTAACGATACAGGACAACGGGATGGGCATGTCCGAAGAGGTGCGCAACCACATCTTCGAGCCGTTCTTTTCCACGAAGAAGGGCGGCGGCACCGGTCTCGGCCTGTCCATCACCTATGGCATCGTCCAGAAATTGGGCGGACAGATTACAGTACAGACCCGGGAAGGCGCAGGGACGACTTTTACGGTCTATCTGCCCAAGAAAGCCCCGAAACAGACGGAGGCCTGACATGGAAGGACTGAGGGTCCTGCTGGTGGATGACGAAGAAGAATTCGTGGTCACCCTGGCCGAAAGGCTCAAGCTCAGGGGCATCGAGGCCCGGGTGGCGACCGACGGAGACGAGGCCCTGACCAAGGTCGAGGAGGAACTGCCGCAGGTGGTCGTGTTGGACGTGATGATGCCGGGCACGAGCGGCATCGACGTGCTGCAACACATCCGGCGGCGTCACCCCGAGGTTCGGGTCATCCTGCTGACCGGCCGCGGCTCCACCAAGGAAGGCATCGAGGGCATGCGGCTGGGCGCCTTCGACTTCCTGATGAAGCCCGTGAAGATCGAGGACCTGACCCAAAAACTGCACGACGCGGTCGGGTCCGAGGCCGGGGCGTCGGGGGGAGAGGGAGGGCAAAAGCCGTGAGGCAACAGGAAGTGGCCTATCTGGGCCGCATGACCGCCGGGCTGACCCATGAGATGAAAAACGTCCTGGCCACGATCAAGGAATCGGCCGGCCTGATGTCCGACCTTCTGCCGATCCATGTGGACAAGCCCGAGGTGCTCAAGGAGAGGTTCGAACGGATCCTGCCCAGCATTCTCGAACAGGTGCGGCGGGGCGTCGAGATCAGCAACCGGATGAGCCGCCTGGCCCACAGCATGGACCACAGCCCGGCTGATGTCGATGTGCACGACCTGTTGGACGAGGTGGTTTTTTTGATGTCCCGCTTCGCCCGGCTGAAGCAGGTGGTCCTGACCCTCTTTCCCGAGGCCGCCCGTTGGTCGGTCTCGACCGATCCTTTGCGCCTGCAGCTCGTCATGGCCGCGGCCGTGGACCATTGCCTGGAAGGGGCCCAGGCCGGTCAGCGCATCGCCATTGTCCCGGCCTCCGGGCAGAGCCGGGTCCTTTTTCAGGTGCTTGACGCGGACCAGGGTTCGCCGGCCACGGAGTACCGGGTGGGCGCCCGGCCCGAGGGGCTGAGCGGTCTGGCCGAGGTGCTGGAGGAGCTGGGGGCGGACGTGGGCGTATTGGAGTTCGGGGGCGCGGTCGGTCTGGCGGTTCAGTTACCGAAATAAGTGTTCGTTCCATAATGTCTCATATTGAATCTGTTAGACTGGTTTAAAACGTTTCAATAGGGAACGGACGTTGTCGGGCCTCGATGCTAATTATTTGAAAATACAATGAAAACAATCTTGGCATGGACTTTGCCTATCTAAAGGGCCAGAAATAACACACTCCGAAAGGAGAAAGAACATGGCCCGCTTAATCGACAAAATTCAAAATTTCTTCTCGGCCTCGGCCTTTGCCGAAGCCGGCGAATACGAAACGGCCCGGCAGATCGCCGGCTTGCCCGAACCCAAGGCAGGTCTGGGGTTCGACCGATTGATGGCGGCCGTGACCTTTGCCGAGGCAGGTTTTCCCGAGACGGCTTGCGAGTTCATGGGGGTGACTCCGAGAATGGCGCCCGCGCCGGTCCGGGATTTTCTGACCGATGTCGGCCTGAGCAACGTGCGCTGCCGGTATCTCGTGGCCGTGGTGGCCTAGAACGCTTGTTCCCCCGGCTCAAGGAGAAGGCCATGAGGGCGAAGGTGCTGGTGGTGGATCAGGACGAGGCGGCGCGCCGCAGCCTGATCTCCTGGCTGGCCCGCAAGGGGTGCCGCGCCTTGCCGGCCGGAGAGGTGGACGAGGCGCGGCAGTATGTTCAGGACCGGCCCGTGGACGTGGTGGTGGTCAGCGCCGAGGACGACGGTCCGGGGGCCTTGTCCCTGCTCAGGGACATCAAGCGGCTCAGGCCCGATACCGAAGTCATCCTGGTGACCGGGCCGGGGCAGATTTCGTTGTCCATCCAGGCCATGAAATCGGGCGCCTTTGACGATCTGACCGGGCCGGTGGACGTGGACGTATTGAGCGCCCGCATCGAGGCGGCCGTGAAGAAACGGCGGAAGAAACGGCCGTCCCTGGGCGCCTGGATGGCGGCCGTGGCCTTTGCCGAGGCGGGGGAGTCCGAAACGGCCAAGGCCCTCCTGGGCGTGAGTCCGCGGGGCGGCCGGCCGGCGCGGCTGGGCCGGTTCCTGGGGGCGGTGGGCCTTGCCCGGGCGCGGTTCTCGTACGGCCTGGCCTCTTTGACTTAGGGTGTCGAAAGTCGCGATTGAACGGCTCCCGCATGGGTCTCGATCTCTTACCGGGGCCGTTTTTCCGCGGGTTGGGCGGGGTTGGCCGTTTGAAAAGCGGCTTTCCTTTTTTTTTAAAAAAGGGTATGATTTTGCCCGAAAAGGCATGACCAAAAGCAAGGCGCCCTGAAAGGCCCTGGGGGGCCGACACGCTGGAAAACAAAGGCCAAGGAGGGGATTCCATGGAGAAGATCAAAGTCCTGCTGGTTGACGACGAGGAGGAATTCGTCAAGAGTCTTTCCGAGCGTCTGCAGATGCGGGAGCTTGACTCCGGCCTGGCCTTCAACGGCGAACAGGCCTTGCAGGTGGTTCAGGACGAGGTCCCGGACGTGATGGTGCTGGACCTGCGCATGCCGGGCATCGACGGCATGGAGGTGCTGCGCCGGGTGAAGAAGAGTTACCCCAAGGTCCAGGTGATCATCCTGACCGGCCACGGCACGGACAAGGACGAGAACCAGGCCAAAAAGCTGGGCGCCTTCGAGTACCTGCAAAAGCCCGTGGACCTGGACCATCTGGTCGAGGTCATGAAAAAGGCCTACAAGGCGACCTTGGAAAGCACCATGGCCGCCGCCGCTTTTGCCGAGGCCGGCGAGTACGATATGGCCCGCAACATCGCCAAGGGTGAAGACAAGAAAAAAAGATGATCGGTTTTTCGTGGACCGGGCCGGCGGTTCCCAAACGGACCGGCGGCCGGTCGGCGGGATGAACGGGACGTATCCCCGGAGAGGACGCGCATGGACCCTCAAATCAAGGTTCTGGTGACGGACGACGAAAAGGAGTTCGCCGAGGCGCTCGGCGAGCGGCTGGAGGTGCGCGGCTTCAAGGTCCGCGTGGCCTTGAGCGGCGACGAGGCCTTGTCTCTCATGGAGCAGGAACAGACAGACGTGGTCATCCTGGACGTGAAGATGCCCGGGCGGGACGGCGTCGAGACGCTCCGGGAGATCAAACACCGCTGGCCCCTGATCGAGGTCATCATGCTCACGGGCCACGCCACGGTGGAGAGCGCCATCGACGGCATGAAGCTGGGGGCGCACGATTTCCTGATGAAACCCACCGACACGGACGAGCTGATGGCCAAGATTCAGAAGGCCTATGCACGGAAAGCCGAACAGGAGGAACGCATCCGCCAGGCCGACATCAATCGGATTGTTCAGCGGCGGGGCTATTAAGGCGAGGCGGGCCGAGGTTTGGGTGTCCGCTTTTTTTTAGGCCTGCTTTGTGAGCGTTTTCACTAAACGAGGAGATCGCCATGAAACGCTATAAAGTAAAAGACTTGATGATTCCATTGTCCGAATACGGCGTGGTCTCCAAGGAGGCCACGCTCTTTGACGCCATCCTGGCCCTGGAAGACGCCCAACGCCAGTTCGACCAGCAGAGCCGATACACGCACCGCGCGGTTCTGGTCAAGGACGAACAGGGGCGGATCATAGGCAAGCTGAGCCAGCACGACGTGCTCAGGGGGTTCGAGCCCGGTTACAAAGAGGTGGGCGATCTGAGCCGGGTCCGGCATTGGCAGTTTTCCCTGGGCTTCACCCACTCCATGCAGGCCTATCGGGGCCTGTGGCAGGGTCCGCTCGAAGATATTCTGGATCGCGGCGCCCGCACCAAGGTCAAGGACATCATGTACACGCCGGAAGAGGGCGAATACGTGCAGGAAAGCGCCCCCTTGGACGAGGCCATCCACCAGCTCGTGGTGGGCCATCACCAGTCCCTTTTGGTGGTGCGGGTCAAATCCGAGGTGGTGGGCATCCTCCGGCTGACCGACCTGTTCGCCGAGCTTTCGCGCCTGGTCAAGGAACGCGTCGCCAAGGCGGCCGGTCTGCCCGCGGAAAAGGATACGGAAGCCGGGAGCTAATCCCCGGTTGCAAGGAGATTCGTTTATGAGCGCAGAACCTCGATCCCTGCCCAGAAACAACGGCGTCAACTGGTTTCGCCTGGCCATCATCCTGGGTGGGCTTCTCGTTTACCTGATCATCTATTACATGCCGCCCTGGCCGGACGCGGTGGACCCCATGGGCAAGCACTTCGCTTTGAGCCGGGAGGGCAAGGCGGCCCTGGCCCTGTTCGTCATGGCCGGCGCTTGGTGGGTCTTCGAGGTGATTCCCATCGGCGTCACCAGCCTGGTCATCGGGCTGATGCAGGCCCTTTTCCTGATCCGACCGGCCAACGTGGCCTTCAGCAATTTCATGGTGCCCTCGGTCATGTTCATCTTCGGATCCATCGTCATCGGCACGGTCTTCACCAAGACCGGCCTGACCCGGCGACTGGCCTATACCATGCTCTCCATTGTCGGGGAGCGAACCAGCATGATTCTTCTGGGCTGCTTCGTGGTCTCGGCGGCCTTGACCCATATCATGGCCCACACGGCCGTGGCCGCGACGATCTACCCGCTGCTGGTGGCCATCTATTCGCTTTACGGCGAGGGCGACAAGCCGACCCGGTTCGGCAAGTCTCTGTTCATGGGCATGGCCTATGTCTGCGGCGCGGGCAGCATCGTCACCCTGCTCGGCGCGGCCCGGGGCGCGGTGGCCTTCGGGTTTTACAAGACCATGGTCGGTCAGGAAAAAGGCTTTTTCGATCTGATCTATTACATGTTCCCCATCGGCTGGATCATGGTCTTTCTGCTGTGGGGCTTTTTCATGCTCTTTTTGCGGCCCGAGAAGAAGGTCATTCCCGGGCTTAAGGAACGGGTCATTCGTTTGAAGGAGGAGTTGGGGCCGATCACCAAGAACGAAATCCTGGCCGCGGGCATCGTGGTCGTCATGATCTTGTTTTTGATCGGCAACGCCCTGGTCCCGGCTTTGAAACCCATCAACAAGACGGGCATTATTCTCGTCTCGACCGTATTGTTCTTCTTGTTCCGCATCCTGAGCCTGGAAGACCTGGAGATCATCCCCTGGAACATCATCCTCCTGTTCGGCGGGGCCATGAGCATCGGCAACTGCCTGTGGGAGACCGGCGCGGCCGAGTGGCTGGCCATCAACTGGCTGGTCATGTTCAAGTCGGCCCCCTGGTTCGTCTTTGTCATGGGCATCGCCTTTTTCGTCATGGTCATGACCAACTTCATCATGAACGTGGCGGCCATCGCCATCTCCCTGCCCGTGGCCCTGGTCATCGCTCCGTACCTGGGCGTGGCCCCGGACGTGATCCTGTTCGCCTCCCTGGTCACGGCCGGCATGCCCTTCCTGCTGCTCGTCGGCGCGGCGCCCAACGCCATCGCCGCGGACTCCGGGCAGTTCACCAGCGGCCAGTTCTTCCTGTACGGCATCCCGGCCAGCGTTCTTCTCATGGCCATGGTGGCCTTGGCCGTGGGGGTCATCTGGCCGCTCATGGGCATGACCGTGACCCTGGCCCCCTAGAGACAAGGCCGTGGGAAAAGCGTTTCAAGGCGGTCTGGAAGAGCTGTTCGAGCGCATTCAGGCGCGGGTGCGGGCCGAAGTCAAAGGCGTGGTCTTTGAACTGGGCGATCTCTTCGAATCGGACATGGTCCGGCCGGCCCATCATCGGCCGGCCGTGTACGCCCGCACCGCGGACCACACCCAGGCTCTCCGGTTGTCCGGGGTGTCTGCGGGCGGCAGTTATCTCCTGGGCCGCCTGGACCTGTCGTCGTCCATCGTAATCGACAGCCATCTGCGCGGGGACGAACTCAAGGACGAAGGCGAGAGTCTGGGCGGTTCCGAAGGCGCGGTGGCCGCCAGCGGCGAGACCCTGGTCGTGCGTGACAGCTTCCTGGACCGGGTCCTGGTCCACAGCGCCTCGCACGATCCCGACAACCTTCTGCTGTTCACCATCGAGGCCGCGGCGGCCATGCCCTACGCCATCATCCATGGTTCGCCGGTCATGGGGGTTTTCCTGGGGGCGCTCAGCACCCTGGACATGACCGTGGCCCGGGCCTCGTCCGTGGGCGTCTTCAGTTACGTGCAGGCCGGTCGGATCGAGGGGGAGGTGGTTCCGCCGGGGCGGGTCTGGATTCGGTCCGGGGAGGACTTTGAGTTCGTCTATGATTTCGCGCCCGCGGTGCTGAGCCGCTATATCCGGCACGAGCCGGACGAGGAGCCGGCCGGGCGGTTGATCCGGGTGATCCGGGCCCACGACGATCCGGCCGGGGGCATGTCCGGTCAGGGGTATTGTTCGATCGGGCCCGGGGGTTCGGTGCATCCGTTGTCCGTGGTGCGGGGGCTTTGTCGGGTTGGGGAGAACGCCTTTGTTTCCCAGGGGGCCCACTTGGAGGACGCCGAGTTGGGACCCGGGGCCAACGCCCAGGAGAACAGCCACGTGGTGGCCTCGACCCTGGCCGGTTACGACATCACGGCCCACGGGGCCAAGATCATCCGGGCCAAGCTGGGCGAGCGGGTTTTCGTGGGTTTCAACGCCCTGGTGCGGGGCGGCCCGAACCGTCTGGTGACCGTGGGGCCGGGCGCCATCATCATGCCGCACACCCTGATCGACGCCTCCGAGCCGCTGACCATTCCCGGGGGGCGGCTGGTGTGGGGGCACATTCGCAACGCGGCCGATCTGGCGGAAAACAGCCTGCCCCTGGAGGACTTGGCGCGCCTGGACGGCGTGCTTACCCGGCCCGGCTTGACCTTCCGCGGCAGCGGCCGGGCCTTTGTCCAGGTCTTCACCAACCGCATCGAACACATTCTCGAGGCCAACGGCGCTTTCTTCGACGGCGTTAAAGGCCGGGGCCACGCCCAGCGCACCCGGGACATCGCCTTCCACATCCTCCAACCCCACCACAGCGGCCCCCAGGCCGGTCTGCTGCCCCGCATCCGCATCGAGGGCTGAAGGCCGGTTTCCCCTCCAAAGTCGCGGCTCGGATTTTACATTACTTTTACAAATTTGGCGCGCAAGACGTCCCGGAGTTCGATTAAGATGGGGTTAATTCAAAATTAATCTCAAAGGTACATCCATGGCTTTTGATACGTTGGTAGATATTTTGGGCCAGGGCGCCTGGCAGGGCGGCAAGGTGGTGGACAACTCCATGTTCGAAGGCATCGGCATGGCCTTCAAGGGGAACAAACCGGTCAACGACGCCAGCATTCAGGAACGGGTCGGGGTGCGCACGCGGTACGCGGCCAGCGCGGACGAACGCATCGGGGTCGCCTCCTTGCAAGACCTCCTGGACAACGTACCCTTCGACCTTGGCCGGGTGAAGCTGGTCATCGGCGCCACCAACGTGGGTGAAGACAAATACGATCCCGGGCCTCTGGTCAAGTACGCCTACGAACTCATCGGCGAGGGTTGCCCGGAGGCCACGGTGCTGGACCTGTACGCGGGATGTCCGGGTTTCAACGTCTCCGCCGAACTCATCTTCAACATGTCCCTGGCCGGGCAGCTCAAAGAAGGGGACATCTCCATTGTCATCGGCGCGGAAAACATCCACCGGGCCCATCCCTTCCCGGACCTGGACACATCCAACGTCATCTTCGGGGACGACGCCCTGTCCACCGCCTTCGAGACCAAGGCCACGGCCCGGCCATCGGGAAGCTACGCCTGTTCGGAAGCGATCACGGCCGACGTGAGCCGCAATCTCCTGCCCGACATGGCCCGTCTGCTCCACGAGGCCGTGGGCGACGATACGCTCGACGGCCTCCTGGTGGACAATCACATCGCCCGGTTGGACTACCGGGTGCCGGCCTCGGCGGCCCGGATTCAGCACCATTACATCGCCTTGAAGTATCCAGAGCTGGCCGACCAGGGCACGTTCGGACGCTTCAAGGAGGCGCTCGAATTTTACGACACGAGGGTCAACTGCTGGGCCTTTGACGTCAATACGCTCAACGGGGGGCCGGAAGTGGTCGATGGTCTGGCCCAGGCCTACATCAAGTCGGGCCGCTACCGGACCGTGGCGTCGGCCTATCTGGACAACAATTTCCAGGCCCGGCTGACCGTGCATCGGGGGGACGGCTTCACTTTCGAGCGGCCCCGGCAGGGGATCGTGGACGCCGTGACCCGGACCCACGGCTGCTTCGCCGACTACATTTACGGCAAGTACGCGGACAGCGATCTCTTCGGCGTCATGGACGGCAAGGGCGTGTTCCTCTATGCCACCCGCGGCGCGCGCAAGGTGATCACCGACCTGCTCTCCCGCAACGGGCTGACCATGGATGACATCGATCTTCTCATCGAGCACCAGGCCAACTTCGCCATGATTCCCCTGACCCTGGCCCAGGTTCTGAACAACGGTCAGGAGAACCTCCAGAAGGACGTGTTGGATTACATCGCCAACCGCATGGTGAACAACATTCACGAGCGGGGCAATTGCTCGGTGGTGTGCATGCAGCGGCTGCCCTACGATTTGAAGCGCGGCGCGCTCAAGCCGGACAACATCCAGGGGATACCCATCAACAGCAACCTGGAGGCCCTGCAAAAGGCGCGGATCATCCTGTTCGATTCCGTGGGCGCGGGCATGACCCGCAGCTCGGTGCTGCGGTTGATCTGATCCCCCCGTTTCACCAGCTTGAAACACCCCGGTCCGGCCGTTCGGCCGGACCTTCCATTTGGGGCGGCCGCCGGTCGCATCCCCCTCTCCGCGGTTTTCCCATGGTGTTTGTATTGACAGCTTTCGAGCATGGGAGTAACCTTAACAAAATGTCGAAGCGAAGCGCTTTTGAGGTCTTTAATTCCTAGCGGTTGGCCTTGCCTTGGGCCGCGGGACGCCGGCCGGATCGGATGGGTATGGATATGTGGCGACGGGCTTGTTTCAGGTTGGGTGGGATTGTTGCAATCTTCCTGGTTTTGACCTGGATCGTGCCCGCGGGCGCCGAATCGCTGGATCCGAACCGGTTCAAGGACCAGGACCAAATCACGCTGGGCAACATCACCATCGACAAGAAGAAAAAGGAAATCCGCGTGGGGGTCCGGTTGGCCCTCACCAAGGGCATCCTCGAATACCTTCTCGTGGGCGACATGGGCAAGGCCTACGAGAGCGTTTTCAAGGTGGACGGCGCCACGGCCTCGGAACTCAACTTTGGCCTGCTGCTCCTGGGCCTGGAGCCGTTGGATTACCAAATCTATAGCCAGGCCTTGGAAAAAAGCACCCCGCTCCCGGACCTGCTTCAGGCCCATCCCAACAGCTTTGTCTCGATCACCATCGTTCAACGGGGCCGCCAGGTGCCCTACGGTTTGCTCATGGTGGACCGGGAGAAGGGCGGCGGGGAATTCACCTGGGTGTACACCGGCGGATTCATGACCAAAACGAACCGTTTTTCCGGGGACCTTTCCATGAGTTGGATCGGCATCTGGGGGGATCGGAATGCCATGCTGAATCTGTATTCCACCCGCAGGAACCCGTATCGCGGTCCATTCGGTCTGGAAATGAACGAAAAAAACAAAAACCTCGCCAAGGATCAGCCCTTCGAGCTGGTCCTTCGGCCGCTTCGGCCCCGCTGAGGCTGGAAGCCGGTTCGAGGGAGTTGTATCTTATTACTCAGAGTGGAAAGTGAGTTGCATAAACATCACTTGACAACCAAGCGGAAGGGAACGCGCGAAGAAGCTGGACCCTGGATTAAAT
>ENA-OSEO01001676-OSEO01001676.1-sediment-metagenome-genome-assembly--contig:-NODE-1676-length-37841-cov-4.242453_pt1 | contig 37841 bp, 34 predicted proteins | sample MGYA00237883_ERZ534232 | MGnify/ENA metagenome assembly ERZ534232 | reverse complement strand
GATGGCGTCAAATTCCTTGGCGATTTGATAGCCGGTCCGTTTGCGGGTGCCTTTAAAGATCATGTGTTCGATAAAATGGGAAAGCCCGTTTTCCGGGGCGGCTTCATCGCGGGCCCCCGCATTGACCCAGACACCCATGGAAACACTGCGGACATGGGGCATTTTTCGGGTCAGAATCCGGATGCCGTTACTTAGAATCGTTTTATTGACTTCCAGGTTCATTTTACTCCTGGACCTGCTCTTCCAGAACGGCTTTGTGGCTGAGGCGGATTTTGCCGTCCCGAGTGACCTCGAGCACTTTGACTTTCAGGGTATCTCCTTCCGAAACCACGTCGGACACTTTTCGAACGCGCTGGACAGCCAGTTGGGAGATATGCACCAGACCGTCGGTTCCTGGAAAAATCTGAACAAAAGCGCCGAAATCCATGATCTTCACAACGGTGCCGTCATATATTTTACCGACCTCAGGCACCTGGATGATTTGATTAATCATGTCCAAAGCGGCCGTTGCGTCGGTTTCAGAGGTGGCAGCAATTTTGACAACGCCGGAGTCGTCAATTTCGATCCGGGTATTGGTTGTACTCTGAATGGAGCGAATGACTTTGCCGCCGGGACCGATCACCTCACGGATCTTATCCGGGTTGATCTCAATGGAGATGACCTTGGGAGCGTAACGCGAGATGTCCTTGCGAGGTTCACCGAGCGTTTGCAGCATCTTTTCCAGGATAAAGAGTCGGCCGCTGCGGGCCTGCGCCAGGGCTTTCTGCATGATTTCTCTTGAAAGTTCAAGTATTTTAATATCCATCTGCAGTGCAGTGATTCCCTCGCGCGTGCCGGCCACTTTAAAATCCATATCGCCGGTGTGGTCTTCGTCACCGAGGATGTCGGAAAGGATGACAACCGTTTCGCCGTCTTTCACCAGACCCATGGCAATTCCGGATACCGGCGCCGTAATGGGGATGCCCCCATCCATCAGGGCAAGGCTGCCCGCACAAACCGTTCCCATGGAGGAGGAACCATTGGACTCTAAAACCTCCGAAACCAGGCGAATGGTATAGTCAAACGTCTCTTTTTTAGGAAGAACCTTTTCAAGTGCCCGGGTGGAAAGACCTCCATGGCCGATATCCCTCCGGCTGGGGCCCCCCAGCCGTTTGGCTTCGCCGACCGAATAGGGCGGGAAATTGTAATGCAGCATGAACGGGCGAAATTCTTCTCCAATTAACGTTTCCACGCGCTGCTCATCCGGGCCGGAGCCGAGGGTCAGAACGCCCAGGACCTGGGTTTCGCCGCGTGTAAACAGCGCACTGCCGTGGGGGCGGGGGAGGAGGCCAATTTCACAGGCAATAGGCCGGATTTCATCAAATTTGCGGCCATCGATGCGGCGGCCTTCCTTTAAAATAAGATCACGGCAAACCTGCTTCTGAATCGCATCAACGATTTCGTAAACTTCGGTCTTGCGTTCGGCGGCTGCTTCACCTAAGGCTTCAAAAATTTCTTTTTTAACTGTTCGCAAGGCCTCATTGCGCTTCGTTTTTTCCGGTATCAGAACCGCCGCGCGTATCCGGGCAGCGGCTTCAGGTCCAATTTTTTCAACCAGGCTTTCGTCCTTTTGCGGCGGGGTAAAGAGCCGCTTCGGAACGCCCAGCTTGTCGCGCAGTTCTAACTGCAGGTCGATGAGCGGCTGCATCTGTTCGTGGCCAAAGAAAATGGCTTCCAGCATGTCCGCTTCACTGACCATATTCCCGCCGCCTTCAACCATTACCACACCGGTCCTGGAGCCGGCGACAATGATGTTGATATCGCACTTTTCATATTCCCCCAGGGTCGGGTTGATTTTGAGCCGGCCGTCGATGCGGCCGACGCGCACGGACGCGATGGGGCCGGCAAAGGGGATGTCCGAAAGAACCAGCGCGGCCGAGGCGCCGTTCATCGCCAGGACATCCGGATCGTTTTCCTGGTCCATTGAGAGAACCGTTGCAATCACCTGGGTTTCAAAATTATACTTTTTGGGAAAGAGCGGACGAATGGGCCGATCAATCAATCGGGCCGTCAGGGTCTCTTTTTCACTGGGTCGGCCGATTTCACGCCGAAAGTAATTGCCGGGTATCCGGCCGGCCGCATAAATCTTTTCCTGATATTCGACCGTAAGGGGCAGAAAATCTGCACCGGTTCTTTCCTCGTGAGTGGATACCGCTGTGATCAGTACCACCGTCTCACCATATTTGACCCATACCGAACCGGACGCCTGTTTGGCGAGTTTGCCGGATTGGATGCTCAGGGTCTTATCCCCGATTTCCGCGTTGAGTAAAACTTCCATAATTATCTCCTATAAAAAACATCTTTGGCCCGGTGATGACCTTCCAAACGACTGCTCGCCGGCCGGGCAAATAGCGCAGGAGGCATATCCGACGCCCGCCGCCCGCTGAGGGGCATCAGCGCCGCAACCCGAGGGTTTCAATAATTGTCCGATACCGCTGGACATTTTTATTTTTAACGTAATTCAGCAGCCGGCGGCGACGTCCGACCATCATCAACAATCCCCTGCGGGAGTGATGGTCTTTTTTATGAACTTTCAAATGTTCGGTAAGGTAATCGATCCGGTGGGACAAGAGCGCTACCTGAACCTCGGGGGAACCCGTATCGCTGTCATGCAATTTAAAGCGCTCGATTACGGCCTGTTTGTTTTCTGATGATAAAACCACTTTCTTTATGCCTCCTTCTAAAATTATCAGATCCTAACATCACTTGTAAGTTAAACTCTATCATACATCTTCTAAGGATGAAATACACAATTATATTTAAAAATCCCGTCATTTTTATTGAAACTCACTATCGCCAGAAGCCGATTTTCAGGGTCGATGACCTTAATAAAATCATCCGGAAAGCTCATTCGTCCGGCATCCATATCGACATCCGTCAGCGGTTTTCCAAACCGAATTTTGTCTATCAGACGGCCCCCGGCAACAAACGCCGGCATATGGCGCAAGGCACTGGTCATGTCAATGATGTGATCCTGAATGTTTCCGGAAGCTGCAGCGGCTTGCAGCACCGGCAGCGAGATCGCCTCGCGGATTGAAAATCCGCTGCTCTCAATCCGTCGCAGCGCTTGCAGGTGCCCGCCGCATCCCAAGGCGGCGCCGATATCTGCGCAAAGCGTACGGATATACGTCCCGGCGGAGCAGGATACCACAAAGCATATTTCCGGCAATTCGATTGCGCGGACTTCAATAGACGTAATCTGTATGCGCCGGGCGGCCTTTCGCACCGGTTGGCCGCTTCGAGCCAGTTTGTATAATGGCACCCCCTTGTGCTTTAATGCCGAAAATACGGGCGGTTGCTGCTGAATCGTTCCAGTAAATTGTTTCAATATTGATCGAATTTGGTTTTCAGAAAATTCGACCCGGTCACACTGCGACGTCACCGTTCCGGTGCTGTCCTGGGTATCGGTATCCATGCCGAGCCGGAGGACGGCTTCATAAATTTTGTGATCGCTTAAAAAAAACCTCGCCAGCCGGGTGGCCTTATTCAGGCAGCATATCATGACGCCGGTTGCAAACGGGTCCAGCGTACCGGTATGTCCGACCTTTTCAGCTTGCAGTAACTTTTTGACGACTGCCACCAGCTTTGCGGACGTGATACCGGCGGGTTTGTCCATAACAACGATCCCGTTTATTTCCATCACCACCGCGTCAAAGCGCTTCGGCCAGCTGGAAAATCCGATTTTTAATGTCAGCCAGGGGCTCCTGGATGCTGAAACCGGATGCACTGGCATGGCCGCCCCCGCCGAAAGAGGCAGCAATCCGGGCTACATCCACCGTGCCGTCGGAGCGCAGGCTGACATGGAACTGGCTTTTCTTTAAACCGCCCCGGTTGTTCATTTGTTCCTGTATCAGGACCGCGACTGCGACCGCTTCAATTCGTCGGGCATAATTGATCAGGCCGTCCGCGTCTTCAGGCTGAGTACCGGTTTCGAACAGCATCTCTTTTGTCACCGTCATCAGGGACAGCCGGCCGTTGCTTGAAATTTCTATGGAATCCAGCGCCAGGTTCAGCAGCTTGATGCGCCCCAGAGAATATTTTCCATATACGTGCTGGGCAATTTGATACGGATCGGCGCCACAGGCAATCATTTCTTCGCATATGGCGAAAGCGGCTTGGTTTGTATTTGAAAATCGAAACGAACCGGTATCAGTTAAAATCCCGGTATAAACTGAATCGGCAATATTACGGCTGATGCTAACATCCAGTGCCTTGATCAGCCGATAGACGATTTCGCATGTGGCGCTGGCCCCGGTGTCAATTAATTGATGCGTCCCAAAACCGGTGTTGGTGACATGATGATCCACATTGATTATTACTGCAATTTTGCCGGCGATACCAGCCCCATGGCCGATTCGCTCCATATCGCCGCAATCCAGAATGACGGCCGTATCAAAATCTCCTCCTTTCTTTAAATGCCTTACCACCCGCTTGACCGAAGGCAGGAAACGATAAACGGCCGGAATTGGGCTGGGATTGTAAAGGACGGTTTTCTTGTTCAGCAAGTCCAGCGAAAGCCCCAATGCCACCAGCGATCCAATGGCATCTCCGTCCGGGTTTTCATGGGATGCCAGTAAAACGCTCCGGCTATTCTTCAATTGCTGTATGATTTGATTCATTTTCGGTTTTTAATGATTTTAAAATTGTATTGATGCGGGTTCCATAATCAAAAGAATCGTCATAAAAAAATTTCAGCTCGGGCATATAGCGTAAGCTCAGCCGCTGGGCCAATTCACGTTTTAAATATCCCAGTGCCTTTTTAAAGCCTTCGGCCGCGTCCTGCCTGCGTTTGGCATCGCCGGAAGTGATGAAATAGACGCGGGCAGATTTTAAATCCGCAGCGACCTTTACGCCGGTGATGCTTGTCGCCTTAAGACGTGGATCTTTAATATCTTTATATAACAGCTCTGCCAGGAGTTTTTGGATCAGCCCCGCCACCCTGTCTGCTCGCGCGAAAGGTCTCATAGGTTGATGATCTCCATCTCGGTGTCGACAACCTCCGCCAGGCCCAGTTCTTCAACGAAGTTAAACATTTTGTCAATTTTTGAATTTACCAGCATGCGGTCGTTGCCGGCCATAGCGAAACCGATTTCTGCCTTTTGGTAAACGTCATTGGCTCCGACCTCGGCCACTGACGCATTGAACGTGTTGCGCAGCCTGCTGATAATCGCTTTTATGATCTTTCTTTTGCCCTTCAGACTGTGACAGTCGTGCAGCCTGAATCTGATAATTCCGAAACCGACAACCATGGCAGACTCCTAAACCCGAAGCACGAAATTCGATATCCGGATTTGCGGCTGACGCCTTGAACCGAGACGAATTTACCACCTCGAAGAGCCCCCCATAAACGTGGATGCTTCCGATCGAGCGCCTACGCGAGCTCCGGCTTGATTTCCTCTAAATAATAACATTCAAAAACATCACCGACCTTGATATCGTTATAATTTTCGATACCGATACCGCATTCGTATCCGGCCTGAACCTCTTTGGCATCATCTTTAAAGCGTTTAAGGGAGGCAATTTTACCCTCGTAGACAACTATGCCGTCTCTAAGAACCCGAACCGGCCGGTTGCGTTCAATTCTGCCGTCGGTAACATAGCTTCCGCCGATGGCGCCCACCTTGGGAACGTGAAAAACTTCACGAATTTCTGCGCGCCCCAAAATTCGTTCTTCAAATGTGGATGACATCAAACCGACAATCGCGTCTCTGACATCTTTAATCACATCGTAAATGATACTGTAGAAATTCATTTCAACTTTTTCTTCGTTGGCGATGTCCTGAACTCTTGGGCTGGGGCGGACGTTGAAACCTATGATGATGGCGTCGGATACGCTTGCCAGGGAAACATCCGATTCGGTAATGGTCCCGGTGGCGGCATGGATGACATTGATTTTGACTTCTTCATTTGAAAGTTTGACAAGCGAGTCCCGCAGCGCCTCAATGGAACCCTCCACATCCGCCTTGATAATCAGATTCAGATCTCGGACTTCACCGGACTGTAAACTTTCATAAAGCTTTTCCAGGCTCAGTCGGCTGGTTTTGGCCAGATCCTTGGAGCGCTGTTTCTGAATCCGGTGGAGGCTGACTTGCCTTGCGTTTTTTTCATCGTCCATGGCGATCAGATCGTCGCCGGCCATGGGCACGCCTGAAAGCCCCTGCACCTCTACCGGTATGGACGGGCCGGCAGATTGCACCCGCTCACCTTTGTCGTTGAGCATGGCGCGGATTTTTCCATAGTGGACCCCGCATACAATCGTATGGCCGGTACGCAGCGTGCCGTTTTGGACCAGAACAGTGGCAACCGGCCCCCTGCCGGAATCGAGTTTTGCTTCGACCACATGGCCGACCGCGAGTTTTGCCGGATTGGCTTTTAACTCCATTAATTCGGCCTGAAGCAGAATCATCTCCAGCAGGCTGTCGATGCCTTCATGGGTTTTGGCGGAAACATCAACAAAAATGGTGTCGCCGCCCCAGTCTTCGGGGGTCAGTCCGGCATCCGCCAATTGCCGCCGGCTTCGGCTCGGATCGGCGTTTGCCTTGTCGATTTTATTGACCGCGACAATAATGGGAACTCCGGCGGCTTTGGAATGATTGATCGCTTCAATGGTCTGCGGCATGACTCCATCGTCTGCGGCGACCACCAGAACCACGATGTCGGTAATTTGGGCGCCGCGGGAGCGCATGGCTGTAAATGCCTCGTGGCCGGGTGTGTCCAGGAAAACAACTTGTCCTTTTTCAGTGGATACGTTGTAGGCGCCGATATGCTGGGTGATTCCGCCGGCTTCCATTTCGGTGACGCTGGTCTTGCGAATAACATCTAAAAGCGACGTCTTGCCATGGTCAACATGCCCCATGATGGTCACCACCGGTGGGCGGGAAACCAAATTGGTCGGGTCGTCTGTTTCAATTTTTTTTATTACGGTTCCTTCTTCAAAGGCGGCCTTTTCAAGCTCGTATTCAAACTCAGCCGCCACCAGGGCGGCGGTTTCAAAATCGATGGTCTGGTTTACCGTTGCAATAACACCCAGCGCCATCAGTTTTGCGATCATTTCATTGGCTTTGACGCCCATCCGTTTCGCCAGATCCGAAAGGACAATGGCTTCATCAATCTTGATGCGGCGTTTACTGGCTTTGGGAGTTGTAATCTGTGTCTTTTGCCCTTTAACGGCCTTGGCCTTTACCCCTTTTCGCCCCTTCCGATGCCGGGGTTCGGCAGCATAAAGATCCGCTCCTTCGATAATTTCCTTGCGCCGGAAGGAAATTTTCTTTTTGAAAAATTTGGGATCTTCTATAATTTCGACCGGTTTTAGTTTGCCTTTCTTTTTGAGCCGGCCTTTAGGTTCTTCCGCATCCGTCGGCAGCGCCACGGCCTCGTCCTTATGTTTTTTAGGGGGCGTCGTTTTGTCAATTTTATCTTTTACAACCGGAGCGGCCGGTTTTTCCGGAACCTTTTCAGGTTCCGGCGCTTTTGGGAGTACCGGGGTCGGCAGCTTGATAATTTTAGCCGGCGCTTCTTTCCTGGATTTTTTAAGTGTTTTGACCGGCTTTTCCTCTTTCAGCGGCAGAGGTTTTTCCGGTTGAACATCCGCCGGACGGGCGATTGGTTCAACTACCGGCTCCGGTTCTTTGGCCGGTTCAACAGGGGGGGCTGCCGGCGGCGCGACGGGGGCGCTTTCCGTAGTTTCCTGAGCGGGGGCTTCCCCGGAGTCGGCTTCCGGTAATGGTTGCGCAGCGACCTCATCGACTTTAGCGGGTTCAGCAATTTCAGAAACGGTTTCCTCCGGCAATTTTTTTGTCGTCACGAGTTTTACGCGTCGCCGGATGACCGTCGACTTTACGCGTGTTTCAACCACTGTTTCCTTTTTTTTGCCGAGAACAAAGTCTTTTACCTGGGCAATTGTCTCATCATCCAGAGAGCTCATGTGGCTCTTTACGTCGATCTTCATTTCAGCCAGCTTTTCAAGGAGTGCCTTGTTTTCCATGCTAAGGTCCCTGGCAAGCTCATATACTCTGATCTTTGCCATCCATCCCCCTTATTGTTCGATCAATTGAGTGTGCAGCAGTTTGAGATTCCTATTCGGGTTTATTTTCCGGGGCTTCTTCCAGAACATCCGCCGCTCTTTCCGTAACTGTTCCCTCTTCCGCATTCTTTATTTCTGACTCAGATGACGCTTTCGTCGGGTTTTCAGCCTCCGGAGGCGCTTGGCTTTCGGATAGCGTCTCTGGCTCACCTTCAGTCGCTTTTGCCGCTTGTATCGCCGCCTGTTTCGCGGCGTGTATTAATCTGAGGGCGGTTTCTTCGCCGATTCCCTTTATTTGAATCAGATCTTCTTTGGATGTTTTTGCTAGTTCTTCAGCTGAGTAAAAACCTTTCTCATATAATGCATCTGCCAGGCTCGCACCCACGCCGGGCAACGCAACCAGCGACGCATAGCCATCCTGCAACGCTTTACTATAGCGCGATTCGCTTTGTACATCCAGGTGCCATCCGGTCAGCTTTGAAGCCAGACGGACATTCTGTCCGCGCTTGCCGATGGCAACCGATAGAAATTCATCCGGAACAATGACTTCCATCGCGCGGTTATATTCATCAATAATCACCCGCGAAATTTCAGCAGGGGCCAGGGCATTACATACAAATTTAGCCGGATCCAGATGCCAGGAGATGATATCTATTTTTTCACCCCGCAATTCCTGGACGACATTCTGAACACGACTGCCTTTCATACCGACGCAGGCGCCCACCGGATCGATATCCGTATCGTTGGAAGACACGGCAAACTTTGCCCGAATTCCCGGTTCCCGGGCAGCGCCCATAATTTTGACGATACCTTCGCTGATTTCAGGCACCTCCGTTTTGAACAAATTGATCAGAAAGTTCGGATGGGTTCGCGACAATATGATCTGGGGCCCGCGGGTATCGTGGAGAACGTTCAGAATATAGGCCCGGATACGGTCGCCGCGACGATACGTCTCTTTGGGAACCTGCTCGCGAACGGGGAGTATCCCCTCGGTTTGGCCCAAATTCACAACAATATCTCCCCGATCGATGCGCTGAACGATGCCGTTGATGATCTCGCCTTTGCGATCAATAAAACTTGTATAGACCGCATCCTTTTCTGCGTCCTTCATTTTCTGAATAATCACCTGTTTAGCGGACTGCGCGGCAATTCGTCCGAAGGTGGCCGGGTCCATTTTGGTTCCGATGCTGTCCCCGATCTCACATTCCGGATCCAGTTTTCGACCTTTTTCTAGACTGATTTGAAGATCCGGCTCTTCGACGGTTTCCACTACCTCTTTAAACTGAAAGACCTCGATTTCTCCGTTCTCTTCGTTGTACTGAACTTCGATATCGATTTTGCTTCCAAATTTTTTTCGGGCAGCGGATTTAAGAGCCTCTTCGAGAGCTTTAATTAAAACCGAACGATTAATTCCCTTGTCTCGACTGACCTGTTCTACGACTCGTTTGATGTCTGCAATTAACATTGGCTTTCTCCATGATAATCAACCAGCCGCGCCCGGGCAATTTCCTTTAAAGGAATCGCGACCATTCCATCTCCAATTAAGAGTATTATGATCCCGCCGGATATGCCGGATAAAACTCCCTTGAAGTTTTTTTGACCACCGATTGGCTTTGTCGTTTTTATCTTTGCAACATTTCCTTTGAATCTATCATAGTCGCTCGCTTTGCTCAGCGGACGATCGGTTCCGGGCGACGAAACTTCCAGATTGTATGGGCCCACATCTTCAAGGGTAACGTCCAGCAGGTCCCCCAACTGGCGGCTGATATTCACACAATCTTTCAGCGTAACCCCCCCCGGTTGGTCGATATAAAGCCGCAAAATTCTGCCGCCGGCCTCTCGCTGAAATTCAACATGTACCAGTTCCATGCCTTCGGCCTCACACAGTCTCCGCGCTAAGCCCTCTGCCTGGACGACAATCGCCTGCCAGGATTTATTCGATATTGCCACCTGGTCGGTTGTCGACGGTTTCGTTATTGTTTTTTTTCGCCCCTTCACCGGTTCGTCTGATTTCCTTTTAAAACAAAAAACGGGCAACAGCCCGTTTTTTCTCATTCAGGTAGATTTTTAAAGTGGAACAAGAAATAATCAGTTCATGAATTTAACCACCGCAAAAAAATAAAACCACGCCACAAATTATAAGCTACCTTACCTACCCTTTAAAGAAAAAAGGCGGACTTTCATGGAGCGGGCAACGAGATTCGAACTCGCGACTCCAAGCTTGGGAAGCTTGTACTCTACCAGCTGAGTTATGCCCGCGTTCCCGTTCCGAAAGTTGGTAAATATTATAAAAAATAACCGTTGTCAACAGATTTAAATAATATTTTAGATGACGTATATCCTGAGTCATTTCCAAATTAAGTGATGCGCCAAGAGGGTTCAAGCTTGGGGTAATTACCAAAGAATGTTTCGTTTAAAGCGGTTTGTCCAGCAGCTCTTGAATCCGTTTCAACTCTGAACGGATTTCAGCCAGAGTCGCAGCGGGCGATTCGCTCCGGGCAGACCTGGTTTCGGCAAGAAGGTGGCTTTTGGCGCCCTGGATGGTAAATTTCCGGTCGTAAAGAAGATATTTGATTTTTAATATCAATTCCACATCACTTCTTTTGTATTGCCGCTGGCCGGATTGGGTTCGCCGGGGGTTTATCTGCTTAAATTCGGATTCCCAGAATCGCAGGACATATGTCGGAATTCCGGCAAGATGACTCACCTCCCCGATTTTAAAGTAAAGTTTATCCGGCAATTCTAAAGGAGGTTGGGGTTTTAAGGTCATCTTAAAAGCAATCGCTCTTAGCGAAAGATGTTACGCCGGAAGCGTCGCCTCAAATGCTTTAAGGAGCCGGTCGGTGATATTTTTGTGAATTTGATTGACCGTTTCGTCTTCAAGAGTTTTCTGCTCCGACCGGTAAACGATTCTGAGGGAAACACTTTTCTTCTCGGCAGGGATTGGATTACCCGTAAATATATCAAAGATGAATAAATTTTCAACCCATTCTTCATCGGCTTGACGGATAGTGGAAAGAATGCGTTCGGCCTCGATGTTTTGGTTGACAATCACGGTGATGTCCCTTGTGGTGGCAGGGAATTTCGGAAGCGGCCTGGCCTGTTTGCTTTTGGGGACAACCGCAGCAAGCGCATCGAGACCCAGTTCAAAAACAAAGCTTTTCTGTTTTAAATCGAAATTGCCGAGGACCGAGGGGCTGATCTCACCGACAACGCCGAGAGTTTGATCTCCGGAAAAAATCTGGGCGCAATAGCCGGGCCGCAGATAGTTGTCAGTTTCAGTGCTTGGCTGAGTGAATTTTACCTGAGGAATCTGCATCCCGCTCAGCAGGGCTTCAACAACGCCCTTAATATCATAAAAATCACAATCGGTTTCTTTGGCATGCCAGGAAAGATCAACCCGCGAACCGGACCAGATACCGGCCAACATTTCAATCTCCTCCGGCAGCTTTTCCTGGCCGTTGCTGATAAATATTTTCCCGACCTCGAACCCTTTGATAGTGCGGTTCCCCTGCGCCAAATTGCGATGCAGGGTGCTGAGCAGTCCGGGAATTAAGGATGTGCGCATGACGGCCTGGTCGTCAGTCAATGGATTCAGGATTTTCAATAAGGACCTGCGAGGGTCGACGGGCGTTAAATTGAGTTGGCCGCATGAATTTTGGCCGATAAAGCTATACGTAATGATTTCACTGAAACCAAATCCGTTCATCAAACTTTTTACCTGATCGCGCAACGCCAGTATGCCTGAAGCGCCTCTGGCCTCGGCCGGGACCAGCGGGAAGGTCGTGGGGATGGTGTGATAGCCTGCCAGGCGTGCAATCTCCTCCATTAAATCTTCCGGTCTTTCAATATCCACACGGAAGGTCGGCGGCACAACCCGCAACGCGGCGGATTTTTGTTTTTCCACTTTAAAGTCAATCGATTCCAGTAAGTTCGCCATCTTTTTCTGGGTCAAGCGGGTTCCCAGGAGGCGATTGGCGTCTTTAACATTCAATTGGATCGATCGGGGCAGAGCGGGAATCGGATGTTCGTCCAGGATGCCGCCCACCAGGTTTCCGCGGCCGATCGCAACCATCAATCCGGCGGCACGCTTTAATGCCGTAACGGTTCCGGCGGGGTCCACCCCCCGTTCGAAGCGATGGGACGCGTCGGTAGAAAGCCCCAGCTTTCGGGAAGTTTTGCGAATGCTGGCAGGTGAAAAATAAGCGCTTTCAATGAGAACACGCCGGGTGCTGCTTTCAATTTCAGAATTAAGCCCTCCCATCACCCCGGCGATAGCCACCGGTTTTTCACCGTCGCAAATCAGGAGCATGTCCGCGGAAAGAATGCGGTCCCTGCCATCCAGCGTCTTAAAAGCTTCACCTTCTTTAGCGGTCCGCACGACGATCCGGTTCTGAGCGAGCCGGTCAAAGTCAAATGCGTGCAAGGGTTGGCCGGTTTCCATCATGACAAAATTGGTGACATCAACGATATGGTTGATGGGCCGCAGTCCGACAGACAGGAGACGGTCCTGCAGCCAGAAAGGAGACGGCCCAACCTGGATATTTTCGATCAGTCCGGCGGCGTAGCGGGGACAGTGTTCGGGAGCCTTGATGGTGACGGAAGAAAGGTCGGCGATGTTTTTGCAGCCATCCGGCAGCTTGATTTCGGGGTAGGTAACATGCGCTCCCTGAATGGCGGCAATTTCCCGGGCAATCCCTATCATGCTGAGGCAATCCGACCGATTGGGGGTGATGCTGACTTCAAACACCGTATCCGTCAATGCCAGGGCCCGGCTCAGCCGGACGCCCGGCGCCAGGGTATCAGCCAGTGTCAGGACGCCGCTTTTTTCCAAGCCCAGTCCCAATTCAAATTCACTGCAAAGCATTCCCTCCGATGGGAGTCCGCGAATGACCGACTTTTCAAGAATGCCGCCATGGGGAAGCAAGGTGCCCGGCAGGGCTGCAGGAACCTGCATATTTTCCTGAATGTTGGGTGCGCCGCAAACCACGGAAATGATCCGGCCGCCGATATCCACCCGGCAGTATTTGAGGCTTTCAGCATGCGGATGCGGATTAATTTTAATAATACGGGAGACAAGGACCGTGTTCAGATAGTCATAACGGTCGGATACCGCTTCAACCTCCAGCCCCGTCATGGTTAAGGCATCCGCCAGACGGGAGACGTCTCCGGGGATCGGAACATAGGCGCTTAACCAGCTTAAACTCACTTTCATATTAGAATTGCCTTAGAAATTTGAAATCGTTTTCAAAAAATTTTCGAATATCGTCAATTCCGTACTTTAACATCGCCAGCCGTTCGACACCCAATCCGAATGCAAAGCCCGTGTAGCGGGCGGTGTCATAATCCACGTTTTCAAAAACGGCCGGATGAACCATGCCGGCGCCGAGAACTTCAAGCCATCCGGTCTGGGAACAGACCCGGCAGCCTTTACCCCTGCACATGACACAGAGGATGTCCACCTCCGCACTGGGCTCGGTAAACGGAAAAAAACTCGGCCGGAAACGCAAAGCCGTGCGGTCATCAAACAGTTGATGAATCAGGGTTGTCAGTATTCCTTTAAGATCGCCAAACGTAATGCCTTCGGCGACCATGAGACCTTCTATCTGGTGAAACATGGGGGTATGGGTCAGATCTGAATCGCAGCGATAGACTTTTCCGGGGGCGATGATCCTGATCGGCGGCTGGTGCGCTTCCATATACCGGACCTGAATCGGCGAGGTTTGCGTTCTTAAAACAATATTTTCCGATATGTAAAAGGTGTCCTGCATGTCGCGGGTCGGATGATCCTTGGGAATATTCAGCGCCTCGAAATTATAATAGTCGGACTCGACTTCAGGGCCTTCGGCGACTTCAAACCCCATGCGTGTGAATATATCACTGATTTGCCGGGTAATTTGCGTAATGGGATGCAAAGAACCAACAAAAACGGGGCGGCCGGGTAAGGACACATCAATCAGGTCCATCTGTTCGGGTTGTTTGGAAACCATCTGCTGAAAGGTTTCCCGGATCAAAGCATCCAGTTTCCCTTTTATTTCGTTGGCTTTTTTCCCTGCTGCCGGTCTATCTTCGGGCGGCAAGGTTGAAATATTTCTTAAGAATTGGGTAACCAAACCTTTACGGCCCAGATAACGTATCGAAATATCATTCACACGGTCGTGTGAAGATGCCGCTGCGAGTTCCTCACGGGCAGCTTCATAAATCAGTTCAATCGATCGGTCCACTTTCGGTCTCTAAATTTGGATTGATAAAGGAAATACGTGTAGTCGTCATAAGCAACAAACGACAACAGAAGTCAGCAAACTGATGTCAGTGTTTATTGCTTATGATGGCTACTGCGTGGCCAGGTTTACCAGATTGGTAAAACCCGGGGGATCGGATATTGCCAGTTCGGCCAGAATTTTACGGTCAAGTCCAATGTTGGCGGTTTTCAGACCATGAATAAATTGACTGTATGAGACGTTATGCATTCGCACGGCGGCATTAATTCTTGCGATCCAAAGCCTTCGAAAATCACGTTTTCGAGCCTTGCGGTCCCGATAAGCGTAATTCAGGGCCTTGTCGACGGCGCCGGCGGCTGTCCGAAACAGCTTGCTGCGGCCGCCCCGAAACCCCTTCGCCAATTTTAAAACTTTATTCCGGCGCCTTCGCGCTTTAAAACCTCTTTTTACACGCATGGTTCTACTCCTTAAATAGATTCAACACCGTCACCGGTATCGTGCGGTAGCGGATAAAACTTTCATTCGGCAAGATTTATTTGCCTTTGTAGGTGCACCCCAAAAGCCGCTACCCGTTTGGCAGCAACCGTCTTAGCTCCTTTAAGTTGGTTTTATCACTTAATCTGTTTTTGCGCAAAGATCTTTTGCGCTTGGTTGTCTTTGAGGTTAAGATATGGCTGCCATAAGATTTTGAGTAAACAAATTTTCCTGTTCCGGTTTTTTTAAATCGCTTGGCGGCAGCGCGATTTGTTTTAATTTTAGGCATTTTAAATGTTCTCCTGACTGAGCATGTTGTAAAAGTCTCTATTTTAAAAAAATAGATGGCGCGAGCAACGTAATACCAGCCCACGCCATAATAATCAACTGATAATCACTCCAAAGTAGAAGCCGGTGTTTAAACTGTTTAAAAGACTGCGCGGGGGTGAGTTTTTATGGAGACGCTTATTTGGGTGCCAAAACCATTATCATGGTGCGGCCCTCGAATCTTGGAAATTGTTCGACCGCCGAAATATCTGAAACGGTTTCCGCAACCTGGCCGAGCAACTCCCTGCCACGATCGGACAGCGTAATTTCACGGCCCCTAAATATGACCGTCACCCTGACCTTGTCTTTTTTTTCCAGAAACTTTCTGATATGACCAATTTTAACCTGAAGATCATGATCGCCGGTTTTGGGGCGAATTTTTATTTCTTTTAACTGGAAGCTGCTTTGTTTCTTTTTTGCTTCCTGTAATTTTTTGGTCAGTTCATACTTGTATTTCCCGTAATCCATGATTTTGCAGACGGGCGGATTGGCGTTGGGAGACACTTCCACAAGGTCGAGCCCGAATTCAACGGCTGCCTTTAGGGCTTCTTGGGTCGGGATAACGCCGAGCTGATTCCCATCCGGGTCAATCACTCGAACCTCTTTTACCCTAATTTCCTTATTTGTATTCACCCTGTCTTTACTGGACCTGTTTATTCTAGCTATGCTTTCACCTCCTGAAAAAGGGTCCCTGTTTAATGTACCGTCGCTATGCGATCAAACGCACTGCCATCATCGGATTCATTCCCCGTGGAAGGCACACCCTTGACCCGTTGCCTGTAAAAAGGCTAATTAACTTTGGTCAAATATATAAAAACATTATGGAATGCAAGAAAAAAAATCAAGAAAAAATTAACAGGCTTTTTTATGCACCGGCAGGGATTGCCGCAAAACACCAGAAATATGATAATATTTATTTTCCATCGCTTTGTTTTTATGATATGCAAGTGCCCGAAAATATCATTTCAAATTCCATTGTTGCGTCGTTGTGGGTCCGACGTATCGGAGTAAAATGAATCGCATCCTGGTCGTGTCGAAAGAACCGGACATTTTTCATTTCATTCAGTCCTGTTTCCGTTCCGAATACAAAGTAGGAAAAGCCGTTGATATGACGCATGCGCTGGAGGTGATGAAAAAAAAGCGCTATGATTGCTTATTTATCGATATTGATCTGATCCGATCAGCGCCCGGCGACGAGGATCCGTTTTTGCTGCAACCCTTCTGGCACCAGTATCCGACCCTTGAAATCATCATCATGTCCTCCCAGGAAAAAATCAGAGACGCCGTCATGGCGGTTAAGGCGGGAGCCAGCAATTATGTCACCTATCCGCTGAATGCCGAAGAGGTTCGATATGTGACCGAGACAACCTATCGATCCAAGCTGTTCCAGTCGGAAATTGATTATCTGCGGGACCAATTCTGGCAGCGCGATTTCATTGATATGGTTCGCACCAACTCCCCGGAGATGCAGACGGTTTTCAACAAGGTTCGCTCCGTCGCCACCACAAAAAGCACCGTCCTGCTGACCGGTGAGACCGGTACCGGCAAAAGCATGTTTGCCAGACTGATCCACCAGCACAGCAACAGAAGAAACGATCAGTTTATCAGCCTGCACTGCGGGGCGATCCCGGACAACCTGGTCGAAAGCGAGCTGTTCGGTCATGAGAAAGGCGCATTTACCGGCGCCGTTCGCAAAAAGCTCGGCAAATTTGAAATTGCCAGCGGCGGCACGATTTTTTTAGATGAAATCGGCACAGTGACCCCGTCGGCACAGATTAAATTGCTGCAGGTCCTGCATGAAGGCACTTTCCAAAGAGTGGGCGGCGAAGATACCCTTAAAACGGATGTCCGAATCATTGCGGCAACCAATTCAGACCTGAAAAGTCTTTGCGACAGCGGCCAGTTCAGAAAAGATTTGTATTATCGCCTGAACGTGTTTCCGATAGAGATTCCGCCCCTGCGGGAACGCAAGGTAGATATTCCGCTGTTTGTGGATGCGTTTTTAAAAAAACTGAATATGCATTACCTTAAAGCGATTCATGGCGTTCAACCTGAAGTCCTGCGGGCTTTTCAACAGTATCCGTGGCCGGGCAATATCAGAGAACTGGAAAACCTGCTGGAACGCGCCTATATCCTGGAGGCATCGGCGGTGCTGACATTAAAAAGCTTTCCAGGAGAAATCCTCGGGCCGACTTCGATTTCAGCCGGATGGACGACCGAGCGGTTGCCGACCCTGGCAGCGGTTCGACAAAAAGAACTGGCGGATATTGAAAAACGTTACATTAACGAAATCTTAGTGCGGTACAAGGGCCGAATCAATGAAGCTGCAAAGGCAACCGGCGTCAGCACCCGCCAGCTTCATAAACTTATGACCAAACATGGCATCCACAAAGAATCTTTCAAATCATGATTCCCGCACAAGTTACCTTTTAAAATACAAATTCCAGCAAAGCTACGTCCCTCCTGGGATAAACAAAGCCTTCCCTTCCGGGGGCAGGGTATTTATCCGGCCGGGCTGCCACAGATTAACTGTCGGTTCCGCAAGTTCCGACAGATCGGAACCATCTATTCTCGTTGACGAACATTTCGGAACTTCCGGTTCCGAAATGATTTTTTATCATAACTTACAAGTAGTTATATTTTTATTAATCAAAGTCTATTGACCGGGTCTGCCGTTTACGGGTTGGCATCGGAATCGGCAGTTCTGATTATTTTTGCTTAAAAAAACAAATATTATTTAAAATCAACAGGTTATAATTTTGGCACGGCTGTTGCTCTAATCATTTAATGTTATAAAGCTGCTGCAAAGATCCTTTGCAGGAACGACTACAAGAGTGAGGATATGCTCAAAATTCGAGGCGTGATCGTGCCGAGAACATGGGATGAAAACGGAAAGGTTGTTGCCATAACGATTTTAACGCACTGCGAAGACGAACACCATAATGAAGAGAAACTTCTGTGATAACGATGAACGGCCCTATGTCGGAAAATACGGGGGTAAACTAACAATAAATGCTTAATACAGGGGAGGGTGCAAAATGAATAAAAACGTGCTGAAATTAATGGTGGGCTTGATGGTACTGGTTGTGGTTGTCATGCTGGGCGGTATCGCCGGGGCAGCCGAAAAGGTTAAAATTGTCGGGACCGTCAATGGAGAAAATCAAATTGACACGGAAACCGATGAAACCATTGGCATTGCGGAAACCAACGCAGGCAATGAATTAATGATGGAAATCGGCAAAAAGGTGGAAGTCATCGGCACAGTAGAAGGCGAGGGTGACAAGAAAGAGATTACGGTTGAATCTTTCAAAGTGCTCGAATAAAAGGATCCAGACAGTCCAACTGTATCAAAGAGAAAATTGAGAGATCGTGTCTTTAGGCGGAGCGAAACCGTCGGTGGAAAATGCACCGGCGGTTTCGCCTTTTTTTATTTGGGCTTCACCCGTGCGCGTGCACGAAATGTCGCAACCGATTGCCCAACCCATACGGCCGCAAATTGTGCAAGGCCTTCACTCCCGCGTTTCAAGAGAGCTGTTCCTGTAAGAACCGCCCGTCCTTTAAAAACCGGCCCAAGGCGTCCGGGTCGGACTTATACAGATTCAGGAAATTCTCAAAACCCATTTTTTCGACAAGATCCACTCCGTGTCGGAGGTATCTGTATTTTTTGCGTTTCATTTTTGCGCTGAGGTCGGACTCGATCAGTGCAGAAGGAAAACCGGGCAGGTTTTTATCGAGAAACTGCGGCAGCAGGGTATACACCAAACTCCCGGCAACAGCCTCTTCCACCGCAACCCGCTCTTCTACGATGACTTTAACGGTTTTGACGTTTTTTTGCGATGAACGCTTTATATTTTCTTCTATCGCTTTTTCAGTAAAGGGGCGCAAGAGTACATGCAGGGTTTCCTCCGCAGGGGTCATTAAGGCCGTATAGGGATTTTCGGCGCTGTTTTGCCAAATGGAAAAGGTGTTTCGGGTGAACTCAACCGCGCCGTTCTCAAGCAATTCAACATGGCTGGAATAGGATCCAATATTGCCGACAAAAATTTTTCCATTTAGTTTAACTTCCGCTTTTTTTTCTTTTTGAGAGGTGAAAAGATTGGTCGCCTGGAACTCTTTGGCAAGATTATGAACCAGAAACACAACGACGCCATCTGGACGTGATGTCAGCTCCGGCCTTTCCCGATTCAGGGTGAGGATGTCGGAAAACGGGTTTTTGAAATTTGTTTTAGAAAGGACATAGCGGATAACATCTTTGCAGTAATTTTCATACAACCCGGCAAACTCTTTGCGATTCTCCGGCACAAACAACAGCCGGTGCCGCAGCCTTTTGAGCCGCCAGCGGAGTGTTGCATCCTCCAATTCGGCCCGGATTTTTTTGATCAAGCCGGGATGTGAATTCAGATACTCAAGATTTGCATTATGGCTGGCGGTATCCAGTCCTTCCGCATAATCTGCAAATACATAAAGGGGCGCCGACCTGTCCTGAAGCTGAATAAAGTAAACCAGAGGGGCATAATTAATGGAAACCGCGGTTTGGGCGCGCACAGAATAAAAAGACAAAACCGTGATAAAAACAGCTGCCGTAATATAAGCCGGTGTGTATTTCAGGATTGTCGGTTTAAGCATGCAAACAGAGCATACCTCTTGAGGCGTCCTGGGTCAAGTGGGTTCGAAACATCTGGGTTCGAAACATCCAATGAAATACATCACGGTTATAAAAAAAACAACCGATTGCCCATGCTAAAAGCATCGATCAATTAATACAGCAAAATTCCCCTTATTAAGACCGCAACAGCGCGCGCATTGCCCGCAGTGCGCCGGAGCGAAGCAGAGATCCTGTTTTACGGGGCTGCGGGGTTAGCGGGCGGATATAAAAATTAGTTTAAACATCCTGCAAAAATAGCACCGGTCCGCCTGCGGTAGAACAAAACCCATGGGCGTATGCGGGCATCTTAGAGCGGCCTTTCATCCCGTTTCGCGCGGTATAATCTGTGCCCGGACGGGGTGTTGCAACGGCCATTACTGGCTCAGGGTGTAGGCGCATAGAAAACTGTTTTTCAGATAAGCAGTTTGTGGATTTGAGAAATAGGTTTTGAAAAGTAGCAGGCTTTCATTCCGCAGAATATGCGGGACAACCGTTATGGATATGTTTTGATATAACGGTGAGAGACGTTCCAGATCGCAGCGAGTGCCTCCTCCCATGGCATCTTCATAGGCATATACGATGTTCTTAACGCCGCTGATCAACAGAGCCCCAAAACACATCAGACAGGGTTCCAACGTGCAGTAAGCAGTCAGAGCGCCGGAGGGGGAAGGTTTCTGCTGTTGATTCATGTTTCTGAGCGCCAGCATTTCAGCGTGATCGGTCTCGTTCAGCGGGTTTTCAACGGTCCCGGTCCGAGAGCCGGAAGCAATGACGCGTCCGGCGTCGGCCAGCAGGCAGGCAGCGGGAAATTCACCTGCCGCAAGAGCCTGTTCGGCCAGCATCAGCGCCTTTTTCATAAAATGTGCGTGATCCATGCGTGGTTCCTTAGCTTTTTATTCCGGGATAGAAAAACCGGTCATCAGCGCCTGAAATTCATCAAAGTCGGCAAACAGTGTCGTCACAGGGACAACAACCGTCCACTTCAAAGGCATACAGAATGCGGGACTCCATTTCTGCACGTTGCGTGGATATCCTGTTAAAGGGTTCACTTGCCGATAGGCGCTTGAGGTCGGCCCTGGCAGGGATGGCGTCCAGGCCCTGTGAAATAATTTTTCCGGTAGCGCCGGCAAGAATTTCGGCATCTTCGCCGTTGGATACCACCACAAATGGTATCTGGTAGGGCTCCAGCAGCCTTGACGCGGCCAAGGCCGGACGCTGCCGCGTCACCAGGGATCCGGGCCCGTATTTTATAATCATACAGGTCCTGCCGGACAAAGAAATTTTGAAATCGATCCTGATGCGCGCCCGTTTGTTATCCCCGGCAGCCGCCAGAAGCTCACAGCCGGGAATGATATCGGCCTTGGCATATCCTTTACGTTCAACCAGCAGATGCGCCAGTTTCTGGCGATAGCGCTCATCATGGGTGTCTTTCAGAATCTCACCGGTAATAAAATCCGTCAGTTTCCCCAGTATCAGATGATGACCATCCATGGTTTGCATGCGTACCTCTTATAATATAAAAAACTTGCCCATTGAAAACTATTATGTGTTTTCAGACAGGATAAGATTCTTTATAATAAAAGAGTTTTGTGGTAAATGCAAAATTTGTGTGTTTTAATAAAATAGCTTGCCTTGCAGTTGTATAGAAACATGATAAATTTCTTATTTGCGTTGGATGTCACCGAAAGCTTATTCGGGTAAATACAATGACGATTCGTGAAGATTTTGAAAAAAGGGAAAAAAATTTTATTGCGCCGTATGGATTCCTGAGCAGGGCCTCACAGGGGCGGCGGGAACCGGAGGACCCCTGCCCCGTTCGCACCGCATTTCAGGTGGACCGCGACCGTATCGTATATTCCTCTGCGTTCCGGCGATTAAAGCACAAAACCCAGGTGTTTTTATCCCCGCTGGGGGCTGCTTACCGGACCCGACTGACCCACACCCTGGAAGTGGCGCAAATTGCCAGGACGATTGCGCGGGCGCTGCGGCTGAATGAAGATTTGACCGAAGCGATCGCGCTGGGGCACGATCTGGGCCACACGCCCTTCGGCCATGGCGGTGAAACCGCCCTGAAGGAACTTTTTTCCAATGACTTTTCACATAACGAACAGAGCCTTCGGGTCGTCGAGGTACTGGAAAATAATGGGCGCGGACTGAACCTGACCCATGAAGTCCGTGATGGGATTTTAAAGCATTCCAAGGGGTATGGTAAGATCATTCCCGATGAACCCCGGGAGCAGGCCTGCACGGTGGAAGGCATGATCGTAAGGATTTCCGACATCATGGCCTATCTCAACCATGATTTGGATGATGCCATCCGAAGCGACGTCATCTCCATCGGTCAGGTTCCGGAAGTCTGCTTGACTGTTATGGGTTCCACCCATTCAAAAAGGGCGACCAGCATGGTTCGAGATGTGATCTTTAACTGCACCATTCAGGGCGACAAACTGTGTTTGGCCATGAGTGATCAAATGGCGGAAGCCATGGCCCACTTAAGAGAATTTCTTTATGAAAATGTATACCGGGCGCCGAAGGTTCACAATGAATTTATCAAGGCCAAAAAGATTCTGATAGAGCTGTATGACCTTTTTATGAAACATGATGAACTGCTTGAACAGGAACTGGCGGAGATGAACATGTCTCGATGCAACCACGCGGGCCAACCCAAAGGACGCATTGTCTGTGATTTAATCGCCAGCATGACGGATCGGGGAGCCCTGGAACTTTACAAAAAAAACTTTTTCCCCTCACCGTTGGTATGATGATTTCGCTAAGGACAATTGAAAGAATCCGTCAGGCTTTCATTCCACTTAGAAAAACGTTGATAAAAATAAACGCTGCTATGGATAACGCATACAGCGTGGCGGCCGAGCAATTGGGCTTTGTTTGCAGCGGCTGCAATGACAGCTGCTGCCGCAGTCAATTTTACCACTATACGTATCTGGAATATTTTTATCTGCTTGAAGGCATTAACCAACTTGACCCCGCTCTGCGATTGTCTCTCCGGCAGTCGGCCGCAAATGTGCGACAGGAAGATTCGGTTAAAAAAAGAGGCTTCCGCAACCGTTCCATGTGCCCGCTGAATCTGGAGGGCCGGTGCAGCTTGTACCTTTACCGGCCCATGATCTGCCGGCTGCATGGAATTCCGCACAAGCTGGAACGGCCTGGACAGGGGCTTCTATGCGGCCCGGGCTGTGAAACCTTTGAACGGGGGCGCCGCAATCAAAACGGTGTTCGCCTCGACCGCACCCCGCATTACCGGCAACTGGCCGCGCTGGAACGGAAGTTAAAGCAAGCAGCGGAAGTTGACTTGAAAATAAAGATGACCATTGCTGAAATGATTCTTTCTTTTGAAACGTTATGAAATACATTGGTGTCGATGAACTGAAGAAACTGCCCGGCAGGCGGCTGACCGCAGCCGAAGCGTTTACCTTTGACTGTTTTCCGGGAATTTCCTGTTTTAACCGGTGCTGCCAGAACCTGAATCTGTTTTTGTATCCGTACGATGTCATTCGACTTAAAACCCGTTTGACAATGTCGTCCGATCAGTTTATTGACCGCCATGTTTCCGTTGTTCTCAGGTCCGCCAATTTTTTTCCGGATGTGCTCCTGCGCATGCAGGACGAAAAGAACAGTCTCTGCCCGTTTGTGACCGAGGCAGGCTGCAAGGTTTATACGGACCGTCCCGATACCTGCCGCAAGTTCCCGATGGAACAGGGGGTGCGGAAAGATCCCGATTCCGGAAAACCCGAGCGGATCTATTTTTTCAGGCCGCCGGATTTTTGCCGGGGGCCGCAGGAGTCCAGAACCCGAACACCGTCCGACTGGGTGCACGGCCCTGATGATTTGTTATATGACAAGCTGACGCTGGAATGGGCCGAATTAAAGATTCTATTTCAGAAAGATCCCTGGGGGTTGGAAGGCCCTGCGGGCCCTAAAGCGAAAATGGCGTTTATGGCGGTGTACAACATCGACCGGTTCCGGGATTTCGTATTTAACAGTAGTTTTTTAAAGCGTTACAAGGTAAAAGCAGCCCTTACCCAAAAGATGGAAACGGAAGATGTGGCACTGCTGCGATTCGGGTTTGACTGGGTCAGATTTTTTGTATGGGGGCAGAAAACCGGTCGCTTGCGATCCCGGTAATGAAAGATTGAAGAACTCACAGTGCCGGGGTATGGGGCATCGCCGCTGTTTTTTAAAGAAATCAGACACGACACGTATCTGTCGCATTGAAGCCCCTGGTGCGTCCTTATATCTGAGCATCCTTAACAGAAACAGGTGAACAACTTGGAAAAGAAGGTGGGGAAGGCAATCGATCTTTTTTTTCCCGTCGTGGCCGTGGCCATGGCAGGCTTTCATTTCTATACTGCTTCCATGGGAGTTCTAACCGCCATGCTCCAGCGCAGCATCCATCTTGGCTTTGGCCTGACAGTGGCTTACATGCTCGCCATAAAAAAGGCCAAGAGCCCGGTTGATCGGATGGCTGCAATCTTAACTTGGATATTGGGGGTTGGCAGTATCGTTTACCTGGATTTGAACCTCTATTCCCTGGTGGAGCGCTTTGGCATCCTTGAAACGCAGGATATTTTCTGGGGTTTGGTAATCATTGTGGTCGTCTTGGACGTGACCAGACGCGTACTGGGATGGATGCTTCCACTGATAGGGGTGGTCTTTTTGGTTTATGCCTTTGCCGGGTCGGTGATGCCGGGGATGCTCCATCATCGCGGGTACGATCTCTCGCGGGTCATTTTTCACCTCTACCTGTCCACCGAGGGTATTTTCGGGATACCCTTGGGGGTCTCTGCCAATTTCATCTTTCTCTTTATTCTCATGGGGGGATTTCTGGCATCTTCGGGTGTCGGAGATTTTTATATCAAGGTAGCCAACGCCGCTTTCGGCAAAGCCCGAGGCGGGCCGGCCAAGGTCTCCGTCTTTGGCAGCGCTTTGTTTGGAACGATCTCGGGCAGCGCCGTCGGAAATGTTGTGACCACCGGGTCGATTACGATTCCGTTGATGCGGCGCCTGGGATACAGCCCGGTATTTGCCGGGGCAGTGGAGGCGGTGGCCTCAACCGGGGGGCAGATCATGCCACCCGTTATGGGGGCGGCGGCATTTGTAATGGCCGAACTCTTGAATGTCCCTTATTATGTAATCGTTAAAGCGGCCTTTATCCCTGCAGTCATCTATTTTGTCTCTGTTTTCATGTCTGTTCATTTTGAAGCCGTTAAAGTCGGCATTCAGGGTCTGGACACGGAAGACCTGCCCGACCTGGGGCAGGTCATGCGCTCACGCTGGTATTTTCTGCTTCCGCTGTTTCTACTGATCGGTCTTCTGGTTATTGTCAAATGGACACCCATGAGAGTGGGCGTCTACACCATCATTTGCATTCTGGTCGTCGGCTTTTTGGGGGCACGGGAACGATTCGGGCTTAAGACGATCGTGCGATCGATGGAGAGCAGCGCTCGGGTTGCACTCGTGGTCGTGACGTCGTGCGCTACCGCAGGAATCGTCATAGGCGTCATCACGTTGACCGGTCTTGGGCTGAAATTTTCATCCGTTATGATTGCCGCTGCCGGTGGAAGCGTGCCGCTGATGCTGGTACTGATCATGATCTCTTGCATCATTCTCGGAATGGGCCTGTCGACAACCCCTGCTTATTTAATTCTGGCAGTCCTTGCGGCTCCGGCACTCATCCGCTTGGGCGTTCCGGAAATCGCCGCGCACTTGTTTATTTTCTATTTTGGTTGCCTATCCTTGATCACTCCTCCCATTGCCACTGCAGCCTATGCGGCCGCCGGGATTGCCGATGCCGACCCCCTCAGGGTCGGGCTGACCGCGTCTCGCTTGGCCCTGAGCGCTTTTCTGGTGCCGTATCTCTTCCTTTACAATCCTCCGTTGCTGTTTCAGGGGAATGTGTTTACCATCCTCATATCTCTTTTTACGGGAATTGTCGGGGCTATCGCCCTGAGCGGTGCGATCATCGGCTGGTTTCTGACGTCTGCCGTTTTGTGGGAGAGAGTGGTTTTGTTTGCCTCGGCCATCGGCCTCATTGACGCGGGGCACCTGACCAACTATTTAGGCCTGGCCGGGCTGCTGGCAGTCGGTCTATGGCAATACAGAAAAAAAGTTCGGACGGCAGCCTTGGCGGCTGAATCTCAGAAAGAAGAATTTGCAGAAAGGAGCTGATGAAGATCGAAGCATGGATTGATCATCCTGCGTGTCTCAATTTCAAGGTGATAATCAAGGTAAAAATAAAAAGGAGAAGAAAAGAATGAAAAAATCGGCTTTATCAATAAGTCTGTGTATCATCTTGACCATGATTCTGTTCCCGGCCCTGCCCGCAAGCGCCGAAAAGTATGGCGGAATTTCGGCACTGTCTCTCGGTACGGCCGGCGTTGGCGGTGTCTATTATGTGGTTGGTGCGGGTGTTGCGGAACTGTTTTCAAAGAAACCAGGGATATCCACAACGGCCGAAGTTACGGCCGGTTCCTTATTTAATGCCAAAATGCTGGGGGCTAAGAAGATGGATCTGGCCATTATGACTGCAGAGGTGGCCGATGCCGCTACCCAGGGGATTGCACAGTTTAATGAACCCCTCGCCATAAAGGCCATCACGACACTTCACCCGGGCATGCTGCACATGGTCGTCCTGGAAAGCTCCAAAATTCGATCATTCCGAGAGCTGAAAGGAAAGAAGGTTTCGGTGGGGCAGCCCGGAAGCGGCGCCAACAAGACGAATGAACTGTTTATGAGCTCCCTGGACCTGAACTTCAAAGACAAATCTTTCTTCGAGCCGTACTTTCTTTCAATCTCGGAAAGTTCAGAAGCATTTAAAAATGGAACCATAGATGCCACGCTGGTCGCCACCGGCGTTCCGGCTGCGTGGGTGCTGGAGTTGGAAACCACGCATCCGGTACGGTTGATCTCCTTCTCATCTGAGGAGTCAGCAAAGATTTCGGTCAAAACACCTTTTTTTAAGCCTTATGTTATCAAGGCCGGTACTTATAAGACGCAAAAAGAGGATTCCCTAACTTTCGCCGCATGGAATCTGTTGACGGTTCGCGCCGATCTCCCGAACGACCTGGTCTATGACCTGACCCGGGCATTTTTTGAGAATATTGCCGCGATTCAGGCCATTCATTCGGCTGCAAAGATTTATTCCCCGGACAATGTCCAATTCGTCAATATCGACATTCATCCCGGAGCGCTAAAGTACTATAAGGAGAAAGGAATTACGCTCCCCTAGCGGTGGCGGCCGGAGAGGCCTTCTCATTGACTTGCTATCCGGAGTCAAAGATCGCCCCCCTTGGAAATTGCAGGGGGGTCCGGCTTACGGAAATACATCTAAACCGGTCCTCTGGCGTCATGTACCCCAGAGGACCGTTATTAAAAGGGGGTATCACCATGGACCGAATCGAGGGGTTCATTGAATCAAAACTTGCCGAATCGATAGAAGAACTGAAAGCCCTGTGCGCGTTTGCCAGCGTTGCGGTGGCTGGAAAACACATGACCGAAACAGCCGATTTTGTCGCGTCATTGCTGGAAGGCGCGGGTCTGAAAACCCGAATGCTATCGGTTCCGGGGTCTAACCCCGTAGTCTTTGGAGAGATGAAGGGACGCTCCGACAAAACACTTCTATTCTACAACCATTACGATGTGCAGCCGCCTGAACCTCTGAATCAATGGAAAACGGATCCCTTTAGCCTTACCGAAAAAAATGGCTGCCTATTCGGGCGGGGGGCAGCAGACAACAAGGGCAACATCATTGCCCGTCTCTTGGCACTAAAGGCCTGGAAGGCGGTTAACGGAGAGCTTCCCGTGACGGTCCGATTTTTCATTGAAGGGGAAGAAGAAATCGGCAGCCCTAACCTCGGCCCCGTTGTCAAAGCCCACGGGGAATCTCTTCGATCCGACGGCTGCCTTTGGGAAGGTGGATCCAAGGATGTTGAGGATCGTCCCACGCTCTACTTCGGCGCCAAAGGACTCTGCTATCTGGAACTGGAAGCAAAAGGCTTGGAAAAGGAACTACATTCTTCCATGGGCGCGATCATCCCCAATCCCGCTTGGCGTTTGATATGGGCGCTGAACGCACTGAGGTCCGCCGAAGACAAGATAACGATCGATGGTTTTTATGACGATGTCAGTGAGCCTGGAGAAGCGGAATTTGAGGCTGCCGAAGCCCTTTCCGCCATGGGAGACAGGTTGAAAGAAAGCCTTGGAATGGAGCGTTTTGTGAAGAGTTTAGAGGGAGCCGAGATGAGCCGGGAGCATTTCTTTGGGCCCAGTTTCACGATTTGCGGTCTGGAGGCGGGCTACACGGGGCCGGGCCCCAAGATGGTCTTACCCAAAAAGGCGATAGCCAAGATTGATTTCTGTCTGGTTCCCCGGCAGAAAGCTGCCGATATTGCCGCGAAGGTCCAGCAGCACCTTGCGAAGGCAGGCTTTGACGATATCGTTGTGACCGTGCACGCCGATACGGTGGATCCCGGCGCAACCCCCCTGAATCATCCTTTTTCCAGAATCATGCGCTCAGCTGCCGAAAAAACTTACGGTTTGAAACCAACGCTATTCCCCCTTATGCCCAGCCCGGGGCCTTACAGCTGGTTTAGAAATTTTTTGGGCATCCCGACGGTGTCGATAGGGGTCGGGCATTTTCAGTCAAATATTCATGCCCCCAACGAAAACATCAGGATTTCTGATTTTACTCAAGGCGCCAGATTCGTCGCGACAATGTTATCCGAATTTTCCAAGTGAACTCCGGATAGAAAATTCAGGAGAAAAACAGATGGCCGAGATAAATAATTCGGTTTCGACGATGATCGATTTTGTGACCGGAGAAACTATTCCGGATATCGGTGCTGAGGCCAATCGTCAGGCGCTTGAGCAGGTACTGGTAAATCGCCTGGAATACGAAAAAAAAGATATTGCCGTAGACGTCGACATCGAAATGACCATCGGCGGGGAAATTTACCGTTCCCAGATCGATCTGGTGGTTTCCGTTGACGGCATCCGGTTCATGGCAATCAAGTGCGCCGCCGGCTCCCTGGGCTCACGGGAACGCGAAATTTTAGCAGCCGCCCGGCTGCTCGATACCTATCAGATCCCGGTAGCCGTGGTTTCCGACGGAAAAACCGCCATGGTTCTCGATACGCTCACCGGAAAAAAAATCGGCGAGGGCCTCACGGAGATTCCCACAAAAGTTCAGGCACGTGAAATCATCCGGTCGGAGGGTTTTCACCCTCTTGCGCCTGAACGGATCGACCGGGAAAAACTCATTTTTCGCTCCTATGACAGCATGAACGTGAATGTCCGGCGTAATTTATCCGAAGGGCGGCGTTTCAGATTGTGATGAAACGCCGCCCACATGTGTTGCTATAGCCTCCGTTGCGCGTTGAAAACATCCGTCAGCTCCGTGGCGGTTATCGCTTCCCGATCATCCGATTTGCTGTTCAGGATGTGCGTTTCAGAAGCCCTCGAAGACGATTATGCTACGAGCTGGCGAGGTCGAAGCGATCAAGGTTCATCACCTTGTTCCAGGCCGCTACAAAGTCATTAACAAACTTCTCCTGGGAATCCATACATCCATAAACTTCAGCTATAGCGCGAAGTTGGGAATTTGAACCAAAGATGAGATCGATACGCGTGCCGGTCCATTTGACTTTGCCCGAGGCGCGGTCGCGTCCTTCAAACACGTCAGCGTCTTTCGAGGCTGCCTTCCACTCCGTAGCCATGTCGAGCAGATTCACGAAGAAGTCATTGGTAAGCGTCTCCGGACGATCGGTAAAGACGCCGTGTTTCGATCCGCCAAAGTTTGCTCCCAGAACACGCATGCCGCCGACGAGGACAGTCATCTCGGGAGCGGTCAGCGTCAACAATTGGGCCTTGTCTACAAGCAGCTCTTCTGCCGATACACTGTACTTGGCCTTCTGGAAGTTGCGGAATCCGTCGGCCTTCGGTTCAAGAACGGTGAAAGATGCCGCATCGGTCTGCTCCTGCGACGCATCCGTTCGCCCCGGCGTGAAGGGAACGGTCACATCGCGGCCGGCATTCTTAATCGCCTGCTCGACGCCGGCGCAGCCACCCAGGACAATCAGGTCGGCCAGCGACACCTTCTTTCCGCCCGACTGCGCGCTGTTGAACGCCTTCTGGATTCCCTCAAGGGTCTGCAGCACCGTCTTAAGTTGAGCCGGCTGGTTGACTTCCCAATCCTTTTGCGGGGAAAGACGGATGCGCGCTCCGTTTGCCCCACCTCGCATGTCAGAGCCGCGGAAGGTGAAGGCCGACGCCCAGGCGGTTGCGACCAGTTGGGAGACAGACAGTCCCGAAGCCAGGATTTTGCCCTTGAGGTCGGCGATGTCCTTTTCAGCAATCAGCTTATGATCGACGGCGGGCACCGGATCCTGCCAGATCAGTTCCTCGGCCGGGACCTCCGGGCCAAAGTAACGTGAGCGGGGGCCCATGTCGCGGTGGGTCAGCTTGAACCACGCCCGTGCAAACGCATCTGCGAATTTCTGAGGATTCTTCAAGTAGTTTCGGGCAATCGGCTCGTAGATGGGGTCGAAGCGTAAGGAAAGATCCGCCGTGGTCATCATGGGCCGGTGCTTTTTGGACGGGTCGTGGGCATCCACAATCATGTCCCTTTCGTCCACATCCTTGGCCAACCATTGATTGGCGCCGGCCGGACTCTTGACCAGTTCCCACTCGTATTTGAACAGGACCCTCAGATAGCCCAGGTCCCATTTGGTCGGGTTCGGCTTCCAGGCGCCTTCAATGCCGCTGCTGATGGTATCGCCGCCTTTGCCGCTGCCGAAGCTGCTCCTCCAGCCGATTCCCTGCTCTTCGATGCCGGCCGCTTCGGGCTCAGGGCCCACGTGGGTTGCAGGGCCGGCACCGTGGCATTTACCGAAAGTGTGCCCGCCGGCAACCAGGGCAACGGTCTCCTCGTCGTTCATGGCCATGCGCGCGAAGGTCTCGCGAACGTCAAGGCCGGAGGCGACCGGATCGGGGTTGCCGTCCGGACCTTCCGGATTTACATAAATCAGGCCCATCTGCACGGCCGCCAGGGGATTTTCAAGGTCTCGGTCACCGCTGTAGCGGCTCTTGGGTTTGTCGCTCGTCGCCAGCCATTCCTCTTCGGAACCCCAGTTGATGTCCTCTTCCGGCTCCCAGACGTCCTCGCGCCCACCGGCGAAGCCGAAGGTCTTAAATCCCATGGACTCAAGCGCACAGTTGCCGGCGAGGATCATGAGATCGGCCCAGGAGATTTTCCGGCCGTATTTCTGTTTGATGGGCCAGAGCAGGCGGCGCGCCTTGTCGAGGTTCACATTGTCGGGCCAGCTGCTGAGCGGCGCCAGACGCTGGTTGCCGGTCCCCGCACCCCCGCGGCCGTCGCCCATGCGGTAAGTGCCGGCGCTGTGCCACGCCATCCGGATAAAGAGCCCCCCATAGTGACCCCAGTCAGCCGGCCACCAGTCCTGCGAGTCGGTCATCAGCGCATAGAGGTCTTTCTTTACGGCCGCAAGATCAAGCTTTTTGAATTCCTCAACGTAGTTGAACTTATCCCCCATGGGATTGCTCTTGGCAGAGTGCTGATGAAGAATTTTGAGGTTTAACTGGTTCGGCCACCAGTCCCGGTTCGACCTCCCACCTCTGGCAGTGGAGCCCATTACAGGGCTTTTGCTCTTTTCATTCATAATGCAACCTCCTTTTGCTCATTTGATTTTAGAGTTTGTACTGGATGATAACGACTATCACTAAACAGCTCCGTCACCTCTCCTATGCAATGGTTTGATTTAGGACCAAGTCTTCAGAAGGGAGATGGCAGTTCCTTTTATGAAATCCACTGAATCTCTATCGCTCCCCTGCGAATGACGTTTTCGGTTTAAAGTCAGGGAGTGAGGGGAAGCCCTGCGTTGGACCAGGCAAACACGCCGCCGGCCAGAGACTTAACCTTTAAAAAACCGGCATGGCGTAAAATGCTGGCGGCAATATTGGACCGATACCCGCTGCCGCATTGCAGAACGAGTTCCTCATCTTTTTTTGCTTTCGGCAACCGATTTTCCAGTATCTCGGAAAGCGGAAAGTGTTCCGCCTGTTCAATATGGCCGCTTTCCCACTCGGACGGCGTACGCACATCAATGATGCGAATACCACCCTTTTTTATACTAACAGCCAACTGCTGCGGAGAGGTCTGTTCCAGCTGATCCACGGGCCTGCCGCTCATGAGCCAGGCCATAATTCCACCGGAAAGATAGCCAAAAATAAGATCGTAGCCGATGCGGTGCAGCTCCGTCACCATCCGGTCATAGTCGCCCGGATCATCCACCACCAGAATGATTTCGGAATGGGGATCCACCGCCATCCCGACCCAGTTGGCAAGCTGTTTCTCAAAACCGATGTTGATGCTTCCGGGAATGTGAAATCCCCCAAAAGCGGCAGAATTTCGCACATCTATAATCGTTGCGCCATCGGCCATCATCTGCTCAAATTGCTGCGGCGTGAGGCGCTTGTCCATGGGACAGGCATCCAGCGCAGGTGCCCCCTTCAGATTCGTCTGGATGATGTGCGAAAAGCTTTTGGGACGGACCGGAAAGACGGACAGAACTTCGGTCTTAAAGGCCTCAAACGATGGAAAGCGCAGCATGGGGTTGGCCCGACGTTCGTAGCCAAGGGTCGAGCTTTTCTTAGCACTCATACCGCGACCGCAAAGAGAACCCTGACCATGGGCCGGAAATACTTCCAGATGATCCGGGTAGTCGGCCAGTTTGACATACAGACTGTGATACAGGTTTTTCACCTGTTCATCCAGGATATCCTCCCCGGGCAAATCGGGTCTGCCGATGTCTCCCACAAACAGCAGGTCGCCCGTGAGCAGCATCTGAGGTTCTTCGGACCTGACCATATCGGTCACCAGCAGCGAAATTGCGTTGGGCGTATGACCCGGTGTATGTAGAACTTCGATTTTCGCCGCCCCGATTTCAAAAACATCCCTCTCTTTGAGATCCTTGTGACGGTATTCTACCGGTGCGCCTTCATGGATATAAATATCGGCACCCGTTGCAGCTTGCAGTTCCTGATCGCCACTGATATGATCGGCATGCACGTGGGTGTTGAACACATGCGTAATCCGCATCCCCTCTTCCCGGGCGATATTCAAGTAATCCTGAATATCGCGTTTCGGATCGACAACGGCCATGGCTTTCGCTCTTGGACAGCCAATCGTATAGGAAAGACATCCCAAGCCCGGCACCGCAATCTGATTGAAATACATAACGAGAACCTCCTGTTTATTCAACCAACGCTCATGGATATAAGAATAACAATATCACTTTTCTTTCTTCAAGAAGTCAGTCGGTTATGATTTCCACTCGTTGATTTATGCCATCGGAACCCGTGAACATGTCGATGGCCGCAACTATGTATTAAAAGATAATCGTTATCAATAACTACAAAAGCAAATCGTGTCAAGAATAAAACATTTTTTCCGTTTGAAGAACAGGCCTGAAATTTGGGATTGTGCAGCTCTCGCCAGGGTCGTGAATGCATGTCTGTTTCTTGTTTCTCAACAGCCCGACAGAATTCAGGTGAATCCCGATCTATTGCCCCCCCACCTCCCGGCCGCAGTGCTTGCAGATACTGGCCCGTTTCTTTATGATCTCCGCACAGAAGGGGCATTCACGCGTGAAATATCTTTCATGCAATGTCTTAACGGCCTCATTGACTCTGGTCTGAAGAACATCGTTGCCGAATTTATAGCTCCGGATGGGGTCGATCGCTTCCAGCTCGCCGATGTCTCCGACGATTTCAGCCGCCTTTATCCGGACCCGGACCGGCTCGGTTGGATCCATCAGCATTCTCAGCGCCGTAGACCAATCTTTTTTGACGTAAGTTTCGGCCAGAACTGAAAACCCCCTTTTAATGGCTTCCTTCAGGACATCCTGCTGGGCGGCAACCTGGTCGTCAATGATTTGAGCGGTTCCCCCCATTGAACTAAAGACCGGCATACATTCAAACGTTTCCGTACCCGGATAACACATGCAGCGGTATGAAGAGGTATGGCCGTAGTTTTCTTGAATATTTTTCCAGCCTTGGACATACAGCGGACAGTTGTCATTGAAGCACAAATATAAATACGGGGTCCCCCACCCGAGACCGTCGCTGAATGCAACCGGTGGGACTTCCCATAGTTTCATTTCTTCTTTACAGTGCGGACATACCGGTCGTTTTTGAACAATGATTTTTTCTAATACCTGCTCTTTGGTTTCAAAAGCCATTGGCTTCCTCCCATTCTGGCGGCTTATATTATCTCCATTAGAATTCCCTGCCTGAGCCAATGGAAATTACAATGGTTATGATAAAGCACACGTGAAAAATTTAGTTGGTTTTAAATAAATATGCCGAACTGAAACAGCAGCAAATTAAGCACCTTTTAATTATTGTCAACAATGGAAGCGACAGGCGCAGGATCTACCGTCGGCAATCAGGCATCCTGAAACCGCCGGGTATATGCTCGCATCCCAGACCGTAAAAAAACCCGAATCGACATACATGAACCAAGCCTTAAAAAATAAAATTGAGCACATGAACCTTGCCGGTATCTTTTTCAAGGAGTTGCAGACGCAACTGTTTTGCTGAAAGCGCCTCTCCCGGAAAAAAGATAAATCCATGAGCCAAACTTTTTGATTCAACCGCTTGATTTTGCAGAGACTTTTCGCGCAAATCGTTGGTGATTTTCCTGCGGGCGTCGTTGGAAGCGTACCCCCCGGCCCCACCGATAACGGCGCCGCCGGCCGCACCCACGGCCGCACCCTTTCCGGCCGTGGCCGCCACATTATCGCCGGATACGATCCCGATGGCGGCCCCGACGATGGCGCCGGCAGCCGCCCCCAAAAACCCCTTGTAGGCGCCTTCCGAAAATATCTGTTTGGTCTGGGCGTATTTGGCAGCGCGCTCATAGGCCATCTCCCGGCCCAAAATCGGCCAGAGATTGCCGTCCTTGTCTTCCAGGAAGGTTTGCAACCCGTTTATTTCCAGGGGATGGGAGCCCTGGTTGTCGAATATCACCTGGACCGGAAGCATGCCCGCGCCGCGGATGTCAAAACCAAAAGCATCAATGGCTTCGGCCGGATCGGCATAAGCCCGGGCGGCCACCTGAGCGCCGGAAATTTCAACCACATTCTCAAACGATGCCGGTGACTTGAACGGCAGGGGCTTTGCCTGGTACGACCGGGAGCATCCGGCAGAAACAACAAAACTCATGATAATTATTAAAATCGAAACATTTCGATACATGTTGACGCCTCCATCGCATAAAAAGTTGCCGGTTTTTAGAATAAACATAATACACCTGAATGCTACAATCAAATCGCCATGTCCATAAAGGGTTCACTACTTTATGGTTGGCGGCCTATGGGACTGGAAAAAAAGAAGCAGGCTTTGCACCAGACGGGACATAAAGTTAAAGTCCAGGGTGTCCATCGCGTCCGATAAAAGGTGATAGTGCGGATTGCGGTAAAACGCTGAATCGGTAATCATTACGGCCTTAAATCCCTCATCCCAGAAGGATGCATGATCGCTGAGCCTGACAGACGGCAGGATCCAGCCGTTTAAAGGGACCGTTAAACTGACCACCGGAAGTTCCGGATTGTTCAAAAATGCCTGTGCCAACCCCCGGGCAAAACGTCGCGATTTAAAATTCCCCACAATTCCAATGAAATTTCCCTTTTGAGGATATCCGAAATACATCAGGGGAAATGGATAATCCTGACAACCGGGCGTGTGGCAGGTATACCCGACCATTTCCAGGCAAACCATGCCGTCAATTTTTTCTTTGGTTTTTCCGGCATTTCGTGCATAGACCCGACTTCCCATTAAGCGTGTGCCGTAAACCGGCGGCTCTTCCAGGGCAAAAGCGACAAATTTTACTGAAATATCGGGGAATTGATCTGACTTCAGCGACGTCAATTGCCGGGCGGTTTCAAGCATTACCGCTACGGCGCTGGCATTATCATCCGCCCCGACCGTTCCGTCAACCGAATCGTAATGCGCCCCCAGGACATATCGCTTAGAGGGATTGATGCCGGCGGAAACCTCCGCCTCAACATTGGCTACCTCCATTTGTTCGTATTGATATGTTTGCCGCCGGGGATATAGGCCGATATCACGAAATATCGAATGGATATAGTCTTGCGCCTTTTTCAAATTTTCCGGTCTGTAGACACTGCGCTCCCCGATGGCCCGGGTCAGTACGGTCAGATGCACTTTCAGGCGGGCAGACACCTGTTGAATGTCGAGCATGCTAACGTCCTTATCTCCGGCAAGTGCCGGGGCCGGCGGCATTACCAGGAGCAGAATGGCAACCCCTGCCGTTACCCGAAAGAATTGTCCGCACACAAATCCTTTGGACATCATGATGATATTCCGTTTATTAACCCGAAGGCAACTGTCTATTTTCCTTCAGGGTCTAATTGATCCAACATTTGCAAGACGGCTTCGCGGTTTTTCAGATCGGCAAGCCAATCCGCCGGAATCGCACCCATTCCCAGGTAAGCCCCCAGAATCATTCCGGTGATCATGCCTCTGGCGGCGGAATCCCCCCCGGCCATTACATTTTCTACCAGCGCTTCTTTTAAATTGTCCTGGTAGCGGGTAAGCAGGTGAATCACTGCCGGAAAAGCCGCTCCGATATCACACATTTGCCCGAATCGGGATATGGCTGCGCGCGTTTCCCTGCCTGCGCTGGTGACTCCTTCGGATACCCACTGCCTGAACGGGTCCCGGTTGAAATGTTCCTCCAAAACCGATTGAATGGCTGCTTCCGGAGAGGTTTTGTGGAACGCCTTTGCCGCAACCCGTGCAAAGTATTCGGCGCCGTCGATGGCATGGGAGTGGTTGTGCGTCATTGCCGTCTGTGCCCGGACAGCAGTGGCAAGCGCGTCCCCGTCGCCCCGGTACCGATACACCAGCGGGCTGATTCGGGCGGCTCCGCCCAAGTCTGAAGAAGACGACCCGGATTCAAGGGGGCCTTTTCCGCTCCGGAAATTTGCCAAAGTCTCACGGGTAGCCTGGTCCATGTATCCCGGATAGGTTTTAAAAAAATCCTGCCAGTTTCGTGCAAATGCATCCGGTGTAAAATTGGAACTTTCAGCCAGGGTCTGAAGCAGCACCAGGGTTTGATCCCCATAATGGGTCAATTCACCCAGATCCTTGGTGGGGTGATAGGATTGGCCGGTCGGTTTCAGCAAACGCTCGATGCGACCAAACTGCCTGTGGATAAGGGCCGTATCATAGATCCAGTGTGCTCCCAGAGCCAGTGAATCCGCAGCAAAAGACGCCAGTACCATTGCCCGTGCGTTTTTTTTCAATAAAACCTCTTTTCAGGAGTTTGCGATCAACCGGATCTGGATACTGAAGAAATTCGTTCAATTTGATTCTTCATAACCCTTCCTTGTCCGTCAGGAAAAAAGCCTTTCCATATAGGGTGACCATCGCGCAGAGGCTTCTCCACGCAAGGATGCTCATTGACACCGGCCTGATATTATTTAATACTGAGACAAACTGCACATGCTGAATATATACAGAAAGCGACTGAATGACAATATAAACCGGGGTCTTGTTTATATTCACACGTTTTACCAAACCTTCGGGAGGCAAGCATGGAAGACAGAAAAATTTCTGAAATCATCACTATGGCTATCCGGCGAGAAGAAGAAGCCATCACATTTTACAGGGAACTGAACAAGAAAACCCATGACCAGAGCGTCAAAGATACCATTGAATGGATTACCGGCGAAGAAAAAAGGCACAAAGCTTTTCTCGTCAATTACCGGGAGGGCCGCCAGGGACCGGATGCCTTGAAAATGCATGCGGCGGTCAATTACAAAATCGCCGAACATCTGGAAGAACCCCCGCTTGAAGCCGTCCGGGACGGCGCGGATGTTTTCCTGATGGCTTCCCATCGAGAGCTGAAATCATACAAATTTTACAGCGAACTGGCCCACCTTCACCCTGAAGGAGACCTCCGTACGACCCTGCTCAAAATGGCCGGGGAGGAACTGGCCCACAAAGAAAAAATGGTATACCTTTACAGCAACACCGCCTTTCCTCAAACTGC
>ENA-OSEO01001674-OSEO01001674.1-sediment-metagenome-genome-assembly--contig:-NODE-1674-length-37850-cov-4.580520_pt1 | contig 37850 bp, 28 predicted proteins | sample MGYA00237883_ERZ534232 | MGnify/ENA metagenome assembly ERZ534232 | reverse complement strand
AACACACCGATGCGGGGGGGCTGCCCGGTGACATCGATCGGATCCGGTACGGAAACGCTTTTAAGAAGGGTGTTTCGTGCAGGGGCCAACAGTGCGCCGACCGCACCGGAAGCAGCGCTGGCTTCCACCACCGAGCTGGGGATGTCCTTGGGTTCCTGAAATATTCCGCACGCGTAGACCCCGGCCCGGGAGGTGCCCACCGGTAAAAAGGGATCGCCGGCGGCAAATCGATACCGGTTGAGCGATACCCCCAGCCGTTGCGCCAGTTCGATGGTTGCGGTCGGTGTCTGGAGGCCCACGGACAGGACCACCATATCGAACACCTCCTGCTGGGACCGACCGCTTTCGTCGGTATATCGGATGTGCAGATTCCCCCTTTGCCGATCTTCATCGATGGTGTGGACCCGGGCTTTGATGAACCGAACCTTTTCCCGGTTCCGGGCCCGGTCATAATATTTTTCGTAATCTTTGCCGAAGGTTCGAATGTCCATGTTGAAAATGGCGCAGTCCAGATCGCCCTTGGCGTGTTCTTTTGCGATCATCGCCTCTTTGATGGCATACATACAGCAGACCGACGAACAGTAGCCGTTGCCGCAGCGATTGGTATCCCGGGACCCCACGCACTGCAGCCATGCGATTTTTTGGGGTGCGGTGTGATCCGAGGGCCTGACCAGATGGCCCAGGGTCGGCCCGGATGCGCTCAGTATTCGCTCAAACTCAAGACTGGTGACGACATTCGGGTTGGACCGGTAATGATAGAACGGCTCAAAGGGCGCAGGATCGAAGGTATCGGTGCCGGGGCACAACACCACCGCCCCGACGGGGATGTCCCGTTCGGTTCGGACCTGGTCGTGTTCGACGGCCCCGGCCAGGCAGGCGCCGACGCACCGGTAGCACTCCGAGCAGATCCCGCAGGAAAGACAGCGCCGGGACTCGTTGCGGCTCCGGGGTTCATCAAACCCCAGCTGTACTTCGTTAAAGGTGCGAATACGGTCCGCCGGATCGAGGGTGGGCATTTTTTCTCTTGGCAGGGTCGCCCGATTTCCCGTTTGAACATCCTTGACCGGCTCCCACGGCCTGGGCCTGCCGTCATGCAGATCCTTGCCCTGCACGAAGCGGTGGATGGAGATCGCGGCTTCTTTTCCCGCTGCAATGGCCTCCACCACCGTCTTGGGGCCCGTGACCGCATCGCCCCCTGAAAAAATATCCGGATCGTCTGTCTGCAAGGTTACCGGATCCACGTTGAGGGTACCCCAGTCGCTCAGGGTGCAGGCGCATTCCGAGGTCAGGCACGCCCAGTCGGATTCCTGCCCGATGGCTGCGATGACGGCATCGACGGGAATGATGAATTCGGATTCCGGAATCGGTTCCGGGCGCCTCCGGCCGCTGGCGTCGGGATCTGCGAGCTGCATTTTGACGCATTCGACGGCCGTCACCCGGCCGCTGGTTTCGATCATCCGCACCGGGTGGGTCAGGGTCATAATTTCGATGCCTTCATCGCGGCACTCTTCGATCTCGGCCGGGTCGGCGGGCATTTCCTGAATGCTCCGGCGGTAGATGATAAAGGGGGTTTTGGATCCGGTCCTCAGCGCGGTTCTCACCGAGTCCATGGCCACATTTCCCCCGCCGATGACCGCGACCCGATCCCCCAGCGGGATCCGGTTGCCCAGGTTGACCTCCCGCAAAAAATCAACCCCTGCGTAAACCCCATTGAGATCCTCCCCCTCGATGCCCAGCCGCTTGCATTCATGGGCGCCGATGGCCAGGAAAAAGGCCTTGTACCCCTCCCTTCGAAGCTGTTCAATGGTCATGTCTTTTCCGATCTCGACCCCGGTCTTGAACTGAACCCCCATCGCCCTTATGGTCTGAATTTCCGCATCGATCACGTCCCTGGGCAGCCGATAGGCGGGAATACCCACGGTGAGCATGCCGCCGAGCACGGGCAGTTTCTCAAAGACGGTCACCGGATACCCTTCGATGGCAAGAAAATAGGCGCAGGTCAGTCCCGCGGGACCGGCCCCGATGACGGCCACCGGTTCCCCTCGCTTCTCTTTCATTTGCGGAACAAACGGATGTGCACTGTTCATTTCCTCATCGGCCAGGTACCGGTGCAGGTGTTGAATGGCCAGGGATCGATCCACCTTGTCCCGGGTGCAGGCATCTTCGCACGGGTGGTTGCAGACGCGGCCGCATACCCCGGGGAAGGGATGATCTTTTTTAAACAGCTCAAGGGCTTCACGGTACCTGCCGTCGTTCATCAAGGCGATGAACCCCTGGGCGCTGACATGGGCCGGGCATGCGGCTTTGCAGGGTGCCGTGCCCTGCTTGCTGATGGCGTAAGCGCCGGGAATGGCCTGGGCGTATGGTTTGAAGACGGCTTTGCGCACCGACAGTCCGCGGTCATATTCATTGGGAAGGGATACCGGGCAGACCGTTGCGCATTCCCCGCAGCTGGTGCACCGGGTAAGATCGATAAAGCGGGGTTCCTGCCGCACCCGGGCCGTAAAGCGGCCCGGTTCGCCGTTGAGCGCAATCAGTTCCGATTGGGTGAGAATTTCGATGTTCAGATGCCGGCCGACCTCGACCAGTTTGGGCGAGATGATTCACATCGCGCAGTCGTTGGTCGGAAAGGTCTTGTCCAATTGGGACATGACCCCGCCGATGGAGGGCGCCTTCTCCACGAGGTAGACGTAGTAGCCCGAATCGGCCAGATCCAGAGCGGCCTGCATTCCGGCTATCCCTCCGCCAACGACCATCACCGAGCCCGTCAGATCATGAGCCATTTTTCTTCCCGTCGCCGCCCGCCCGGGCGGCTAATCTATTCGGTTTTCTCCGCTTCTTCGGCCTCCGCGGCCTCTTCGGGGGCGAAGAAGCCGAGCAGATGTTCGAGGTTCAGGCCGTGGTTTCCGTTCAGGCCCAGCTCCTCGGGGGGCAGGCCCAGGCTGAGCCCCAGGAGCTGGGGGTAGAGCAGGGCGCCGCCGGCCGGGCCGGGCGAGTCCTGGGCCTGGGCCAGGGCCTCCTCGGCCTGGATCTGGCAGTAGGTGCAGGCCAGGCAGATGAACTCGGCCCCGCTGGCCTTGCTCTCCTCCAGCCGCTTGAGGATCATGGCCCGGGAGAGGTCCGGGTTCCTGTCCCTGAGCGGCCCGCCGCAGCAGCCCAGCTTGCCGTCCCAGTCCAGGCTCTCGCAGCCGGTCAGCTCGACCAGGCGGTCGAAGAGGCTGGGCTGGAGCGGGTCGTCGAACTGGGTCATCTGGCTGGGCCTGAGGGCGTGGCAGCCGTACATCAGGGCGATCTTGAGGTCCTTGAACGGCCGGACGACCTTGTCCTTGAGCCCGGCCGCGCCGACCTCCTGGTCCAGGACCTGGAGGAGGTGCCTGACCTGGCCGCCGCCTTTGTAGCTCAGGCCTTCTTCGCTGAGCTTGGCCGCGACCATGTCCCGGAGCGAGGCGTTTTCCTCGAGCAGGAAGGCCGCCGCCTTGAGGCTGCCGAAGCAGCACTTGCAGGGCGTGACGATGTCCAGCCCCTGGCCCTCGGCCAGGGCCAGGTTGCGGGCGGCCGAGAGGATGTAGGCCGGGAAGTAGAGGTGGCGCTGGGGGTAGCCGCAGCAGTTGAACTCCATGTCCTTCAGCTCGAGGCCCAGGTGCGCGGCCACCCGTCGGGTGGCCGTCTCGTAGTGCGGCAGGAAGTAGGGGATCTTGCAGCCTAAAAAGAGGGCGAAGGGCATGGCTCGACTCAGACCGCCTCGGTCTCTATCTGGGCCGCCTGGGCGGCCAGGTTCTTCAGTTCAAACAGGACGTCGCAGACCCTGACCCCCTGGGGGCAGGCCTCCTGGCAGCGATAGCAGGTCAGGCAGTCCCAGGTCATCCCGGCGGCCACCGCCTCCCGGCTGAGTCCCAGGCCCAGGGAGTGCATGATCTGATGGGGCAGCAGCTTGAGCTCCTGGACGGGCTGGTCGAAGTGCTGGACCACCGGGCAGACGTTGGTGCAGGTCTGGCACTCGAAGCAGCCCTTGAAGGTGCTGGCCAGGGCCGAGAGGCCCAGGCCGATCTGGAACCGGCCCGGCGCCGGCTCCAGGACCGCCTGGCTCCGGCTGGCCTGGGCGGCCCGGTCGGCCTCGGCCCGGACGGAGATGAAGGTCTCGGGCAGGCCGATCCTGGCGAGTTCCTCTTTCATGGCGAACCAGAGATCCTGGAGATTGATGCCCACCGGGCAGATCTGGGTGCAGCGGTAGCAGCTCGAGCAGATGTAGGCGCCCTGCTGGATGGCCTGGAGCTGGTCCGGCCTGAGGCCGTTGCCTCTGGACAGACTGGCCAGAGCGGCCAGCTTCTCCGAGGGCAGGATGTTCAGGTTGGGGATGTGCTTGAAGACCACCCCGACCGAGCAGTGGACCGAGCAGGTGGCGCAGTGGGTGCAGGCGTCCAGGTCCAGGGCCCGCAAGGTGGCCCGGTTGGCCGGGTGGGCCTTGCTGCGGTCGGTCACGCCGTTGAGCATGAGCAGCAGCGGCGAGGTGATGAGATGGAAGAACTTGGTGAAGGGCAGCAGGGCCAGGCCGACGAAGCAGGCCAGGAAGTGGACGTACCAGACCGCCTGGTCCAGGCCGGCCCTGGTGAGACCCAGGGCGGCCGGCCGGATGACCTGGGCCAGTCCGTAGGAGGCGAAGGCCCAGGTGGGCCGGGAATGGCAGACGGCGCAGTTCTCCTCGTGGACCTCGCTGCCCAGCTCCAGGTTCTCCGGAGTGATCTCGGCCTCGCCCGGAGGGAAGACGACCGAGTACTCGGCCGCCCAGTAGGCCTTGAGGGCCTTGATCTGGTCGGCGTCGCCCTCGGGCGAGAGCGAGGAGTAGTTCTCGATCATCTCCTTGAACTTGACGTGGGAGACGATCTTGAGGCTTTCCAGACAGAAGCCGGAGACGATGATCAGGGCCACCAGGATGAGGGCGTAGCGATCCACGGCCCGGGTGGTCAGGCGCATGCCCGGCACCTTGACCCGGCGCCAGATGGCCAGGGCCGCGCCGAAGGCCACGGCCACCCCGAAGAGGTTTCTCAGGAACAGGAAGGGGTTGAGGGTGGCCTCGGCGTCAGAGAAGAGGGCCTTGGTGATCTGGTCGTCCAGGGCGTGCATCAGCAGGAGGAGGGTGAAGCCGCCGTAGAGGCAGATGTGCATAAGCCAGCGGCCGAAGCCGTTCCTGAGGACGCGGCGCTGGAGCAGGCCGTCCAGGACCAGGATCTTGAGGGCGCTGAAGAACTTGAGGCTGAACAGGCCGGCCAGGAGCCCTTTCAGGGCCGCGGCGGCCCTGGCCCCGGTCGAGTACTCCCGGGCCTCGTCGCCGATCTGGCATCTGAACCAGGAGACGACTTTGAATAAGAGCCCGATGAGGAAGATGATCAGGGCGACGTAGAAGCTGATCGAGAGAAACATTATCTTCCTCGCCCCTGGTTGGGCGGCGTCTGTCTCTCGTTCCGCCCCAGCCGTCCCCTCGCCCCCCGGCCGGGCCGCTCCATTGCTATGTCCGAGGTATCCTAACTCCAGACCGCAGCAGAGTCAACTGGTCAGACCGCCGGCCCGACTCTCCTCCGGGAACTCTATCTTTGGCCGGGGGGCGAGGGCAACCCTTTTTTTTAGGATCAGCCCCGGACTCGGGCTCGAAAAGGAGTTAAGGTCTTGACTTCTCGGCTTGAACGGCGACAATCAGTAACGTTGTCCGGCTCGGCCGAGGCCGGATCGATTCAAGGAGGTGGCCTGGTGAGAGGTCTGCTGGCGGCGCTGATCCTGATCGGGCTGACGGTCGTCCTGCTCGGACCGGCCCAGGCCCAGTCCCAGGCCCAGCAGGAGGCGGCCCAGCTTCTGGCTCAGACCCAGAAGGTCTACGGCGGCGTCCAGGGCATGAGGGCCCGCTACCTCGGCTCCAACCAGCCCGGGGTCATGGCCGGGCCCGAGGCCAAGATCAAGGAGGGCGAGGGCCTCTTCATTTACGGCCGGCCCAACCTGCTCCGGATGATCCAGGAGCGGCCCAGCCAGGAGGAGCTGGTCATGTCCCCCGAGGGCGTCTGGTGGTACCGCAAGGACCTGGGCGAGGCCCACCGCTACCCGGCCTCGGAGTTCTACAACGACATGGAGCCTTATCTGGGGCCGATCATGGACCTCCTGAGCGGCTCGGCCGACCTGAGCAAGAACTTCACCATCGAACGCCTCTACGGCGGCGACGAGAAAAAGAACCGGGCTCTCAAGATGGTCCCCCATTCACACGCCTCGGGACTGGACCGGGTCAGGATCCTGATCGACCCGGACGGCTACATCGTCCGGGTGAGGCTCAACTTCCTCTCCGGCGACGTGACAACCTATGATTTCAAGGACATCCAGCTCCTGGATCATTTGCCCGAGGAGGGCTTCCTTTTCTTCCCGCCCGAGGGGGCCGAGATCATTCATCACTGAGCCCGGCCGCCCGGTTTGCCCCTGGGGCCGGCGGACTTGCCAGGCCCTGAGCGAGGCGATAACATGATCGGACGCCCCTGGGGACGAGCCCAGGGGCGCCGCTGGCCCTCCAGCGGGGAGGCAAAATGTTGGCACGTCCTTCGCCGGCCGGCCGCGGCTTCCGCCTCGTCCTGACCGGCCTCGTCGGCCTGGTCCTGGCCGGTCTGACCGGCCCGGCCCCGGCCGCCGAGTTCCCCGGCCGGGACAAGATCATCGGCTCCGGCCTCCTGGCCGGCCTCGAGGCCGGCCGACCGGGCCTGCGGGTCATTGTCCTCCTCCAGGGCTACAAGGAGCTCGAGGGCCTCAAGCTGGACCGGCCCGGAGAGGCCAAGGCCCTCCGGGCCGCAGTGGCCAGGGCCCAGAAGGAGGTCATCGGCCGGCTCGGGCCCGAGAAGATCCGCCTCCGCTTTCGCTTCCAGAACATCCTCGGCTTCGCCGCCGCGGTCGACCCGGACGGGCTCAAGGCCCTGGCCGCCCTGGACCAGGTGGTGGTCATCGAGGAAGACCGGCGCCACGTCTTTCACACCGCCCAGGGCGTCCCCCAGATGAGCCCCGGCCGCTTCCGGAGCGCCTACGGCGGCCGCAACGTGGCCGTGGCCCTGGTCGATTCCGGGGTGGATTACAACCACCCGGCCCTGGGCGGGGGCGGCTTCCCCAATGACAAGGTCATCGGCGGCTACGATTTCGGCGACCGCGACGCCGACCCCATGGACAACTCCCTCAGCCGCGACGCGGTCGGCCACGGCACGGCCACCGCCTCCATCGCCGCCGGCCTGAACACCAGCACTGGCGACTACGCCGGCGGCGTCGCGCCCGAGGCCAAGATCTACTCCCTCAAGGTGGCCGACTCCCTGGGGGTGGTCAGCAGCTCCAACGTCATTGCCGCCTGGGACTGGTGCCTGAGCCACCGCAACGACGACCCCCAGAACCCGATCAAGGTCGTCTCCAACTCCCTGGGCTCGGTGGCCTACTCGGTCTTCTGCGACGCCCTCTTTCCGTCCTACACCAACGCGGCCAGGAACCTGGTGGCCAACGGCGTCGCCGTCATGGCCTCCTCGGGCAACGAGGGCCAGTGCAGCAGCATCTCCGTCCCGGCCTGCCTGAGCAACACCATCTCGGTCGGAGCGGTTTACGACTCCAGCGCCGTCTCCTTCAGGGCCTGCATCGGCGCCGGGTCGTGCATCGGCTCCTTCAACCCGGCCTGCCCCAGCCAGCGCCAGTGCGCCGACAACTCGCCCCGCCGGGACGGGGTGGCCTGCTACTCCAACTCGGCGGCCATCCTGGACCTCCTGGCCCCGGCCAACTGCGCCTGCACGGCCTGGAAGGATCTGGGCTACTACCGCTGCTTCGCCGGCACCTCGGCCTCCAGCCCATACGCCGCTGGCGCGGCCGCCCTCATCCAGTCCTGGGCCAAGGCCGCCCGGGGCGACTACCTGACCGTCGAGGAGCTCAAGGCCCGTCTGACCGGCAGCGGCGACCCGGTGCTCGATACCAAGTCCGGCCTGACCCGGCCCCGCATCAACATCGCCCGGGCCATCAGCAACTCGCCCTCCGGAGCCAGCGGCCTGGACCAGGGGGCCGGCTGCGCCACCGCCCAGGCCGTGGCCCCGGACGCGACCCTCAGGGCGGCCATCGACCTGGCCGGCGACAACGACTACTTCCGGATCCACCTGCCCTCGGACCGCCTGCTGAGCGTGCGAACCAGCGGCTCGACCAACACCTTCGGCTCCCTGCTCAACGCCGCCTGCGGCCTCATCGCCAGCGACGACAACAGCGGGGCCGGCCAGAACTTCAGCCTCAGCCGCCAGCTTTCGGCGGGCCACTACTATATCCGGGTCCGCCACGCCTCCCCGGCCGGGACCGGGGCCTACACCCTGATCCTGGGCGACGGCGGGGCCCCCTGCTTTGCCGCGGCCGTCCCGGTCAGCCTCAACGCCGCGGCGGCCGGCAACATCGCCGCGCCGGGCCAGAGCAACTACTACCAGATCCACCTGGCCTCGACGACCCAGCTAAACATCTTCACCAGCGGCTTGACCGACACCTTCGGCTACCTCTACTCGCCGGACTGCGACCTGCTGGCCCAGAACGACAACGCCGGGCCCTCCCAGAACTTCCAGATCTCCCGGAGCGTACCGGCCGGGACCTACTACCTCAGGGTGAGGCACCGCTCGGCTTCCGGGACGGGCCGCTACAGCCTCTACGTCCTGGGCAGCGGCGGCGCCGATAGCTGCGAGGGGGCCAGGGCGATAATCCTGGGCCAGTCCTACCCCGACACCATCAGCCGGCCGGGCCAGAACAACTACTATCGCCTCGAGGTGCCCCTCTCGGGCAACCTGACCGTCTTCACCACCGGCGGGAGCGACACTTACGGCTACCTGCTCAACTCCGCCTGCCAGACCATCACCTCCAACGACGACACCCTGAGCGACCTCAACTTCCACATCGAACGCTACGTCACCGCCGGGACCTACTACATCCGGGTCAGGCTCTGGAGCTCCTTCGGCACCGGGGCCTACGTGCTCTCGACATCGTTGCGTTGAGCGGGCTCGGCGGCTGGGGCCGGGCCGGGTGGGAGTCCGGGGCGGCGGGAGCCGGGCTCAGGTCAGCCAGGGGTGGGAGCGCCTGACCGCCTGAAGCACCTCGCTGTAAGACAGATCGTCCAGCCTGAACTCGGGCAGGTCCGGGCTGATCTCGGTGTAGAAGCTGAGCAGGATCAGGTAGCGCCTGAGCAGCTCGGGCAGGAGGAAGTGGCGGCGGACGTGCTCCTGGCCCTGCCGGCCCAGGGTCGCGGCCAGCTCGGGCTCGTCCAGCAGCCGGGCCATGGCCGCGGCCACGGCCTCCTCGTCCAGGGCCTCGACCAGGAGGCCGGTCTGGCCGTCGAGGACCTGCTCCTTGATGCCGCCGACCCTGGAGCCGATGACCGGGGTGGACTGCCAGAGGGCCTCGCTGACCACCAGGCCGAAGCCCTCCCGGGTGGAGACGTGGACCAGGACCCGGGCCAGGCTCATCAGAGCGCCGACGACCCGGTCGTTGTCGGGCACGTTGACCCAGAAGCGGACGTCCGGGTCATCGCCGGCCAGGGCCTGGAGCTGGTTCAGGACCACGCCGCCCTCGGGATCGTCGGTGGCGGTGTTGCCCAGGAGGAGGAGATAGGGCCTGGGCTCCTGGCGGCGCTCCTGGCGCAGCCTCTGGAAGGCCTTGATGATGGTCGCCTGGTTCTTGTGCACGTCGTAGCGCGAGATCGCGGCCACGATGGGCCGCTCGGGGTCGACGTTGTCCTGGTTGAAGAGCGGGGCCAGGATCTCCAGGGCCTCGGTCCTGTCGTAGCAGTGGTTCTTCTGGGCCCTGGGGTCGATGCAGGGCATGATCTGATAGATGGGCACCCTCAGGCCCGGGCCAACGAACTCGGGCATGGTGAAGATGGCCCCGACGCAGTGGTTGATGTAGGGCAGGAGAAAGCGCCAGACGACCTCGTTGGGCTGGGAGGTGTCGATGTGGCAGCGCCAGAGCACGTGGCCGAAAAGGACCTCGTTCATGATCATGGCCGCCGGCTGGGGGTCGTGGACCACGACCATGTCCGAGGCGATCATGGAGCGGCAGGAGTTGGCGTCGATGGTGTTCAAGTAGGCGCCGAAGATCTCCTCCAGGGTGATGGGCTGGTCGACGCCCTGGAGAAGGTTGTGGAATTTCTTGGTGACCGTGAAGAACTCCTCGCTGCCCTTGATGGTGAACCAGCGGGCCTTGATGCCCACCGAGCAGGCCAGGGGGACCAGGCCGCGCAGCATCTCGGCCACGCCGCCGCCCATGAAGGTCGAGTTGACGTTGGCCCAGCTGCGGCCCTCCAGGGGCGAGGCCAGCCGCCTGATCTCCTCCACCCGCTCGCGGCCGATGAAGGGCTCGTAGTCGTCGATGTCAATCGGGTGGTCGGGCTGGAATTCCTCCAGGGGCGGCATGGCTTCTCCTTCCTGACTGGCCATCGAACCGCGGCCGGGGACTGGCTTGCCTGAATAGATCATATTTCAACCCCCAGGGGAAGTGCTTTTCCGGGCCCGGACCCGATCCCGGCCCGGGGTCGACCCTAGTGCCCAACCGTCGGCCGGGCGGGCTTGGACAGGGTGTCCGAGTAGATTCGGACGTGGCCCAGCCCGTACTGACCGTCGCCGTAGCCGCCCGAGGCTCGCCTGGGCTGGATGGTGATCCGGTCGATGGGCTGTCGGCTCAGGCCGGCCGGCAGCCTGACCTGTCTGGCCTGGAGGCCGTGGCCCCAGACCTTGAGCAGGGCCACCTGGCCGACCAGGTTCGAGCCCCGCCAGAGGCGGACGTTGTACTCGTCGTTGAAGTCGGCGGCCACTTCCAGGACCTGGCCCCTCGCCGGCGGGTCGAAGCGGAACTCGGCCTCCTGGCCCTCCTGGAGGAGCAGGGTCTCGTCGCTGTAGAGGCCGGTGCCGTCCGGGGTGAAGGGCGGTGAGTTGAGGGGCCGGTATATCCAGGGCGGGCGGTCCTGGCCGGTCAGGATGGAGGCCTGGAGGCGCAGCCACTGGCGGACGGCGACGTGGCGCTCGCGGTTGTAGACCCAGACGGCCAGGCCGCCGGCGCTCAGCTGGGCGGTGGGCGGGCCGAACTGCAGCGCCAGGCGGTTGGACAGGAGGTTGTTAACCACGAAGAAGTCGTAGCGGGGGTACTGGGCCGCGCCGTCTCTTTTGAGCCCGGTGTACCAGGCCGAGTTGTTGATGCAGCGGTAAAGCCCGCTGGCGTCGGGCAGGATCTGGTGGACCCTCAGGCCGGTTCTGGAGAGGACGGTCAGGCGGCGGGCGAACCAGTAGTCGCCGTAGCCGTTGTGGAGGTGGTACTTCCGGGCGACCTCGTCCAGCCAGGCGACCTCGGCCGGGTAGGGCAGCCTCAGGGACCGGCCCAGCTCGGGCAGGCCGGGCGCTATCCTGAAGGCGGCCGCGCCCAGGGCGCCTATAAAGACGGCCAGGCGCAGCCACTCTATGTAGCGGCCCCGCCCGGCGGCCAGCAGGCCGAAGCCGAAGAAGAGGGGCACGACCCAGGCCGGCTGGAGGTAGCGCAGCGAGGTGACGTTCATCCAGACCTTGGCCGCCACCGGCGCGGCCAGGGTCCCGGCCACCGAGAGGAGGCCCAGCCAGCCCACCAGGAGCAGGCCCCCGACCGGCTCGGCCGGTCGGGTCCGGGCCCGACGCGATTTGAACCACTGCCACGAGCCGTAGCCCAGGGCGGCCAGGGTCAGGGTCAGCCAGCCGATGAAGATGATCCGGATCAGCTCGTTGCGCCGCCAGAACTTGTAGACCACGTAAGAGAACGAGTCGTACATGGTCTCCAGGCCGTAGGGGTTCTCCACCGGCCGGGGCACGTGGAAGACGCCGGCCAGGTTGAGGAGCTCGGTCACGCCCAGGGCGGCCAGCCCGCCGGCGGCGATGAGGCCCAGGCTGACCAGAGCCGTCCGCCAGGAGGTCAGGCCCAGCAAGGCCAGGATCAGCCCGGCCACAGCCAGCGGCGCCAGGAACTGGGCCAGGATGATCTTGTCCGAGAGGACGGTCAGGAAGCTGAGCAGAAAGAACGACCCGGCCGACCAGGGGGAGTAGCCCCGCCGGAGCACGGCCAGGAGGAGGACGACGAGCCCGAAGCCGACCAGGATGACCCCGGCGTGGAAGGTGGGCTCGAAAAGGCTGTCCAGGATGTCCGTGTAGCGCCCGCCCTTGGCCAGGGAGACCATCAGGGCCCCGGCCAGAAGGGCGTGGGACAGGGCCGCCCGCCAGCCCGCACCCAGGAAGCGGGCCATCAGGCCGGCCAGGAAAACCAGGAGGAAGAAGGACAGGAAGGCGTAGGCGGCGTAGGCGTAGCCCGGGTCCGGGGCCAGCCCGAGCAGGGGAAAGAAGAGGGCCATGTCCGGGAAGAAATAGGGCGCCGGGGTCAGGTTCCAGTAGCGGATGGGGTAGTCTTCCACGAACAGGTCGCGGAAGAAGCTGACCAGATAGAGGGCGTCGCTGTCCAGATCGGCCAGCCACTCGGGCAGGCTGGTCAGCAGGCCGGCGACGATCAAGGCCAGGGCCAGCCAGGGGACGACCTGGCCGGACCTTCTGTTCAAGTCGGGCCAGCTAATCATCGCTCAAGGTCAGGCGGTCCGGGCCGGGGTGATCCGGCGCCGCTCTTGCCGAGCCGGCTGGCCCCAAGGCCGGACCGCGGCCAATCATAGACGGATCGCCCCCGGCTGTAAAGACCGCCGCTCGAGCAACCGCTTCGGGCCGGCCTCAGGGCCGCCTGAACCCGCCCCGCAGCCAGCGCCTCAGCGGCGCGGCCACGGCCCGGCCCGCTCCGGCCAGGCGGGTCGAGACGGCCGGCCCCAGCCGCGGGCCCAGCAGGCCGCCCAGATCGCCGGCCAGATCCTGGCCCAGGCTCCTCAGCATCCGGGCCTCCCAGATGTTGACGATCTCCCGAGCGATCCGGTTGTCGATGATCTCCCGGCCCAGGGCCTTCTGCCGGTTCTGGACGAGCCGGTAGCGGGCCCGGGTGAGCCGCCACATGGACCGGGGCTTCAGCCGGGCCCGGAAGAGGGCCTCGACCCGCTCCCGGGCCGGGGCCGAGTCCCGCCGGAAGAGGTAGAAGGCGCGCTGGTTGGGGTGGAGGTGGTCGTCGAAGTGGGCGTGGAGGTTGGCCTCCAGCTCCTCGACCCTGACCAGACCGTGCTCCTCGAAGCGGGCCTGCCACCACTGGCTGGGGGCCCAGATGAGGTGGCCGTTGGCCGGGATGGCCGGCTCGGCCCGCTCCAACAAGAGGTGGTCAAAGGGCTGGCCGGCCTCGAACCTGGCCCGGTTGGCCTCGAACTCCAGGGGGAAGACCTCGCCGAAGACCCGGTCCGGGCCGAAGGCCGGGATGAGGAAGAAGAAGAGGGCTTCGGGCCGGCTGAGCTGGACCACGGCCTCGATGTACTCGTCCAGCCGCCCGGGGTGGAGGTGCTCGAAGATGTCGAAGGCCAGGCAGGTGTCGGGCCTGGCCCGCCCGGCCCAGGAAGCGGCGGCCTCGAGGATGTCGCCCCCGAAGATCCGGCCCTCGAGCTCGGACCAGGCCTGGTCCAGGGCGGCCCGGGAGAGCTCGACGCCCGAGACCCGGGTCCGGCCGTCCAGGCCGAGCAGGAAGAGAACGTCGCCCCGGCCGCAGCCCAGCTCCAGGACCGAGGCCGGCTGGAGAAAGGCGGTCAGGCAAGCCAGGCAGAAGCGGTCGATCCCGACAGTCCCGGCCCGGTAGCCCATGTGCTCCTCGAAGTACTCCCGGTCGTAGTAGCCCGAGTCCAGGATGTTGGCCAGGAGCCGGTCGTAATCGGCCGGGTTCTCGATCCGGATCAGCTCGGCCGGCCGCCCGTCGTTGAAGCGCTTGCCGTCGTTGAGGTACTGGCTCCTGATGATCCGCACGGCCTCGGCCCGGCCCTCATTCGTCCAGGATGAAGTCGGTGATGTACGGGTTCTCCTCCCGCTCCCGGGCCAGGGTCGAGGCCGGGGTCTCGCCGTAGTCGTGGCCGGGCCAGACCCTGGTCTCCGGGGGCAGGGTCAGGAGCCGGTTGGCCAGGGAGTCGAGAAGAACCTCCAGGGAGCCCCCGCTCAGGTCGCACCGGCCCACGTCCCCGACGAAGAGGGTGTCCCCGGTGAAGAGGTCGCCCCCGACCAGGTAGCAGACCGAGCCCGGGGAGTGGCCCGGGGTGTGGATGACCTCTATCTCCAGCCGGCCGACCCTGAGCTTCTGGCCGTCGAGGAGGCGGAGGTCGGCCGGCTCCGGGGCGGGCAGGCCCAGCTCCTTCTCCACCGCGGCCCGGCCCTGGGCCGAGGCGAAGAAGGCGTCGTCGTCCCGATGGAGGGCCAGGGGGGCGCCCAGACGCTCCCTGAGCTCCGGGCCGGCCTGGAGGTGGTCGGGGTGGCCGTGGGTGCAGAGGAGGTACTCGACCCTGACCCCCTCGGCCTCGGCCAGCTCGGCTAAGCGCTCGGCCTCGTCGCCCGGATCGATGATCACCCCCAGCCGGGTGTCGGGGCAGGCCACCAGGTAGCTGAGGACCTCGAAGGGGCCGACCTTGACCTGACTGATGATCGGCTCGACCAAGTCCGCTCCAGGCCTTCAGGCCGCCGGGCCGCGGCCCGGGGACCCGGTCCGCTCCAGGAGCCGGCCGGCCACCCGCCGGTCGGCGTCCAGGAGATCGAGCCCGGGCAGGGCCTCGGGCTCGACCCACTTGAAGTCCCGGACGCCCAGGGCCTTGGGCTCGCCGTCCATCAGGCGGCACCAGAAGGTGTGGAGGATGATCCGGCGGTCGGGGTAGTCGTGCTCCAGGCTGACGAAGAGCGGCCCGACCTCGACCCGGACGGCCAATTCCTCTTTGAGCTCCCGGGCCAGGGCCTCCTCCGGGCTCTCACCCGGCTCGATTTTGCCCCCGGGAAACTCCCACTCGCCGCCGCGCCGCTGGCTTATGAGCAGGCGCCGGCCCCGCCCGAGCAAGGCGGCCGTGACCTCGATTCGGTCCGCGGGCTGGGGCAGAGGAGGCATCCCGGCCCTACTTCTTCTTGCCCTTGAGCAGCTCGAACTTGAGCCGGAGATAGGCCTCGCCGGCCGCCTCGTTCTGGGGCTCGAGATCGAGCACGGCCGCGTACTGGTCCATGGCCTCCTTGAGCTGGCCCAGCGACTCCAGGAGCTTGGCCAGGCGGAGCCGGTTGTCCGCGTCCTTGGGCTCCAGCTCGACCACCCTGTCCAGGGCCTTGGCCGCGCCGGCCGGGTTGCGGCGGGCCAGGCGGACCTGGACCAGCATCTTCCACAGCTCCACCGACTTGGCGTTGGCCTTGACCCCCTGGCCGAGGATGTCCTCCAGCCTGGCCAGGTCACCGCCATCCTTGAGGCCGGAGTAAAGGTAGCGGTACAGCTCCAGGTCGTGGGGCTTGAAGGCCAGGAGCTTCTCGGCCGTCTCCAGGCCGGGGCCGAGCTTGTTGGCCTGACGCTGGACATCCCAGAGGGCGGTCAGGATGTCGGCGTCCTTGGGGCTGAGCTGGTGGGCTTTTCTAAGGCTGACTTCGGCGGCGTCCCAGCGCTTGAGCTGCATCAGGTTGAGCCCGAGGTTGTAATGGAGGACCGGGTCCTGGGGTTTCAGCTCGGCCAGCCGGGCGTAGTAGCCGACCAGCTCGTCGGCGTCGCCCCGGGCCTGGGCCAGCCTGACCAGCCTGACCAAGGCCTCCTCGTCGTCGGGCTTGAGCCTGAGGACTCTCTGCCAGGCCTCCCGGCTCTTGTCCGGGGGCGAGAGCCGGGCCAGCTCCCGGGCCGTGGACAGGTCCTTCTCGTCCAGGGCCAGGACTTTCTCCAGGGCTTGGCGACGCCTGGTCTCGTCGGCCAGCCGGGCGTAGACGACGGCCAGGTTGCGCTGGATGTTGACGTCCTTGGGGTCCAGCCGGGCCGCTTCCTCGTAGGCCTGGGCCGCCTCCTTCCAGCGCCCGGCCTGGGCGTAGGTGTAGGCCAGCTTCTTGGAGGCCTCGGCCGAGCGGGTCCCGCCCCGGTTCTCGGCCAGCTGCTCCAGGGCCTTGACCTTGAGGTCTTCGTCCTTGGTCGTCTCGGCCAGGTTCATCAGCTTGTCGGCCCACTTCTCCTGGCCGGCCAACTGCTTGAGCACCTTGTCCTTGAGGGCCTGGTTGCCGCTCTTCTCGGTCAGGCTGACCAGCTTGTCGGCCCAGAGTTCCTGGTCCGGCTCCAGCTCGGCCAGCCGGCTGACCACCTGGGCCTGCTCCTCGGGCTGGTCCATCTCCTCGTAGAGCTTGGCCAGCTTGACCTGGTCGGCGATGGAGAAGACCACCCGGCCCCTGGCCTTGAGGGCCGCGGCCGCGTCCTGGCGGCGGTTGAGACTCAGGGCGGTCTCGATGATCTGGTCCAGAAGCAGCGGATTGGCCGGAGCCGTCCGCCAGGCGGCCTTGAGATAGTCCAGCCGCTGAGCGCCCTCCCAAGGCTGAGCCAGGAGGACCCAGTCGACCGGCTTGATTATCGGAATCAGCCCCACCTGGCCCAGGGTCCTCTCGCCCTGCTTGACCAGCAGGTCAAAACGCTGGGTCACGTCCGAGGCGGGCAGCAGCTCGCCGACCACGGCCCCGCTCAGGAGGGGCTCGGCCTCGAAGCCCTGGCCCTCCAGGGTCAGCTTGTCCCCGCCGGCGCTGGTCTCGATATCGATCACCTTCAGCCGGTCCATGTGCTTGACCAGGAGGGATTGGCCGGCCAGGAGCTTGACCGGCCGGCCGTTGAAGTCGAAGGTCAGGGACCTGAGCTGGGGCGGCTCGGAGGAGAAGAAGAAGCTCAGCCAGGGCTTAAGCCCCGGGCCCGAGGCCAGGAGCAGGAAGGCGAATCCGGCCACGATCCCGGCCAGCCAGAGCTTCCAGGCCGCCGGCCAGTGATGGTTGCTGAAGGTGGCCATGTCCTCTGCCCCGCTTAAGCTCATATATTCCTAACAATCCGCGGGCCTGGCGTCAACAACCGCCTCGACCGGCTTGCAATCCCCTGCCGGAGTCTTAGAATACTTGTAGCCACCAGGAGTGGACGGAATGGATGAACAAAAACGCTCATCGGCCTCCGGGAGGACCGATGTCCCGGGAAGGCAGGCCTGCCAGAAAGCGGGTAGAATGCAAGCCTTAACCCTGCCCGAACAGAATCAGGGCGCCGGCGGCGGCCGCGGCGGCGGCGGAGTGTCCGAGAAGGTCAACCTGGGCCTCAAGCCCGAGGAGCTGGAATCTTACCTCGACGCCTACGTCATCCGCCAGGACGAGGCCAAGGCGATCCTGGCGACCAAGGTTTGCACCCACTTCAACCGGGTCCGCTATCTCGAGGCCAGCGGCATCAAGGACGCCCCCAGCTCGGTGGGCATGATCAAGAACAACGTTCTCCTGATCGGCCCCACCGGCGTGGGCAAGACCTATCTGGTCAAGCTCATCGCCCAGAAGCTGGGCGTGCCCTTTGTCAAGGGCGACGCCACCAAGTTCTCCGAGACCGGCTACGTCGGCGGCGACGTGGAGGACCTGGTCCGCGACCTGGTCTACGCCGCCGACGACGATCTGGAACTGGCCCAGGTGGGCATCATCTACATCGACGAGGTGGACAAGATCGCCTCGTCGCGCTCGCTCATCGGCCCGGACGTCTCCCGGACCGGGGTCCAGCGGGCCCTGCTCAAGCCCCTGGAGGAGACCGAGGTCGATCTGAGGGTGCCCCACGACCCCATCTCCCAGCTCCAGGCCATCGAGCAGTACCGCAAGACGGGCAAACGCGAGAAGCGGACGATCAACACCCGGCACATCCTCTTCATCATGTCCGGCGCCTTCAACGGCCTGGAGGAGATCATCCGCAAGCGGCTCAAGCAGCAGGCCATCGGCTTCGGGGCCGCCTGCGAGGTCGGGGACGAGAAGTGCTTTCTCAAGCAGATCACGGCCCAGGACCTGATCGACTACGGCTTTGAGTCGGAGTTCGTCGGCCGGCTGCCGGTCGTGGTCAGCCTGGACGAGCTGAGCGCGGATGACCTTTACCAGATCCTGCTCAACCCCAACAACCCGGTCGTCCTGTCCAAGAAGAGGGACTTCGCCGCCTACGGCGTGGACCTGCGCTTCGAGGACGAGAGCCTCAGGCTCATCGCCAAAGACGCCGCCCGCCAGAAGACTGGGGCCCGGGGGCTGGTCGGGGCCATGGAGGCGGTCCTGATCGACTTCGAGAAGCGGCTGCCCTCGACCAAGATCAAGAGACTCCTGGTCACGGCCGAGGTGGTCGCCAACCCCAAGGCCGAGCTGAAGCGCCTTCTGGCCGCGCCCGAGGACGAGGACTACCTGAGGCGCTTCGAGGCGGCCGGCCGGCTGGAGGCCGAGCGCCTGGCCGAGTCGCTCAGGAAGCGCTCCCCGGAGATAGAGCAGAGCTTCGGGCTGGTCGTCTCCGAGGACCTGGTCGACCTGGTCCTGGCGACCTACCTTGACGTCGGCCTGGACGTGGATCGGGCCCTGGACCAGATCAGGCTTGAGGCGGCCCAGGCCAGGGAGTTCGAGAAGAGCCTGCTGGAGAGGCACGGCCTGAGGGCCGTCTTCGACGACGAGGCCCTCTACTCCATCCTCCGGGTCGCCCGCCGGGCCGAGATGGGCCCCGGCGAGTACCTGGAAGGCCGGCGGGAAGAGCTGGTCTCCGGCCTGGATCTGGTCAGGAACCGGACCGGCCTGGACGAGTTCATCCTGACCCGCGAGGCCGTCCTGCACACCTCGGACTACGTGGCCCGGCTGGTCGCCTCCCGGCGGCCGGTCGAGGTCTGAGCCCGGCGCCGGGGGGATAAACTTTTCGAGGCCGGCGGCTCTGTTGCCCGAGCCGGCCCTCGTCCCGTCCGGGTCCGGCCGGCCCTGGCCAGAAAATGGGAAATGTAGTACTCTGCAGGGGGCGGCCGCGAGCCGCCCCCTTTGGGCGATCGCGGGAGGATTGAGCCATCCGGACGACCTTCGAGCACCTGATCCGCCGCCGGCGCACGGTCCGGCTCTTCAGGCCGGGAGCGGTCGAGCGGTCGGACCTGGCCGCCCTGATCGACTGGGCCCGCCTGGCCCCTTCGGCGGTCAACCGGCAGCCCCTGGTCTATCTGGCCGTGGACGATGAGGACCTAACGGCCAGGATCTTCCCGGCCCTCAAGCTGGGCGCCCTCCTCGAGGCCGGGGCCGGTCCCGCGGAGGACCAGCGGCCGGCGGCCTACATCATCATCGCCCTGTCGGCCCGCGGCCAGACCGAGGCGCCCAGGGACGTGGGCGCGGCGGCCCTGGGCCTGGGGGCCTGCTGGGTCAGGACCATTGACCGGCCCTTTGTGGCCGGCCTCCTGGGCCTGCCGCCCGAGGTGAAGATCGACTCGGTCATCGGCCTGGGCCGGCCGGCCGAGGCGCCGCTGGTCGAGGCGGCCGAGGCGGGGCGGACCGACTACTGGCGCGATCAGGAGGGGCTCCTGCACGTGCCCAAGCGGACCTTTGCCGAAGTGGCCTTTCTCAACGGCTACGGCCGGGCCTGGGACTAGACCCCTTGATCGCCTACCTCCCGGTCCTGATCGGCGCCTACCTCCTGGGTTCGATCCCCTTCGGCCTGATCGTGGCCCGGCTGGCCGCCGGGGTGGACGTGCGCCGGGCCGGCTCGGGCAACATCGGCGCGACCAACGTTCTGCGCGCCGCGGGCAAGGGCTGGGCCGTCCTGACCCTCCTGGCCGACGTGCTCAAGGGCGTCCTGCCGGTTCTGGCCGCGGCGGCCTGGTGGCCCGGCCAAAGCGGGCCGGCTTGCGGCGCGGGCCTGGCCGCCTTTCTGGGCCACTGCTTCCCCGTCTGGCTGGGCTTCAAGGGCGGCAAGGGCGTGGCCACGGCCCTGGGCGTCTTCCTGGCCCTCTCCCCGGCGGCGGCGGGCCTGGCCGCCCTGGTCTTCCTGGGGGCGGTGGCGGCGACGCGGACGGTCTCGGTCGGCTCCATGTCATCCGCTCTGAGCCTGATCCCCATCCTGGCCTGGCTGGACCGGCCCGGAGCCGTCATCGGCCTGGCTGCGGTCGTGGCCGGGGTGGTCGTGCTGCGCCACAAGGACAACCTGGTCCGGCTTAAGCGGGGCGAGGAGAAGAAGCTGGGCCGCAAGAGGAGCTGAAAAAGCCCCGGCCGTTGAATCGGGCCGGGGCCGGTGAAGTCTTTGGAGCGGGAAACGGGATTTGAACCCGCGACTTCGACCTTGGCAAGGTCGCACTCTACCGCTGAGTTATTCCCGCTCCGTGGTCAATCAAAATAAACCAAGCCGGCCCGGCTGTCAAGACGGGCCTGGCCGGCTGAGGCGATCTCAAACAGGGGAGAGAAGGAGACGGGTTTGCTGGTCGAAGTGACCGAGGATCTTTTCTTTGTTCAGCGGGGCTGGCTCAACGGCAACCATTTCGTCTGGCGGGGGGCCGAGCCGGTCCTGATCGACGCCGCCTACCTGAGCGGCCTGGGGGAGACCCTGGACGTCCTGGGCCGGCTGGGGGTCAAACCCGAGGCGGTCAGCCGGATTATCCTGACCCACGTCCACTGCGACCACGTCGGGGCCGTGCCGGCCATCCAGGCCGCCTCGGGCTGCCGGGTGGCCCTCCACCGCATCTCGGCCCACCACATCCAGAACCGCGACGACTGGGCGACCTGGTGGCGCTACTACGACCAGGAGGCCGGCTTCTTCGAGGTCCACGACGTCTTCGACGAGGGCGACGTCCTCGAGGTCGGCCCCCATCGCTTCCAGGTCATCCACGCCCCGGGCCACGCCGCCGGCCAGGTCGCCCTCTTCGAGCCAGAGGAGAGAATTCTTTTCTCGGCCGACGCCCTCTGGGAGGACGGCCTGGGCGCGCTCACTCCCCGCATCGAGGGCGTTGACTGCGCCTACCGGGCCCTGGCCAGCCTGGACAAGCTGGCCGCCCTCAAGCCCAGGATGGTCTACCCCGGCCACGGCCGGCCCTTCGACCAGGTCGAGGCCGCCCTGGCCCAGGCCCGGCAAAAACTGGAGCGCTTCATCGCCCAGCCCAAGCTCCAGGGCCGGGACCAGCTCAAGAAGATCATCATCTTCACCCTGCTGATGAAGGGCGGGCTGCCCGCGGCCGCCCTCTTCGACGGTCTGGCCGAAACGCCCTGGTTCGGCGAGACCGTGGCCTACTTCTTCGGCCAGACCAGGCCTCGGCCGGTCTTTGACGGCGTCATCAGCGAGCTGCTCAAGAAGGGGATCCTCCAGGCCGATGGGGCCATCCTTTCGGCCACCGTGGCCGCCTGAGAGGGCTCCGGCGCCTTGATTCGCCCCGGGTGATCGAACCGCCTTGCCTGGGGGATGATTCTGCGCTATCAAGAGCTCTGAGCACCAGCTCTTGACGCCAATGATCGACTACCAGCGACTCCTCAATCCAGCCCAGCTGGAAGCGGTGACGACCCTGGACGGGCCGGTCCTGGTCGTGGCCGGGGCCGGCTCGGGCAAGACCAGGACCCTGGTCTTCCGCCTGGCCAGGCTGGTCGAGAGCGGCGTTTCGCCCGAGCGGGTCCTCCTCCTGACCTTCACCCGCAAGGCGGCCGAGGAGATGCTCGCCCGGGCCGGCCAGCTCATGGACGAGCGCTGCCGCCGGGTCCTGGGCGGCACCTTCCACAGCTTCTGCCACCTCTGGCTGAGGCGGCTGGCCCCGCGCCTGGGCTTCCCGCGCCAGTTCCACGTTCTCGACCGCTCCGACAGCGAGGCCATCATCCGGGCCCTCAAGGAGGAGCGCGGCCTCAAGTCGAGGCTTTTCCCCAAGAATCGGACCCTGGCCGAGCTCTTCTCCCGCTCGGTCAACCGCCAGCAGGACCTCATCGCCCTCATGGCCGCCGACGTGCCCCACCTGCTCGGCCGGGCCGAGGAGATCGCCCAGCTCAGGCAGGCCTACAACGAGTACAAGCGCCAGGCCGGGCTGATGGACTTCGACGACCTGCTGGTCAAGATGATCGAGCTGCTCGAAGGGGACCAGGAGGCCCGGGCCGAGGTGGCCGGCCGCTACGGCCACCTGATGATCGACGAGTACCAGGACACCAACCCCCTCCAGGCCCGCCTGGTCAGGCTGCTCAGCCACGGCCACGACAACGTCATGGCCGTGGGCGACGACAGCCAGTCCATCTACGCCTTCCGCGGGGCCGACTTCCGGAACATGCTCCGCTTCCCCGAGGACTTCCCCGGGGCCAGGGTGATCAAGCTGGAGCTCAACTACCGCTCCAGCCAGCCCATCCTGGACGTGGCCAACGCCGTCATCGCCGGGGCCGGCCAGACCTTCACCAAGTGTCTCCAGGCCACCAGGGACGGCCGGATCAGCCCGGAGTTCCACGAGCCCGACAACGAGGGGGCCCAGTCGCGCCTCCTGGTCGAGAAGATCAGGGGGCTGCTGGGCCAGGGCTACGCCCCCGAGGAGATGGCCGTTCTGTTCCGGGCCAGCTACCACTCCTTTGACCTGGAGCTGGCCCTCAACCAGGCCGGCCTGAGCTACGCCAAGTACGGCGGCTTCAAGTTCGCCGAGGCGGCCCACGTCAAGGACGTCCTGGCCTTTCTGAGGGCCAGGCTCAACCCCAAGGACAGCCTGTCCCTGACCCGGATGCTGACCCTCCTGCCCGGGGTGGGGACCAAGACCAGCCGCGACATCGCCGCCTGGCTGGCCGAGTCCGGCCGGCCGCTCAGCCAGGTCCAGGACTTCCCGGGAGGGAGCAAGGCCGCCGGCCAGGCCCTGGCCGAGCTGGCCAAGCTGATGGCCCGGCTCGAGGAGGCCGAGCCGAGCGGGCCGGCCGCGGAACTGACCCAGGTGGTCGAGTTCTACCGACCGACCCTGATCGAGCGCCACGACGACTACCCCCGCCGGCTCAAGGAGCTGGAGCAGGTGGCCGATCTGGCCCTCAACTACCGCTCCACCTACCGCTTTCTCTCCGACCTGGCTCTGGAACCGCCGACGACCCTCTACTCCCCGGGCCAGGACGGCGGCCGGCTGGTCCTGAGCACGGTCCACTCGGCCAAGGGTCTGGAGTGGCGGGCCGTTTTCGTCCTCTGGGCCGTGGAGGGCCGCTTCCCGGCCGGCCCGTCCCTGGAGGACGAGGACGCCCTGGAGGAGGAGCGCCGGCTGATGTACGTGGCCGTGACCCGGGCCAAGGAGCGGCTCTACATCCTCTCGCCCCAGCGCTCCCACTCCCAGCGCCAGGGGACCCTCTTCCACACCCCGTCTCGCTTCCTGGACCGGGCCCGCGACCACCTCAGCCTGGCCCGGCCGCCCCGCCCGGTTCGGCCGGAGCCGGCGGCCCGGCCAGAGGAGCCCCTGAGCCAGGCCCCGGCCGGCGGCTACTCGGTCGGCAGCCTGGTCCAGCATCCGGCCTTCGGCCAGGGCCGGGTGGCCGGCTACCTGGGCAGCAAGCGGATCGTGATTCTCTTCGAGGACCACGGCCACAAGACCCTCCACCTGGACTACGCCCCCCTCAAGGCGGTCGGAGCCTGAAGTGGCCGATTACCAGGCCCTCAAGGACTGGCTTTATGGCCTCCAGATCTTCGGCATCAAGCTGGGCCTCAACTCGACCGAGGAGTTGCTCCGCCGCCTGGGCAACCCGGAGCGGAGCTTCCCCTCGGTCCATCTGGCCGGCACCAACGCCAAGGGCTCCATCGCCGCCTTCATCGCCGCCGCCCTGCAGGAGGCCGGCTATCGGACCGGCTTCTACTCCTCGCCGCACCTGATCAACTTGCGGGAGCGCTTCCTGGTCAGCGGCCGGATGCCGACCCGGGAGCGCTTCCTGGAGAGCCTCCTGGCGGTCAGGCGGGTGGTTGACGACCGCCAGCCGCCGACCTTCTTCGAGTTCACCACCGCCGTGGCCATGGAGTACTTCCGGCGGCGGGGGGTCGAGGCGGCCGTGATCGAGACCGGCCTGGGCGGCCGCCTGGACGCGACCAACGTGCTCCGGCCGCTGGTCAGCGTCATCAGCGACATCGGCCTGGAGCACACCCAGTACCTGGGCCGGACCCTGGCCAAGATCGCCTGGGAGAAGGCCGGCATCATCAAGCCGGGCACCCCGGTGGTGGTCCAGGCCCAGCACCCGGCGGTGAGGCCCGTCATCGCCGCCCGGGCCGAGGAGCTCAAGGCGCCTCTTATTTGGCGCGGCCGGGAGTACACCTCCCGCTGGACCGGCTCAAGCCTGAGCTACCGGGGGCTTAATTGGCGGCTCAGAGGGCTCGAGGTCGGCCTCCTCGGCCGCCACCAGGGCCGCAACGCCTCCTCGGCCCTGGCCGCCCTGGAGGCCCTGGGCGGCCGCGGCCTGGCCGTGAGTGAGGCGGCGGCCCGGCGGGGCCTGGCCCGGGTCCGCTGGCCCGGCCGGCTGGAGATCATCGACCAGCGGCCCGAGTTCATCATCGACGGCGCCCACAACCCGGCCGCGGTCCGGGTCCTGGCCAGGGCCCTGGCCGCGCTCAAGCCCCGGCCCACGGTCGTGGTCCTGGGCTCCATGTCCGACAAGGACCATAAGGGCGTGCTCAGGGCCGTGGCCCCGGCGGCCGACGAGCTCATCCTCACCCGGGCCGCCTACGAACGCTCGGCCCCGCCCGAGACCCTGGCCAAGGCGGCCGAGGCCCTGGGCCTGCGCTTCAGGCTGATGCCGGAGCTCATGGCTGCGGTCGAGCTGGGCCGGAGGCTGGCCGGGAGCGAGGGCCGCCTGGTGGTCACCGGCTCCCTCTTCGTGGTCGGCGAGGTCCTGGACGGCCTCAAGCGGGGTCCCCTGTTCGAGGAGGAATGAGTGGTCCGCCGGCTCCTGATCATGCTGCTCCTGCTGCTCCTGGCCTGGCCCGGCCCGGCGGCGGCCCAGGAAGCCAAGCCGGAGATCGGGTTCAAGGAGGAGGGCCCCTGGAAGATCTCGGCCGAGGAGATGAACTACGACGAGGAGAAAGAAATCCTCGAGGCCCACGGCCGGGTGGTGGTCAAGCAGGAGAGCGACCGCATCATCGCCGAGCACGCCCGCTTTGAGAGGCGGACCAAGAACCTGGAGGCCTGGGGGCGGGTGATCTGGTACCACGGCGCTGACGTCCTCCAGGCCGATCGGATCAAGCTCAACCAGGAAACCGGCCTGGGCAAGGCCTACAACGGCCGCCTCTTCTTCTCGGGCAACCACTTCCACATCTTCGGCCGCGAGATAGAGAAGCTAAGCGAGAAGACCTACTACGTCCGCGAGTGCACCCTGACCAGCTGCGACTCGGTCACGCCCGACTGGATCGTCAAGGCCTACTCCATGCGGGTCACCCAGGAAGGTTACGGCCATCTCTTCGCCCCGCGTTTCTACGCCGGCCCGGTGCCCATCTTCTTCCTGCCCTACTCCTTTTTTCCGGCCAAGAGCAAGCGCCAGTCTGGCTTTCTGATGCCCTCCGTCATCGAGTCGGCCCGGGACGGCTTCGTCTTTGAGCTGCCCTATTACTGGGCCTGGGCCGACTGGGGCGAGACCACCTTCCACTGGCACCACACCGAGCGGGGCGAGGGCATGGGCGCCGAGCTGAGGTTCAAGCTGGGCGCCGACCGGGACATGGGCCTCTTCTTTTACGACTACCTGGACGACGACAAGGCTGAGGAGCTGTACCGGAGCGGCGATCTGAGGACCGACCTGAAGCGGCGCTACTGGCTGAGGGGCATGTTCCGGGCCGACAAGTCCCTGCCCTACAAGCTGGGCATGACCATGACCCTGGACTGGCCTTCGGACCCGGACTTCATCGAGGACTTCAACTACTGGACCACCGGCCTGCCCAAGATCAACCCGGACTTCCTCCAGTACTTCGGCCAGAACCTGCCCGACGCCACCGAGACCGTGCGGACCAACACCCTCCAGCTGAGACGCAACTTTTCAGGATCCAGCGCCCGGCTGGACATGATCTACTACCACGACCCCACGCCCCGGGAGCCGGACGAGGTCCGGGACAACCTGAACCCGCTCCCCAGGTTCACTTACACTTACGCGGATAAGGCCATCGGCGAGACCGATCTCTATTACAACTACAGCTTCCAGGCCCAGAGGCTCTGGCGCGACCCGGGCGAGTGGGGCCATATGGGCGACCTGAGGACCAAGTTTTACGGCGTCTTCGACGTGGGCCCCTATCTCAACGCTCAGCCCTTTGTCATGGGCCGGGCGACCTGGTGGGACATTGTCGAGGACCCAGAGAATCCCGTGTCCACCCTGGAAAACCCGAACCTCTGGCGCGACCGCTACTACTTCCAGACCGGCATGGACCTCTCCACCAGCCTGTTCAAGATCTACGACGTCGACGACACCGAGTGGCGCAAGATCAAGCACCAGCTCGAGCCCCACCTGGGCTTCGTCTACACCCCGCCCCACTACGACCCGGCCCCGACCTCTTACAGCGGCCACGTCGGGCCCGTGGAGAATTTCACCTACGGATTCACCACCACCCTGACGGCCAAGCGGGAAACCGGCCTGGCCGAGGTGCTGGAGATGGAGGAGGAGATCTGGCGCCGCAAGTACCTGGGCCGCCTGGCCGCCTGGGGCCTGGGCGACGAGCAGTACGAGGGCCTCAGCGACGAGGAGCTCCAGGCCTACTTCCAGCGCCAGCTCAGGCTCAGCCGGCTCAAGAGCGAGCCCAACTACGCCTATGACGAGTTCCTCCGCCTGGAGGTGAACCAGTCCTTTAACCTCCGCGAGACCAAGATTCCCAAGGGGGAGGGCGCGGTCCGCCGGCCCTTCTCGGCGGTCACCTCCGAGTTCTGGTTCAACCCGACCCGCCGCATCCGCACCCGGGGCGAGGTGGACTACGACCCCAACTACGGCCAGATGACCAACCTGGCCCTCCACCTGAACATGAGCGACCGGCGGGGCGACTACATCGGCGTCCACTACCGCCGCCAGTGGAACGTAGACGAGGACCGCCAGAGCGTGGCCCAGATAAACAGTAACGCCGGCTTGAAGCTCTGGGGCGGCTGGTCGACCATGGGCGAGATCATCTACAACCTCGAGACGAGCGAGACCATCCGCCGGACCGTGGGCCTCAATTGGAACCGCCAGTGCTGGGGCATCGGGACCTACTACACCCGGACCAGGGACGACGAGCGCATCGCCATAGTCTTCTCGCTCCTGGGGCTCGGCCAGATCTACCGCTACGAAAGATCGTTCATCAACCAGAACGAGGGCGGGTTCTAAGGAGTCCTAAAGGAGATTGCCTCCCGGGCGATCGGGCGGGCCAGGAACGCGGCCGGGAGGCGACACTCCGGGATCAGGCGAAGGGACTCTCGCCCGATTCACCGCCCGGGAGGGAAGCCATGCCAGGGACGCGTCGGCTGATTGTCTTCCTTGTCGCCTTGGGTCTGGCGGCTGGCGGATTGACGCCGTGGGGGAGAGGGGTCTCCCTGGCGGAGAACCCCGGCCAGGAGCGGTTCATCTACGTTCCGGTCTACTCCCACGTCTTCCACGGCGACCAGGCCAGGCCGTTCTACCTGACCGCCACCGTGACCGTCCGGAACCTCGACCCGACCGCCACGATCACCGTTGTCTCGGCCGACTACTACGATTCCTCAGGGAAACTGATCAGGAGCTACGGCCAGGGGCCGGTCGAGGTCAAGCCCTTAGCCTCGAAGCATTACGTGGTCAGGGAGTCGGACACCGAGGGCGGCGTCGGGGCCGGGTTCCTGATCGCCTGGCGGGCCCCGGCGGAGGCGAGTATCCCCCTGGTCGAGGCGGTCATGATCGGGGCCAGGAACCAGCAGGGGATTTCCATCGTCTGCCGGGGGGAGGTGGTGAAGAGGTAGGGGCGGGAAGGCTCCGCAAGGTTGAGGGGCAAACTGGAGGAAGAGACCATGGAAGGCGTTATCTTCCTAGTCAAAGACGACGGTGAGCTGGTCGAGCTGGCGGAAGAACAATACGATTCCGAGATCCTTCTACAGAACTACCTGGAAAGGCACCCGGCCTTACTGGCCGGAGATCAAATAGACAGCCAGAACCCGAGGCGGTTCCTCCTCATCTCGCGGGAAGCAGTCGTGCCCGACCAGGAGGGCGGTCAGGGCCGCTGGGCCTTGGATCACCTGTTCGTCGATCAAGATGGCGTCCCAACCCTGGTTGAGGTTAAGCGGAGCACGGACACCCGCATCCGGCGCGAGGTGGTCGGACAGATGCTCGATTACGCGGCCAATGGCGTCCTTTACTGGCCCCGGGAGACTATGCGGGAGCTGTTCGAGGCTCGGCAAGGCAAGACCGCCGCTGAAGTGCTGCGGGATTTCTTGGAAAGCGACGAGGACTACGAGAGCTTCTGGGACAAGGTTTATGACAACCTGAGGACGGGCAAGATCCGCCTCCTGTTCGTGGCTGACAAGATTCCGCCCGAGCTTCAGAGCATCGTCGAATTCCTGAACAAGCAGATGAGCCCGGCCGAGGTGCTTGCCGAAGAGATCAGGCAGTTTGGCGGGCAGCCCCTCAGAACAATGGTCCCCCGCATCATCGGCCAGACCGCCGAGGCCGGGATGACCAAAGGGGGCGGTCGTAAACCCGCCCGGCAGTGGGACTATGATTCCTTCATTACTGATCTTGGCGCGCGGGCCGGCAAGGAGTCCGTGACGATTTTCCAGAGGATTTTCGATTGGGCCAGGGAGAAAAACCTCAAAGAGGCCTGGGTAAAAGGACCCATCTTGGGGAGTTACCGGCCTTTCATAAAAAAGAATGGGGCACCGCAACAGTTATTCGGCGTGTACATTACAGGTGCCGTGGAGGTTGTTTTTAAGCATCATCCTCTGGATACCCCTGAACTCAAGAGGGAGCTGTTCGACAGGCTCAACGAGTTGGATGGTCTGACCCTGCCGGAAAAAGGCTTGGCTGGCTGGCCCAGCTTTCCTCTTCTGGTTCTGGCGCGTGGGGGGAACCTGGCGGAGTTTCTGGCGATCTTTGATTGGGTCATTGAGCAGATTAAGGCCAAACCGGATTAATCTTGGCGGCCAATGCCAAGAGAAAGGTAGTCGGCTTATCCCCAGGCTGGGCGTTGCCGGACGCTTGATAGATTACCCCTTTTCTTTCGGCCCACCCCCTACCCCCTCGCCCCAAAGGCCCTGATCAGACTCTGTCCCAGTCTCTTCTCGGCCGTGTCCAGGCGCTGCTGGAACAGCCCGGCCCAGTCGTCCGGGTCGGCCCAGACCTCGGCCGGCTCGGGCACGCCGTGGTGTAACGCCAGGGCCATGCGCCGGCGCTGGGCAAAGAGACCGGCCAGGACCTTCTCCTCGGGCAGGGCCACGGCGTCCGAGACCCTGGCCGCGGCGGCGACGATGGCCGAGAACTCCCAGTTGTGGTCCCGCTGGGTCGGCTGGGGCCGGTGGTGGTGCCAGATGGCCTGGCAGATGATCGCCGGCGCGGACCAGGCATAGGCGGCCGCGGCCCCGATCTGGCCGTGGTCCAGGCCCAGGACCTCTTTCTCCGCCTCCCAGCTCGGCCCGGCCTTTTCCCGGCGAAGGGCCTGGACCCGGGCGCTTTCCTCGGGCAGGCACTGGGCCATGACCAGCTTGCCCAGGTGGAGGAACATGCCGGCGGTGTGGAGCTGGTCCATCTTCTCCTCGGCCGTGGCCCGGCCGAGGATGGCGGCCACGATCCCGGCCAGGCGGGAGTAAAGCCAGTGGCCCCGGGGGTTGCCCAAGCTCGGGAGCTGGCCCCCGGCGGTCAGGGCCTTCCTGGCCGCGGCCTCGATGTTGGTCAGGCCCAGGATCTTGACCGCGTCCAGGACGCTGCGGACCGGCCGGCCGGCCAGGCGGGCCGAGGCCTCGTTCATCAGACAGAGGCCCAGGGGGGCGTCGGCCAGGTGGGCCACCTCCTCGACCTGGGCCTGGCCCGTGGTGACGTGCTCGACGACCGTGCTGACCGCCTGGGGACTGGGGGGCAGGGGGCGGAGGCGGTCGAAGAGCCAGGCCAGGCGGTCCCGCTCCTCCTGGGAGAGGCGCTCCAGGCGCAGGGCCAGGCAGAGCTCGCCCACCCCGGCCGGCGGCAGAAATTCTGGCCCGGCCACGGTCTCAGCTTCCCCCGGCGGCCGGGCCGCCGAAGAGGGGTCGGGCCTCCCTGGGCAGGTTGATCTGGGAGAGGTCGAACTGGCTGAGAGCCTCGACCAGGACCTCCAGGCGCTGCTGGGGAGGCCGGCGCTTCTCCAGGAAGACGACCCACTGGTCCTCGACCCGGGCCAGCCCGCTGGCCACCCGGACCCCGCCGGCGCCCTGGAGCCGCTCGGTCCTGACCTCTACTCCCAGGCGGGCGGCCGTCTCAGTCAGGCTCTCCAGCATCTCCAGCGCCTTAGCCTTGGTCATGGCCGGCCTCCACCCACTCCCGGACCGCCGGCGGCAGCCAGGCCCCCTGGCCGCCCAGGCCGGCCAGGGCCTCTACCACCAGGCGGGCCCGCACCTCCAGGGGCTGTCTCTTGTCCACGAAGACGACCCACTCGCCCTTGAGCCTGACCAGGCCGCCCTGGGGCCGGGGCGACTCGTCGTCGGCTTCCAGCCTCTCCTCCCTGACCTTGAGGCCCAGACGGGCCGCGGCCGCCTGGAGGAGAAGGTAGCGCTCCCGTTGGGAGAGCTCTGTTTTTTTCCTGTATCGGCGGGCCATTAGCCTGAGGCATTTTAATCACGGCCCCGGCCGCCGGTCAAGCCTTCTTGTCGGGCCGGGCCCGGTTGTAATATGCTAACCGGAGCCCTGATCAGCCGGAGAGGAACGGCCATGCGCCTGGCTCTGCTGCAGATAAACCCCACGGTCGGCGACCTGGAGGGCAACGCCCGCAAGATCATTGCCGGCGCGGCCCGGGCCAAGGCTCAGGCGGCCGACCTGATCGTGCCCACCGAGATGGCCCTGCTGGGCTACCCGCCCCGGGACCTGGTCCTCCAGAAGGCCTTTGTCGACCGGGCCCGGCGCCGCCTGGAGGAGATGGCCCGGGAGCTCGGCGACGGGCCGCCGGTCCTGGTCGGCCTGGCCGAGGAGAACCCCTCGGCCGAGGGCCGGCCCCTGTTCAACTCGGCGGCCCTGCTCCAGGAGGGGCGGGTGGGGCCCTTCTTCCGCAAGACCCTCCTGCCCACCTACGACGTCTTTGACGAGGACCGCTACTTCGAGCCGGCCCAGGGGCCCCAGATCCTGGAGCTTCAGGGGCGGCGCCTGGGGATCAGCATCTGCGAGGACGTCTGGAACGACCGCAGCTTCTGGCAGAAGAGGCGCTACCACCGCGACCCCATCGAAGAGCTGATCGAGGCCGGGGCCGAGGCGATCATCAACCTCTCGGCCTCGCCCTTCCGGGCGGGCAAGTATGCCTTCCGGGAGCGGATGCTCAGCGCCCTGGCCGCCCGGCACGGCCGGCCGGTGGCTCTGGTCAACCAGGTCGGCGGCAACGACGACCTCATCTTCGACGGCCGCTCGGCCCTCTTTGACGCCGCCGGCAAACTGGTCGCCCGGGCCAGGGCCTTTGAGGAGGACCTCCTCGTCGTCGAGCTCGACCCGCCCGGCGGCCGGATCAGCGAGGACGACTACTCGCCCGAGTCAGAGATCTGGCGGGGCCTGGTCCTGGGCCTGCGCGACTACGCGGCCAAGTGCGGCTTCTCCCGGGTCCTCCTGGGCCTGAGCGGCGGGATCGACTCCTCCCTGACCGCGGCCGTGGCCGCCGAGGCCCTGGGCGGGGACAAGGTCCTGGGCGTGCTCATGCCCTCGCCCTACTCCTCGCCGGGCAGCGTCGAGGACTCGCTGACCCTGGCGGCCAACCTGGGCCTCAAGACCCTGACCCTGCCCATCGGCCAGATCATGGCCGCCTTTGACCAGACCCTCAGCCAGCCGTTCAAGGGGCTCCAGCCGGACGTGACCGAGGAGAACGTCCAGGCCCGCATCCGGGGCAACCTGCTCATGTCCCTGTCCAACAAGCTGGGCGGCCTGCTCCTGACCACGGGCAACAAGTCGGAGCTGGCCGTGGGCTACTGCACCCTCTACGGCGACATGTGCGGCGGTCTGGCCGTCATCGCCGACGTGCCCAAGACAATGGTCTACCGCCTCTGCCGCTGGCTGAACCAGACCCGCGGCCGGGAGGTGATCCCCGAGCCGGTCCTGGCCAAGCCGCCCTCGGCCGAGCTGAGGCCCGACCAGAAGGACCAGGACAGCCTGCCGTCCTACGACCTGCTCGACCGGATCCTCAAGCTCCACGTCGAGGAGCACCTGGCCCCCGAGGAGATCGCGGCCCAGGGCCTGGACCAGGCCACGGTCGACTGGGTGGTCGGAATGGTCAGGACGGCCGAGTTCAAGCGGCGCCAGGCCGCGCCAGGCCTCAAGGTCACGGACCGGGCCTTCGGCAGCGGCTGGCGCATGCCCATCGCCCGCAAGTAGCCGGGGAGGGCCGGAAGTGAAGCACCTGGTCGTCGGCCTGGGCTCCATCGGCCGGAGGCACCTGGACAACCTGCTGGCGGTCTGCCCGGCCGGGGAGGTGAGGGGCGTCGAGCCGGCGGCCGGCCCGGCCAGGGCCGCGGCCGAGCTGGGCCTCCAGGTCTGGCCGGACCTGGACTCGGGCCTCAAGTGGCGGCCCGACCTGATCTGGATCTGCACGCCCCACCGCTTCCACGTTCCGGCCGCCCTGGCCGCGCTCGAGGCCGGGGCCCACCTCTTCCTGGAGAAGCCGATCGCCCCCAGCCTGGCCGAGGCCAGGCCCCTCCTGGCGGCGGCCCGGCGGGCCGGCCGGATGGTCTGGGCGGCCTGCAACCTGCGTTACCACCCCGGCCCGGCGGCGATCAAGAGCGGCCTGGAGGCCGGCCTGATCGGCCGGCCCTTCCTGGTCAAGGCCCACTACGCCTATTCCATGGCCCTCTGGCGGCCCGGCCGGGACTACCGGGCGACCTACTCGGCCCGGGCGGCCGAGGGCGGGGGCATCCTGCTGGACGCCATCCACGAGCTGGACCTTCTCCTCTGGCTGGCCGGGCCGGCGGCCGGGGCGGCCGGCCTGGTCCGGCACACCGGCCTCCTGGAGACCGACGTCGAGGAGCTGGCCGGGGCCCTGGTCGAGCACGAGTCCGGCCTGGTCTCCTTCCTCCACCTGGACGCCCTGCGCCAGGACCGCTCCCGGGGCCTCGAGGTCGAGGGCGCCTCGGGCAGCCTTATCTGGCGGAGCCGGGGCAAGGGCCGGGAGGGGATCGAGGTCCTCCGGGCCGACAGCCGGGGCCGGGAGAGCCTCTTCGAGGCCCCGGACTTCGAGGTCAACCTCATGTTCCAGCGCCAGCGCGACGAGGTCCTGGCCCGGGTCGAACAGGGCCGGGCCGACCTGGCCAGCCTGGAGGACGGACTCAGGGCCCTGGCCCTGGCCGAGGCCATCCGGCGCTCCTCACGGGAGGGGCGGCGGGTGGAGGTTGAGCCGGCCGGCCCGGCCGGAAGCGTCTAGGCCGTCAATAATCCCACGCCCGGTCTAGTCCGAGCCGACGCCCGCCTGGGACCCGCCACCGGCTGCGCCAACTCAACTAGCTGATACCAAAGTCATAAATCTGCGATGGCCCGTTTGGTACCGGAGTTGCTTCTCTCCAGAGCGAAAGAGACCGGCCCGGCCCTCCCCAGAGGGGCTGGCGCCGGGGCCGTTCAAGTCGAGCCAGAGAGGGGTTGAACATGCGTCGCCCAGATCCATCTCCGCCGGTCCTGGCCGGCCTCGATCCGGCCCGGCCGGAGCCGTATCCCGAGTCGGTCCGCTGGCTGGAGCGGGCTCTGAAGGTCATCCCCGGCCAGACCATGACCTTTTCCAAGAGCCTGCTCCAGAACTCCCTGGGGGCCAGCCCGCTCTACCTCCGCCGGGCCCGGGGGGCCGAGGTCGAGGACGTGGACGGCCACCGCTACCTGGACTTCACCTCGGCCCTCTGCCCCATCATCCTGGGTTACAACCACCCCGAGGTCAGCTCGGCCGTGGCCGCTCAACTGGAGCGAGGCTCCCTGTTCAGCCTGCCCGACCCCAGCGAGGTCGAGCTCTGCGAACGGCTGGTCGAGCTGATCCCCTGCGCCGAGAAGGTCAGACTGGTCAAGAGCGGCTCGGACGCCACCTCGGCGGCGATCAGGGTCGCCCGGGCCAGCACCGGCCGGGATCTGGTGGCCTGCTGCGGCTATCACGGCTGGCACGACTGGTACGTGGGCACGACCTCCCGGCCCGGCGGCGTGCCCCGGGCGGTCCGGGACCTGACCCAGGCCTTCACCTACAACGACCTGGACTCCCTGGCCCGGCTCCTGGAGACCCACCCGGGCGGCTTCGCCGCGGTCATCCTGGAGCCGACCGGCGTGATCCGTCCCTGGCCCGGCTTCCTGGAGGGGGTCAAGGAGTTGACGCATCGCCACGGCGCTCTGCTCATCTTCGACGAGGTGGTCACCGGCTTCCGCCTCAGCCTGGGCGGGGCCCAGGAGCTCTTCGGGGTCGAGCCCGACCTGGCCGCCTTCGGCAAGGCCATGGCCAACGGCTTCCCCCTGGCCTGCCTGGTCGGCCGGGCCGGGGTCATGGACGCCCTGGAGAGCGTCTTCGTCTCCGGGACCTTCAGCTCGGAATGCATCTCCATCGCCGCCTCCCTGGCCTGTCTGGAGGTCCTGGAGCGGGACCGGGTCCTGGAGACCATCCGGGGCCGGGGCGAGAGGTTCCTGGCCGCCTGCCAGGAGCTCATCCATCGGCGCGGCCTGGCCGAGGTCGTCTCCTGCCAGGGCTACCCGACCCGCTGGGTGATGGGCTTCGCCGAGACCGAGGCCGACTCGGCCCTGGAGCTCAAGACCTTCTGCCAGCAGGAGCTGGCCCGGCGGGGCGTCCTCTTCAGCGGGTCCCACAACCTCAGCCTGGCCCACGACGAGGCCGTCATCGACAAAACCCTGGGCCTCTACGATGAGGTCCTGGGCCTCCTGGCCGAGGTCCTGGCCGCCGGCCGGGTGGCGGACCGGCTGGAGGGCCGGGTGCTGACCCCGGTCTTCAGGAAGGCCTGATGCGGGTTCTCTTCCGGGCCGACGGCTCCCCCGAGATCGGCCTGGGCCATCTCTACCGCTGCCTGGCCCTGGCCGCGGCCCTGAGGACGTTCGGGGCCGAGTGCCTCCTTGCCGCGGCCGAGCCCTGGCCCGACCTGGACGGGGCCGGGGCGGAGCTGGTCCGCCTGCCCAGGCTGGACCCGGCCGTTGAGCCGGCCTGGCTCGAGGACCGGCTGGGCCGGGTGGACCTGCTGGTCTGCGACCACTACGGCCGTGATCTGGCCTGGCAGCGGGCCGCCCGGTCCTGGGCCGGCCGGGTGGCCGCCCTGGACGACCAGGCCGACCGGGCCCTGGACTGCGACCTGCTCCTCAACGCGTCGCCGGCCGTCTCAACCGGGAGCTACCGGGACCTGGTCCCGGCCGGCTGCCGGTTCCTCCTGGGGCCGAAGTTCGCCCTGCTCCGGCCCGAGTTCGGCCGCCTCAGGGCCCATGGCCCGGCCAGCCGCGTCTTCATCGGCTTCGGCGGGGCTGACGCCGGCGACGAGACGGCCAAGGCCCTGGAGGCCCTGGCCCTGGTCGGCCGGCCCGGCCTGGCGGCCGTGGTCGCGGTCGGGGCGGCCTACCCTCGCCTGGAGCGGCTCAGGGACCTGCCCCAGGAGCTGCCCTTCGGAGTGGAGATCCACTCGGCCACGGACCGGGTGGCCGAGCTGATGGCCGGCTGCGGCCTGAGTCTGGGCGCGGCCGGGGGCATGGCCTGGGAGCGCTGCGCCCTGGGCCTGCCGGCCCTGATCTGGACCCTGGCCTCGAACCAGGAGCCCAACGCCGCGGCCCTGGACCGGGCCGGGGCCGCGATCTGTCTGGGCCGAGCCGGGGAGGTCTCCCCGGCCAGGGCGGCCCGGGTCTTATCCGAGCTTCTAGACCAGCCGGACCGCCTGGCCGCGATGTCCGGCCGGGCCAGGGCCCTCTGCGACGGCCGGGGGACGGTCCGGGCGGCCAGGGCCTGTCTGGAACTGCTGAACTGAGGGAGGCTCAAGTGGAGGTCGTGTCCATTGCCGGCCGCGAGATCGGTCCCGGCCGGCCGCCGCTGATCGTGGCCGAGATGTCGGCCAACCACAACGGCTCGCTGGAGCGGGCCCGCCAGATCCTCAGGGCGGCCAAGGAGGCCGGGGCCGGGGCGGTCAAGCTCCAGACCTACAAGCCCGAGACCATGACCCTGGACCTGGACCAGGCCGGCTACGTCGCCCCGGCCGGGACCAAGTGGGCCGGCCAGAAGCTCTTCGACCTCTACGCCCGGGCCATGACCCCCTGGGAGTGGCACCCGGAGCTGTTCGAGCTGGGCCGGGACCTGGGCCTGATCGTCTTCTCGACCCCCTTTGACGAGACGGCCGTTGACTTCCTTGAGGAACTGGGCGCGCCGGCCCACAAGGTGGCCTCCTTCGAACTGGTCGACCTGCCCCTGCTCAAGAAATTGGCCGCCACGGGCAAGCCGATCATCGCCTCCACCGGCCTGGCCAGCCTGGCCGAGATCGAGGCCGCGGTCAGGACGGTTCGTGAGAGCGGCGGCGGACCGCTCATCCTGCTCAAGTGCTCCAGCGCCTACCCGGCCCCGCCCGAGGCGATCAACCTGGCGGCCATCCCCCACCTGGCCCAGACCTTCGACCTTCCGGCCGGGCTGTCCGACCACACCCTGGGCTGCGGCGTGGCCGCGGCGGCCGCGGCCCTGGGGGCCTGCCTGATCGAGAAGCACTTCAAGCTCTCGGCCGACGACGAGGGGCCTGACGCGGCCTTCTCCCTGGATCCGGCCGAGATGAAGCGCCTCTGCCAGGAGGTCGAGCGGGCCTGGCGGGCCCTGGGCCGGGTCAGCTACGGCGGCGGCCGGGCCGAGAGCCCCAACCTGGCCTTCCGGCGGTCGATCATCGTCAGCCAGGACATTCCGGCCGGGGCCGAGTTCAGCCCGGCCAACCTCAAGCGCCTCCGGCCCAACCTGGGCCTGGCCCCGGCCCACTACGAGGCCCTCCTGGGCCGCCGGGCCGCCCGGGACCTGAAGCGGGGCCAGGGTCTGACCTGGTCGGACGTGGCCTGAGCCCGGACCGAACCCGGCCCGGATGAGCCCCGACTTGAGTTCGGACCGGCCTTGGGGTATGGTCCGGGCCAGAGCGTTTTCGCCTTCAGGGCGTTGATTCCCAGTGAAAAATGTGAGGCGGAGGTGGTCGCGGTGACTCGGAAGCCAGCCAGCCAGCCAGCCGGGGCGGCCGAGGTCTCGGTCTGCCCGGCCGGGGAGGTTTTTGTCCTGCCCGGAGAGGCCGACTACGCCCGGGAACTCAAGCGCCTGCAAAAGCTGGTCAAGGAACAGCGGGCCCTGGGCCGCCAGATCGTGGTCGTCATGGGCGTCGGCTTCGTCGGCGCGGTCATGGCCGGGGTGGTGGCTGACTCGGTGGACAAGAAGACCGGCCGGTCCAACAAGTTCGTCATCGGCATGCAGCGGCCCTCGACCAGATCCTACTGGAAGATCCCCTACCTCATCCGCGGCCTGGCCCCGGTCAAGGCCGAGGACCCGGAGGTGGACCGGCTGATCGAACGCTGCGTCAAGAACAAGCAGACCCTGACCGCCACCTTCAGTTACGAGGCCCTGGGCCTGGCCGACGTGGTCGTGGTCGACGTCCAGTGCGACTACCACAAGGAGAAGCTGGGCGACGTGCGCCAGGGCTACGCCGACATCGCCGCCCTGGAGGAGAGCCTGAAGATACTCGGCGGCAAGATCAGGCCCGACTGCCTGGTTCTCATCGAGACCACCGTGCCGCCGGGGACCACCGAGTACGTGGCCTACCCCATCCTCAAGAAGGCCCTGGCCGAGCGGGGCTTTGGGGAGCAGGAGCCCCTCCTGGCCCACTCCTTCGAGCGGGTCATGCCCGGCCGCGATTACGTCGGTTCCATCCGCGACTT
>ENA-OSEO01001673-OSEO01001673.1-sediment-metagenome-genome-assembly--contig:-NODE-1673-length-37855-cov-6.322913_pt1 | contig 37855 bp, 27 predicted proteins | sample MGYA00237883_ERZ534232 | MGnify/ENA metagenome assembly ERZ534232 | reverse complement strand
CCAAGCCCGCCCGAGTAGATGGGCAAGGCTTCGCTCAACATAAATTCCATGCTGAAATAAGCGGCGCAGGTCAGGGAACCCTGCGAATGATTCTGCTGAAACCACGCGGGCGCCTCAACCGCTTGCCGTCTGGTCTGCGTCAGGCCATCAACGTTCTTGCGAAAAACGGGATCGGCCAACACACGCTCGATCCGGTCGCGCGAAACCGTCTGCAGGACAACCCAGGGGTTATGCGTGATTTCCCACAATTCGGGATCAAGCTGACGCCACACTTCGTCGGTAGCATGATTCCACGACCAGCGCATATCCAAGGCCAGCTCGGCAAGGGAATCGAACCCCTCGATTTCCGTGGGTAGAAGATTGTATATGGGATGGCTGGCGCGAGTTTGTTTGCTCATGGGGGTGTCTCTCCTTCAGTAAGGTTGGTATCCACCAACGTCATCTTAGATTCTTCTGTTCTTCCGCCGGCAGAGATGGCGGCCCTTTTCGGGAAGAGCCGCCGCCCTCTTTGCCGGCCACCGGCGGAGTCCGAACCTTAACCTTGTCCGACTGACGCTGTTCGCCTTTACTAGGCGAAATTTTCGCCGGCTTTTGCTGCTCGGGCGAAGCCGTTGAGCCCTCCGGCCCACGGACTTGCGATTCGCCGTGACGCGCACGCTCCGCAGGCGCCGATTCCATGGGTTCCGATGGCCTCATCTCCGGTCCTTTGCGCTTCGCCGGTGGCGCCATTCCCTTAGGCGCGGCCGATGGAACCCTCTCCATAGCCGACTGACCGGTCTTACGAGCGCCCTGAGATTCCCACTGACTTCGCTCCTCGACAAACTTGTGAACGTCATCGGCATGCCGCGATAGCTGCTGTCGAGCTTCCGGTTTCGTCTGCTCGAACTTGAAAACCGTCGTTTTTTCAGCGACAACCCTCGCCATTGGCGCGGCCACCTCGAAATTCCTTCGTTGCGACTCCGGCATCTTACTCACACTGCGCTCCATCTCGCGATACGTCCTCGGCGGGCGAAGCGCCTTGTCGGCGCGGAGACGCGCATATTCCTCACGCTCGTGTTGCTCCCATCGCGGTTCATCCTCGCGATGGCGCCAGCGGTCATGCACATAAATCGGATCATACCACGTGTGTCGCTGTTCGCACTCATACCACGGGAAAATGCCGATGCCGATATAGGCGCTATCGTAGTAATCGCCGAAGTAGTAGTGGCTGTATCGCGGACGGGTGAACAAGCCAAACTCCAGGTTGCCGATATCGATAACAATATTAAGCGCGTAAGAAAACCTCGGGCGCTCATAGATGCGCCGCGGAAAATACACGGGCGCGAACAGCACCCCGCGGCTCCCAAGCGTGTAATCCCAGTGCCCATTCGCAAATACATAGCCGCGCGGCGTCCAGACGTAATGCGACGGTGCCCACACCCAGTTCGCCTGCGCCACAATCCAGTAGCCTGGCCGAAGAATATATTGTCCGCGATACCAGTACCAGCAAGGCGGCGCCCATATCTTATCCGGAGATGGCGCCGGACCCGACGGTTCGACGTTCGCCAGCGCCGGCGGCGCGGGCAAATACTCGATCTCATTATTGCTGGCGGGCGTCCAGAGTCCTGCCACCCATTGCCAGCCCCCCGCCGCCTTCGCCCAGTAGCCCGGAACCCAGGACATGCCCGGAGGCGCTGCTCGCCAGCACCCGCTCACCCAGATATATCCGTTCCTGTCCGAATCCCAGGCCCAGTAACCCGGCGCCCATGCAAACTGTTCGCCCGCGGGCCTCTCTGGCGGCGGAACTTCCTCTATGTTGGCGGGCGGCTCTGTTGGCGCTATCAGACCTGTCTGATCCTCCAAATTTACCGGCTGGGCAAAGGCCTCATTTACCGGCCCGCGAGTCAATACCTCCGGTTGCTCCTCTGAAGGCGCCGGCGGCGGCGCTTGCCCTGTGGCCTCGCCATACAGCGCCCCCGTCGCCATAACCATTGCCATTACGATCATCATGACGGTCTTCATATCGGCTCTCTTTCTTTGAGGTCTCAATCCGATAAGCCAATTTCGCAGGATAAATATTTTGCAATAACTTATCTCGCGCCAGATGCCTGTGATTAGAGTAGGGGTAGCGCTTCCCTTGAAGCTTGGCGGCGGACACAATCAATCATCCGGCTGATGCGACGAGACGCTGCCGAAGCGTCCTTGACAAACGTCTGGGCTTCCTCGACGCCGCCAGCGACTGAGATCTGGCTCCCTGATTATTCGGACAACATCTTTCTCAGTTCCTCCCCTTGCACCATTTCCTTCCGGGAAAGGAGATGAGCAAGATCATCAAGGATTTTGCGCCGTTCCGTGAGGATGTTCCGCACCCTTTCCTGGGCCTGCTCCATCATCCGGGAGATTTCCTCATCAATCTGGGTAGCCTTTGTTTCACTGTAGGTTTTACCGGGAGCATAATTTTCGGGGAGGAACATGGCCTGACGAGGGCGTTCGTAGGTCACCGGCCCTAGGAGATCGCTCATGCCATACTCCGCGACCATGGACCGCGCAATGTCTGTCGCCCGCTGCAAATCGTTCTGGGCGCCCGTGGAGATCTCTCCGAAAACCAACTCCTCCGCTACCCTGCCTCCCAAAAGGACGGCGAGCCGGTCAAGTAACTCGGCGCGGGTCATCAGGTAGCGATCTTCGGTGGGCCGCTGCTGCGTATAGCCCAAGGCTCCAATCCCCCGGGGAATAATCGAGATCTTGTGCACGGGATCGGCATACTTCACCGACTCAGCCACAATTGCATGCCCGGACTCATGAAAGGCGACAATCTCTTTCTCCTTCGGATTCATCACCCGGTTCTTTTTCTCCAGTCCGCCAACCACCCGGTCGATCGCTTCATCGAACTCCTCCGAATCCACCGTCTCTTTATTTTTCCGGGCGGCGAGTAGCGCCGCTTCATTGACGAGGTTGGCCAGGTCGGCCCCCACAAAGCCTGGGGTGAGGCTGGCGATCTTGCGGATGTCCACGTCAGGACCCAAAAGCACATTCTGAAAGTGGATTTTCAGGATTGCTTCTCGCCCGTTTATATCCGGGCGGTCTATCATGACCTGCCGGTCAAACCTTCCCGGACGCAGCAGGGCGGGATCGAGGATTTCCGGCCGGTTGGTGGCGGCCATAATAATGACCCCTTTGTTCGATTCGAAGCCATCCATCTCAACCAGGAGCTGGTTAAGCGTCTGCTCCCGTTCGTCATTCCCGCCTAAGACATTCATTCCCCGGGCTTTGCCCAATGCGTCCAACTCGTCAACGAAAATGATACAGGGCGCATGGATGGTAGCCTGGGAAAAGAGATCACGCACCCGGGACGCTCCGACGCCGATAAACATTTCCACAAACTCAGAGCCGCTGATGCTGAAAAAAGGCACTTTCGCCTCCCCGGCCACAGCCTTGGCCAGAAGGGTTTTGCCGGTCCCCGGCGCGCCAACCAGGAGCACTCCTTTGGGGATTCTCCCACCCAGTTTATGGAATTTTTCCGGATTCTTTAAAAATTCCACGACTTCCTGGATCTCGGCCTTGGCCTCATCAATGCCCGCGACATCGGCGAACGTGACCTTGGTCTCATTCTCTGCAAACAGCTTGGCCTTGCTTTTAGCGAAAGACATGACCCCCATCCCCGGCCCCATCTTTTTCATGGCAAACCGCCAGATCAGGATCATAACGGCGATGGGAAGGACCCAGGAAAGGATACCGCTCAGGAATTTACTCTCATAATGTCCCGAGTAATCAACCTTGTGTTCATCCAAGTCCTTGACCAGATTGGGATCATCCACCCGAATTGTCGTGAAGCGCTGACCCGCATCCTTGTCTCTTTCTTTCAGCATCCCCGTGATATTCTCCGGGCCGACGGTTAGTTTATCCACGGCGCCCTGGGTCACCAACTGCTTAAATTGGCTGTAGGGAATCGTCTCGACTCGGGGAGAAAAAAAATACTGCTGCAGGTAGCTGATAAGAAGGAAGGCGATCAGGAAGTACCAGATGCTGAAATGAGCCTTGGGGGGCAGGCCATCCTTTTTTTTCTGGGGGCTCTGGAGACCGAAAAAGGAACGAAACTTCTCTTTTAGCTCTTCCATTGGTTCTTTTTTTCCACTGGATGGCATAGCTATTTTCCTATTTCTTTTCTGCGATAATGCGCCGTATCATGCTCGTTTGAAATCCAAGGCGCTTCAATCAGAATCCCGAATGACCGATGCCGGTAAAAACGTATGATTTCTGAAATGGGATTGAACGTCCGACTGCTATTCAAAGGCTTTTGATGCCAACCTGAAAAGAGGTTACAGCCGGCAAATACCGGCGCGACGCCGGCGCCGCTTGTCTTAAAAAATATAATGTTCGCATATTCTGCGGTAGTGGTAGCCATATATCGATAGCGTTATCGCCAAGGGCATCAGTCTGGGCTTGCGGATCAGCGTCCAGAGCATCAGGTGCCAGTAACGAAAACGCTCTTTCCCCAAAACACCAAGCCGGAAAGCGGATCGAAAGATGGAAAGAAACCGCTGAGTATCTATGGGCCCGTTGATTTCAGGCGCCTTTAGTTCCTTGAGCAAAGTTCTGACCCGCCGGTAGTAGTTTCGAGGCGAATAAATCTGTTTCATAATCGATCGATACCCGTCCAGAAGCGGCTCCATGCCCATTCGGGGAATGATATTGGTGGTTCCATCGACATTATCTCCGGAAAAGGTATCGATCACCCGACTTTCCCGTTGAAGCCGGTCAAAGAGACGTGTTCCCGGGGGGGCCTGGAGCATTCCGACCATTGCGGTTACGATTCCGCTCTTCTGAATGAAATCGACTTGCCGTTGGAAAATAGAAGGCGTATCGCTGTCGAAGCCGACAATAAAGCCGCCCATCACTTGTAACCCCGAACGGTGAATAATCGCGATGCTTTCAAGGAGATCCCGATTTTTATTCTGGGTTTTATGGCACTCCGTAAGACTGACCTCGTCCGGCGACTCGATGCCGATAAAAACCGCATCGAATCCGGCCTTGACCATCATACCCAGGAGTTCAGGGTCATCGGCGAGATTGATTGACGCTTCCGTGAAAAAAACATAGCCCTTTTTATCCTTGCGCCATTCGATCAGAGCTGGAAGTAAATGTTTTTTAAGGTAGTCCTTATTTCCAATGAAATTGTCGTCAACGAAAAACATGCTGCCACGCCAGCCGGAAGCATAAATACGGTCCAGTTCCGCGATAACTTGTTGTGGCGTTTTTATGCGCGGCCGGTGACCGAATAATGTCGTCACGTTACAGAATTCGCAGTTGAACGGGCATCCTCTGGAAAACTGAATGTTCATGGTCGCATATCGTTTCATTTCCACCAGATCCCAGGATGGAACGGGGGTTTCGCGAAGATCGCAGAAGCCGGAAGCCCGGTAGACCTTTTTCGGCTGTCCGTTTTGCAGGTCCGCCAAAAAAGCGGGAAGCGTCAATTCCGCTTCGTCGAGAACGAGATGGTCCACTTCTCCGAATTCCTCGGGCTCGGCGGTAAAAAGCGGTCCGCCGGCAACGACTTTTAAGTTCAAAGCGTTGCAGCGGGCGATAATTTGCTTGGCCGATTTCCGCTGAACCGCCATGCCTCCGATAAAAGCCATATCCGCCCAGGAGAGGTCGTCATCCGTAAGACCATCCACATTGAGATCCACCAGGCGCTTGGGCCATTCCTCCGGCGTCAGGGCCGCGACGGTGAGCAGGCCAAGCGGCGGGTAAGCGGCTTTCTTTCCGATGAAACTTAAAGCGTGTTTGAAAGACCAGAAAGTATCCGGAAACTTGGGGTAGATAAGGAGAATGTTCATATCGACAGGGCTCTATTCGGTTTTAATGTGGGGAAAATAAAAATATCTTCTTTGGGAGTGATTGTTCTCAACGCTATTATAACAGGAAATTCAGTCGGGCTTGCATTTTTTGGGATTCTGTCCCGTGCAAATTGAGGTCTATCAGACCTGTAAATCTTTTCACCCAATTCATTGCAAATAAGATTTAGCAAAATATTCTATCGTTTTATGAAACGCCTCATGTCTACCTGCAACGATTTTTTCCAGACGTTCAAACCGCTCAATAAGTTGTTTCTGTTTTTATGAGGACAGATATTTCTCCGCCATCGGAAAAATAATCGCATTTTCTTTATCAATATGCCGTCGTAAAAGGTCGACATATCGTGAGGCGGTTTCAGAGAATTTGTGCAATGAAAAATTGCCGTTGTTTTTAACGTTGGAAATGGCCGCGTCCATCTCTCTTGCGAGGCTTCATCCCATACGGCGCTCATCAAGCAGGGCCGCAATGAAACGTTGTTCATTGTGATCACGTAAAATTGGAAAGACGCAAGGCTACATTTTCGCCAATCCAATGAAGACATCAGTTATGATTTCGCGGTCATGTTATCGTGGAAAGATCGAAGTAAGCGTTTTAAGTTATCATTGGAGAGCGGCCGATTTTATAACTCTGCTATATATATTCAGTTTTCGTTTTATTCAGGTGAATGAATAACTGCTTCGCATTTATCCAATATTTTTCTTGTAAAACCTATCGTTGTGGTGTGGGAAAATTTCCAGTGGAAACTGTTTCCGTGAACGGTGGACATGTTTCTTGTGGCCAGAGTTTATCCCTGTCCAGTTGCAACACCATTCTTTATTTATATATATATTTATCTTCTATATTGAAATAATAATAATAAGAGTATACTGATCTCAAAATCTGAATTTTCCACACGAAACTTTCCCACAGTCTGTCGCAATATCACTTTCAAGTGCTCCTAAAAGCTTTAATAAGAATCAGCTTCCTGTGTAGGAAACTGAAGTAAATTTCCTGTCCAGAAAATGTCCGGTGGAAAATTCCTTATTGACAACAGCACTGAGTCGTTGATTGAGTCTTTGCATGCTTCGAGCAAAAAGAAATCATTAGTATTAAATCCCGATTATCTCGATGACGAGAAGCTTCCGGAACATGAACGCTCCGATGTTCTTAAGGAGATTTTTAATAGAAACATTCGTGAGCAACAGCTCAGCCGCATCATTTCTCATCTCACGCCCGTATTGGATGGCGGCCATCCTCCTTCTGTGATGGTTTATGGCCCCACTGGTTCCGGAAAAACCGTTACTCTTATGCATGTTTTGTCCACGTTTCAGATTGTCGCTGAAAAGCGCGGAATTCATTTTCGTTACGCGTATATCGATCTTACGTCGCCAAAAACATATTTTGGGGCGCTGAATGAGGTGGCGATTTCCCTGGATGGATCTACGCGGAGATACCGTAAAGGCATTCCAGTTGAGTATATGCAGGCGGCGATCATTGAGGCGATTGGTGATTTTGACGGATTTTTGTGCCTGCTCATTGATGAGGCTGACAACATCAAACCCAATCCGGATGATTTTTTGACCTTTCTCGGAAAGACCCTGCCGCGTAAGGCTGGTTGTCGTGTGATTTTGGTGATGTTGACGAACAGGCTGGATTGGGAGAAGACACTTGATCCCCGTATTCTGAGTTTTTTGAAGAAGTCTGATATCATTTTTGAGCCGTATGACGCGTTTGATTTGGTTGAGATTTTGAAGCTTCGGGTTTCAAAAGCCCTTGATCAGAGTAAGGTTGATGATGGCGCGGTGCGGAAGGTTGCGGCGTATGCGTCTCGGGAAACTGGTGATGCGCGAAAGGCGGTAGAGCTTTTGGTCAAGGCTGTGCGTGTCGCTGAAGAGGGCTCAGGTATGCTGACCTCTGCTGAAGTCGATATTGCCGAAGAAAGGCTTGAGGTTGATAAGACTGAGGAGTTGATTCGTTCATTGGCGATGCAGCAGCGATTGGCTCTTCAGGCTTGTTATTCTCTGATCGTGGGAGGTGAGAGTCGGGTGTCGACCGGTCAGTCCTATGAAGTGTATCGGACTATTTGCGAAAGAGAGGTGGTTCGGCCCCTGACTCAACGCAGATTTTCGGACATGATCAGTTTCCTGGATCTGTATGGGCTTTTGAATGCTCGTGTAGTTTCGAAGGGGAGGTATGGGAATACGAGGGAGATTTCCGGAGCGTTACCGGTAGAGGTGACAAGACGGTTTCTAAAAAGTAATCAGAACGCGTAATCTCAGAGAATATTTTATGAGGCGCAGAATTGGTTGAAGATCGCCTGGGATTCAAGCTTGTAAATCTCCCTCTGGATAGTTTTGATTAAGAATTTTTGGGCCTGGATCTCCTCGCAGGTGGTTCCGGATAGTCTTTCCATATGTTCAAGTTTCTTGAGCGTGTTTGAAAGAAATGTTCTGAGCGCCTTTATCCTCCAAAGCCAACGCGATTGTGGCTGCGCGTCGTAGTAAAGGCCTGATATATGAATTGGATATCGATATTCACGCATTGCAAATCTTCACCAGCGTCCTTGCAGAATTTATGGATATATAAACTTTTCGGTCTGCGCTGGATATCTTATCGGCTCGGAAGCGAGTCTTTCGGCTCATGTATACTGTAGTACAATAATGTTTTTATACAATATGGATGTACCATTGTAGTGATGTATGACCCAATCAGCCTGAGAGGAGAGCGCGATCTGTGGCTCGAATTCAGTTACAAAATAAAAAAGGATAGAAAAGTCGTCTGGCAAGTGCTCAGAAGATTCATAACCAAATACCTGGCCGCAGATGAAAATACCCGCCTCCTGCTCCTGCTTGTGCCGCAAGACCTCGCTGATCGCATAAGCGCTCAAAAAAACCCTGACGCGTTCATCAAATCAGCCATCCTTGAGAAGCTCAGCTCTCATCAATGATCACGTAAAATGGCCACGAACAATAATACGGAAGGGGAACGCTCGAATCCGTTAATTGTGGCGATAGATGGCGTTTCCAAAAAGATTCATAATTTCAAGGCGCAGGCAAAATCATACTACTTCACCATTATTCTCTCCAATCATTGCTGTCCCCTTTGCGGTGGGCACCTTTGGATGAGCGGCGCAAGTGAATGTTCGTGCGCCTGCGGCAACCGATTTGACCCTACACTCGCCTTTCAAAAGAGTTCCTGTTGCGACGCACGCCTTGTACGAAAGACATTTCATTACGCCTGTTCACTGTGCGGAAAGAGTGTTCCTTCGAGGTTCCTGTTTGATGAAAAGCTGTTTAATCAGGACTACTTTAGGCTGATGATGCGCAACTCGAGGGAGCGGGCTAAAGCGAGAAGGGAGCAACTCATGCAGTCGCTAGCAAACTCACGGTCAGATGAATTTACTCTGTCGGAGGCGCCTATTCTTGAATCCATTCCTGGCCTTGTTGATGACTTGAATGAGTTTGTCGGCGCGCAAACTGCGGCACATGTCTCATACGAAATGGCTAATGCGTTTTCCATGGAAGATTACAGAGAGCATCTGAACTCAGTCCTTAGCGGAAGAAGTATGCTTTTCTCAGATATCGCTCCTCTTATGGAGGATCGTCGTAGGGACCGCATATGGCGTTTTGTCTCACTTATTTTCATGTGGCATGACCGGGAAGTTGAGCTGACGCAATACGGCCAAAACATCCTGGTGGAGGGTGTCTGAAGTGAAACTTACGATTAAAGATAAAGACTTTTTGGATAAGCTGAAGATCCTTATCGAAAAGAAGGAGCTTTCCATCGAGCTGAAGGAAGATGGGGTGAAGCGCCTGGTGCTACGCAAAAATTATGGTGATAAAATCGAATCATATTTTGGGCTCACGAGACAAGGGGTGAGATGGAGATTCCACCGGCTTTTCAATGAAATCTACTGTGCCGCCTACGAATCGATTTATTTGGTAGAAAGCCGGTTTGAGACTGGCCTCCGGCTAATGGTGATGGAGGTTGCCAAAGAGCGTGTTGAGCTCAGGGAAAGGGCTAAGAAAATGACCGGTTCCCCCTTTTGTCGTCGACAAATACGGTCCGATCGGGCGAAGTCAGAGAGGTCGAGAATGTAAAGGTTTTTGCCCTTCTAAAAACCAAGGTTCAAAATGATCTATTCATAGGCGAAATTTGCTTTTTTGCAGCATGTTTGTTCGCAATGGTGCCTTGATGAGCACGAAGGCCACGGAATCGCATGGTTTTCGGTAACTCCCCATTTTCCGCCAGCCAACCTGAATTCATTCGAAAAAATTTTAACACAGCCTAGATCAGGACCGACCCATTCTTTGGGCGTATTTTGCTCAAAAAGGTAGGGGTGAAAAAATAGCAAGCGCAAAGATCGATATAAACCACAACAAGATCGCGAGAATTCAGGGACTGGATGAGTTAGCCGCAGCGCTGTTTCCGGGTAATGGAAATCATCAAAAAGTGTTCTTGGCTATCTTCATTGAACTCAAGTACGCTCCCGGAGAATTCCTGGCGACGCTTTCGCCGCTGTGCGACAAATATGACTTTTCACCGCGGACGCTGGAGACTGTCAGAAGCAAGATGCGGCGCATGGGTATCATAGCCCATGTCTCCAGATTCAATAAAACGCATGGCTACCGGGAAGGTTGGGTGTTTTCAACGCGCTTCAAACGAACGCTGATTCGTCTCAGCGAGCTTATGCAGGAATTTCGCGAGAGAAAAGACGGCCTGCAGGAGCGCAAAGATCGGGATCTGTTCCGATATTTGTAGAGGATATACAGATTTGACTGCACGAGTGGGTTTCTAATAAACACAAACGTATTTTTTAAATTTATGCTATATATTGAAAACGCTGTTTAATCGCTGCTGAAATAAAATAATAATCCCTGTCTTTTTTGGAGAATCTTCATGGCAGTTCCAGATTACCAGACATGCATGATTCCTCTCTTGAAATATGCAGCCGATGGGGTACGACACCGATTGGCCGATGCTATCGAAGCGCTGTCGAAGCACTTTTCGCTTTCTTCTGATGAACGCGAACAGATGCTGCCGAGCAGAGGGCAAACGGTTTTTGAGAATCGCGTCGCCTGGGCCAGATCATATCTCAAACAGGCGGGTCTTTTAGAGTATCCTGAACGCGGCATGCTGCAAATAACTAAGGAGGGAAAGCGCGTCATAAGTTCTGGAGTTGAAAGGATCGATACAAAGTACCTTAAGCAGTTTCCTTCCTTTCAGGCGTTCTTGGACCGATCGAAATCTGATGACGGAGAAATGGTAATTGGGCCGAATCCAGACGAGCTTCAAGAGCTGCTCCTTGAATTCTCTGAGATAGCGGACCAATGGTTCGAGGAACGCACATTTGTTGTTGATTACTGGAAATTCATCATCGATTTTTTCCAACCTAATAATCTGGAGATGATCGAATGGTCTGACATTCAGCGGTTAGGCGATCATATTCATTCATTCCAGACTAATGCGTTAGCCAAAGCTCGCGCATTCGGCAATCCGAATTACCCTATTGCGCAATATCGAGAAAGCTTCCATAGACTGGCGCATGGCGAAGGCAGTATGGAAGAAAGGATGCGGTGGTTCCTTCAAGACGATACGGCAACAAGTAAGTACCTCGGCGCAAGTTCTGTGAGCGAGATTATGGGTCAACTCTATGCGGAGACCCACGTATTTTTCAACAAACGCGACGAAGAAGGGGCCCGATTCATAGGGATAGACCCAGGTTTTGCGCGTGGCGATGATGCTGCTCGCCGTTTTACAAAGTTCAACCAAGCGGTCCAAACAGTCTTTGATGCCTATCGTACATACGTCGGTCAAAGAACTGAAGTGCCAATTGGGCTCGAGGTGGACCAGTTCTTCAGTTGGCTCTATGAGACGAAGGATTTAGCGACAAGCCCGCCAAGTATAAAAGAAACTCAAAGAAAAGTTTGGGAGTTCGCGCCTGGGCGTGGATCAATTCATTGGGACAGCTTTCTGAAAGATGGTGTGGCCGCTCTTGGCTGGAACGAAATATCAGACCTAAGACAATACAAATCCAAGGAAGAGATCGCTGATGTCATTAAACGCGAAGTAAATCCAGAGGCTGAACCCCGCAATGACAGCCTGGCATTATGGCAGTGGCTGCATGAAGTACAACCGGGAGACATCCTGCTTGCCAAAAAAGGTAGACGAACCCTTATCGGCAGGGGCGAAGTGATAGGTGATTACGAGTACCGGCCTGAACGCAATGACTACCATCATGTACGCGCTGTCCGCTGGGAACGTCAGGGAATTTGGAAGCTTCCTCCGGGCTTGAATCTAAATGCGAAAACCCTTACGAATCTAACTCCGTACCCTGATCACGTTAACAGATTACTGGCGCTGATCGACGAGATTTCTACTCCGCCCGATCAGCGCAACTATTGGTGGCTCAATTGCAATCCGGCCAAATGGGATGTAACTGCAAAGCCCATAGGTCACCGAGAAACGTATACCAGTTATACCGAAGAAGGCAACAAGCGTAGAGTATTTAAATATTTTGAACAAGTTCAGATAGGTGATGAAATTATCGCATACGCCACTTCTCCTGTTCGCAGGATTACGACCCGCCTTGAAATTACTAGAGCGCTCGATGAGAGCAACAGTTTTGAGTGTGAAGTGAAGGGGCACTTTTCTCATCAGCCCCAATGGCAAGAGCTAAAATTAGATGACCGGCTTACTGAGTGTGAGGTTTTGCAAAATAGCCAGGGCTCGCTTTTTTCATTAACCGAGGAGGAATTCGCGGCAATAATTGAATTGACCGAAGGAATCAAACCGCCAACAGAGGAAACTTACGATATAGAGGATGCGCTCGAAGACCTATTTATGGACGAAATACTCTTTCAGAGTATCCTCGATCGTCTAGAGAGCAAACGTAACGTCATCCTCCAGGGGCCACCCGGTGTCGGAAAGACATTTATAGCAAAAAGGATTGCGTTCGCTTTGATGGGTCAAAGAGACCACAACAGAGTCCGTATGGTTCAATTCCATCAATCCTATAGCTACGAAGATTTTGTTCGAGGCTACCGTCCATCGGGAGACGGTGGTTTTGTGCTCAAGGATGGAGTTTTTTTTGAATTCTGTGAAAAGGCTAGAACTGATGAGCATCAACACTATGTCTTTATCATTGACGAGATAAATCGCGGAAACCTCTCCAAAATCCTTGGTGAATTAATGATGCTTATTGAGCATGATAAACGAGCACCTCAATACGCAGTCCCACTGGCTTATCAACGTGAGGGAGAACCAGATTTTTATGTGCCTGAAAATGTTTACATAATAGGGCTTATGAACACTGCCGATAGGTCATTAGCACTCGTAGATTATGCTTTGCGAAGACGCTTTTCTTTTATCGACTTAGCACCCGCATATAGAAATGAAAAACTTAATGAACGTCTTGTTAAAATCTGTGGGGACAGTTTAGCGCAACGTATCATAGACGCCTTTTGGGAACTCAATCAAAAGATAAGCGATGACTTTGATAACCTAGGTCCTGGTTTCTGCATTGGTCATAGTTATTTTTGCCTGGAAAAGACTGCCCTTCTCGATGGGCCTGGTTATAAACGGGTCATAGAAACAGAAATCGCCCCACTCCTTCGGGAATACTGGTTCGACCAGCCTAAAGTATCCCAAGAGTGGATCGACAGATTGATAGCCGTTGCCGGATGATCCCTATAACGAACATCTATTTTTTGCTTTGTTACGCATGGAATCGTTTCGACGAAGGCGATATGGTCGAAGTAACTTCGCTAGACTTTCGAAACGTAGCGGATCTTCTCGCCTCTGTTTTTCTGAAGGGTGTGAGTCGGATACTTAGAAAAGGGCTTGATCGAGGGTACATAGAGCGAGAAGAAATTATTGCTACTATTCGTGGACGAATCGAATTAGGCTACACTGGGCGCCATGGACTGCATCACAGAGGCTTGGCCAAATGCTGTTTCGACGAGTTAGAACACAACGTGCTTCATAATCAGATTGTAAAAAGCACAATACGTCGGTTGCTTCGTGTTGACGAACTGGACGGGTCGCTGAAAGAAAAACTTCGAGGAATCTACCGTCGATTATCGGGCATAGAGGAAGTCGAACTCAATTTAGCGATCTTCCATCGAGTCACAATCCATAAAAACAATAGATACTATCGATTTCTGCTGCATATATGCGAATTGATTTTTACATGCACAATACCCACTGAAACACCTGGTACGTATCGCTTTCGTGAGTTCCTGCGCGACGAGAGACGCATGGCTTATCTTTTTCAACAGTTTATTTTCAATTTCCTGCAGAAAGAACAGACAGATTACGACGTTAAAACTGAACGCCTGGATTGGCCTGCCAAAGCAATTTATCTTGAACGTGAGTCTGATCTCAATTTCTTGCCGGCAATGTACACAGATATCAGTCTGCGCTCTAGCGAACGTACCCTCATCATCGATACAAAGTATTACTCTGATGCGTTGAAATCAAAATATGGGGGCAAACCAAAAGTCAGCGCAGACAACCTTTATCAAATCAATACCTATTTAATTAGCTTAGAAGCGAACGCCTATCCGGACAATAAGGCTGAGGGGCTTCTCCTTTACCCCGCCAACGGGTATAAGGTTGACTTGGCCTGGAACATACGCGGACACATAGTTCGCGTCAGGACAATTGACCTCGGAAACGATTGGCGAACTATTCATAAAAATCTTCTAGAAATCGTGGGCATTCCAGCAGTGCACCCCAGACAGCGCAGTGCCACTTCACCTACGGAATAGTTCGTAATGGCAGTAATCATTATGGCTTCAAAGCGATTACGTTCAGGCGAAAGGTAATCCGCCTCTATGAGCTGATGCAGGAATTTCATGAGAGAAAAGATGGCTTGCAGGAGCGCAAAGATCGGGATCTATTCCGATATTTGTAATACGAGGTTAGATTCCCTTTGAGATCCGGCGTTGCCGACGCCTGGCTGCTTAGCCCTTAAAATGATCGCTTTGAGTAATAATAGTCGCCTTTAAAGCAAAGGCTATCTATTATTGGTCGGCTCGGAGATATCTTTGGTTTGTTTTGGACCTGATTTCTCGGCAGATAATAGGGTAGGGATCGTCGTGTATTCCAATCAGCCGTTCGGATCATGGTGGAGCGGATTTTCGTCACGCTTACGCTCTGTATTTTCAATCCAAGAACGATTCTTTGGCTCCCGCCAATATTTTCCTGAAAGGCGTACCGCATCCAAATATCCAGTGAACGATAGTACATTTTCATGGGTTCAGTTCTTCCAGTCCTCCGTTCGCATCCGTGTTTTTGAGTTTTATCTCTCTGTAGGCTTCATTGAGGAGAATGGTGAGGATGGGGAGGTCGGTTGTGCGCAGGCTTTGGGTGGTTTTCCAGCTTCCATCTTTGTCTTTGTAGCTTCGCTGAAAGCTTATGGTTTGATATGTGCCTTTCTCGCTTTTGTTTTCCCATATGCAGACTTCTACTCCTGAAGCTGCGAATTTCTTTGCCGGCGCGTTTTTCTGTTCCATTCTTGTCGTAACCTCCCCTGGATCGTGGATTCCTGAATGAGCGGTTCATTCTCTCCTATTTAATTGTTTCGTTTGGTTCCAATAAGATCATCTTCCCGGTCTCGTATTTTCGAAAGGTATTTATACGACTTGACCTTGAATCCCGCTTATGACGCAATTCGGATTGAATGAAATCCTCGCCCTTTTTGATTTCCTGAATATTCCGTCAATCTATGAGCAGTTCAGCGTAGGCATCGATTTCGTCATTTCCTTCTTGTTGTTCTATGGAGTGTCCAGAACGACCCTTGAGAGACGGTTTCCCGGAAGAGCCGGCTCATTCATGTGCGTTGCGGTGTCGTTGGCTCTCAGTATAGGGTTTTCGCTGATGGAGCGCGCCATGAACTTCAGTTTGGCTAGCTTCGGGCCGCTCGCGGTTTTCATTCTGGTCTTTGTAGTTGCAGTGGTGCTGTTTGGATTGCTTCGCCATTTGGGAATGAGTCATGCTGTGGCTGTCAGTCTTTCCTTTATTGTTCTATATCTTTCTCTGCGTTTGGTCTCCCCTTCGATTTTTGACTGGATCGCTGGAGTCGCGCCGTGGATCAACGGCCTGCTTTTATTGGCGTTCATTATTTCCTGCGGGAAACTCATCTTTGGATTGTTCAAGAAGAAGTCTGTTAGTTCATTGGCTCATGAGATCAGCGCTGTTTCCGGACAGGAATATGCGAAAAAGAGAGAGCTCGCTGAGCAAGACGAGGAACACCGGTTCGTTAAAGGCGAAATAGGTCTCACCAAAAAGAGCCTCAAGAGCAGCGAAGATATAATAAATCACCTGAACTCCATCATGCGGGCGCTGGATGAATACGGCGCCTCCCCGGAAGGAAGGAATCGGATTGCTTCCGAGCTTACAAGGATTGCTGAAGACGAGCACTACATGTCCGCGCATCTCGCAAAACTAGAGAGAATGAACGGAAAACTCGGCGCTCGCGAGGTGAATCGCCTCGAAGCGCTGCAACAAGAATACGAGGAAAGCAAGGGCGGCCAAAAAGAAAAGATTAAAAAGCTATTGTTATATGAACGCCAAAAAATGATAGCCGAGCAGGCCATTCAAGATTTGAGGAAGCGTGTAGATATGCTCATCGGCGGCATAAATCATGGCCTTCGAGAGGCGGTTAACGTTCTGCAACATGGTCTTTATCCCCAAGACGCGAAAAAACATCTGGAACAGTGCGTGGCCTACGAAAAACAGATCTTTGAACAGATCACTGGCCTGAAAAAACTGGAGAAGATTTTGATAGATCTCACAAAGGGGGAGAAAAAGGTTGAGAAAACTGTCAATTTTTAAAAAATAAAATTTGCCTTATACCTAATGCGCACCGACCCCATAATCCGTTTTTAGAATTTCTATTATTTTGTGGAGCAATTATGTTTGGGTACTGCAAATTCATAACATACTGGAAAATAAGATTAATTAAGGATACCGAGAGCGACTCTTAAAAATATACAAAAAAGTATTAGCGATGCTTCAAAATAATCTTGACAGCATTTTCTTGTTGGTATATCTTGCGAAGCATGATGAATGCTTCATTTAAATTTCTTGAACAAAAAAAGGCCCTGTGTTGCAGCACAGAGCCTCTGCTCTTAACCCAGGCTGGAGCGCCGGAGTCAAGAATACGTCATGTTTATAATATTTCTTCTCTGGTTCTCCTGTCAAGCTCCAGCCGCAAAAAGAAAGGAGGTGTAAAGGCAAAACGCATTTTTCTTTTCTGCGGTTAGGTTCAATTTAGTAACAAAATTTACACTTTAAGGGAGAACCGAATATGAGCTTAGCGATCAAAAGTTCAGTCAGTCAGACAATAACCGATTTCAACAATTACATCCGCAAGAATGGCGGGCCTTATTCCGTTTGGTATGTCGGAGTTGCAAGCGATCCGCGAGGCCGGTTATTCAATGATCACAATGTCCAAGAGCATGGCGGGGCATGGATCTATGATTATTGCGGTTCGGACACTGCTGCCCGTCAGGTGGAGCAGTATTTTCTCCGGCTCGGCTGTCAAGGCGGGCCTGGCGGCGGTGATTTCAACACCAAGTATGCCTACGCGTACAAAATGACGTTCAGCACGAACCCGTAAGACTGACAGGGAGGGCCGTCCTGCGGGGCAGCCCTTCCCTGGCTGTATGTAAGGAAACGATCTGTGAAGATTAAGGATATGGCTAAAATCCAGATTGGTTATCAGTTCAGGGGGAAGCTCGAGCCTGACCCGAAAGGGACCCATCAAGTCATACAGATTAAGGACATTGATCTGAAAAAGCGTCTCGACGCATCAGATCTTTACCGGGTCACACCTGAAGGGGCGATCAATCGTTACCTTGTCGATCAGGGAGATGTATTATTCCAGTCCAGGGGTAAAGATAATCCAGCCATCCCCATAACTGACCCCATGATGAATACGATCGCGACGAGCTATTTCTATATCCTGAAGCTGGAAACCGGGCAGGTCATACCCGAATACCTGGCATGGTATCTCAATCAGCCGCCCAGCCAGGGTTTCATTCAGAGCCGTGCGCGTGGCTCGGGTATGCTGATGATACCCAAAAAGGATTTCATTGAGCTGGATGTTGATGTTCCATCCATGGAAATCCAGAAAGCCATCATGCGATTGGATGAACTTCAGCGCAAGGAAGGCGATCTATTGCGAGAACTTGAAATAAAACGCAGGCTTCTAATCCAAGGGGTCTGCCTGAGAGCTGCTAAAACAAATTCATCTGGAACATAGGAGTTTGGAAATGGCGAAAAATGCCAAGGGTAATCGTGATGAGATTTTCAACGTGGTCTGGAAGGCTTGTGATACGTTCCGAGGCGCGGTGGACCCTGCCGAATACAAGAATTACATCCTGACTATGCTTTTTATTAAATATATGAGTGATCTTTGGCAGGACAAGAAGGCTGAGTATGAAAAGCGGTATAAGGGTAACCAAGAGCGCGTGAAGCGCGCACTCAGCCGTGAACGGTTCATAGTTCCTGATGAATGCGATTTTGATTACCTGTATTCGCATCGAGACGCGGCAAACATAGGTGAACTCATCAATATCGCGTTGGAAAAGATTGAAGACGCGAACAAGGCCAAACTCGAGAACGTGTTCCGCAATATCGATTTCAACAGCGAGCCAGCCCTCGGGCAGACCAAGGAGCGCAACCGGCGTCTCAAAAATCTGTTAGAGGATTTCGCTGATCCGCGGTTAGACATGCGGCCTTCAAAAATCGGGAACAGGGATATCATCGGTGATGTCTATGAATACCTTATTGGCCGGTTTGCAGCTGGAGCCGGCAAGAAAGCTGGCGAGTTCTATACCCCACCTGAGGTCTCTATCCTTCTCGCGAAGCTGGTGGAACCGAAATCAGGCGATCGTATCTGTGACCCAGCCTGCGGTTCTGGTTCGTTATTGATTCGCGTAGCGAATGAAGTGCCAGACGATAACTATATGCTAGCTGGGCATGAGAGCAACGGATCGACATGGTCCCTAGCAAGGATGAACATGTTCCTGCACGGCATGGACGGAGCTCGGATCGAATGGTGTGACACCATAAGCAACCCAAAGCTCATCGAAGGCGATAGCCTCATGAAATTTAATGTGGTCGTGGCGAATCCTCCTTTTTCATTAGACAAATGGGGCGCAGAGAGCGCTATGAATGATAAATACAATCGTTTCTGGCGCGGCGTACCTCCAAAAAGCCGTGGCGATTACGCGTTTATCACGCACATGATTGAAATCGCTTTAGAGGGGGAAGGCAAAGTTGGCGTCATTGTACCTCATGGTGTACTCTTCCGCGGTGGAGCTGAAGGTGTGATTCGCCAAAGATTGATTGAAGAGAACCTCTTGGAAGCAGTCATTGGCCTACCCCCCAATCTTTTTTTTGGAACGGGAATACCTGCCGCAATACTAATTTTTAACAAGTGTCGTGAACCTTGGGATAAGGCAAGATCAAAAAGAGATTCTCATGTCCTTTTTATAGATGCTAGCAGAGAGTATAAGGATGCCAAAAATCAGAACCTTTTACGAGAAAAAGATATCGACAAGATAACCAAAACATTCAAAGAATTTAAAGCAACAGAACGGTACTCTTATCTAGCCCCCTTCGATGAAATGCGTGAGGCTGACTTTAACCTTAATATACCGAGATATGTAGACACATATGAAGTCGAAGATGAGATCGACATTGTTGCAGTTAGTAAGGAATATAAAGCCCTTAAGGTTGAACTCGCAAAGGTAGAAGTGGAAATGAATAAGCTGCTGGAGGAGTTTGGCTATGGTTTATAAAGGGAAGAGAAAACTAGGAGATCTTTTTAAAAATCGGCGAGAGAAAGGTAAGATGGGTTTACCTACTCTATCCGTCACTATTAATGATGGTTTAGTAGAACGTGATTCACTTGATCGAAAAAATGAAACGAATTTATCCCCTGAAGAACATTTGCTGGTTATAAAGGGGGATATCGCGTACAACATGATGAGAATGTGGCAGGGCGCATCAGGTTTTGCATATCAAGACGGAATAGTTAGTCCTGCGTATGTTGTTTTGGCACCTCAAAATGAAATTGACTCTCTTTATGCCTCGTATCTTTTCAAGACTCGGCGCATGGTCTATCTTTTTTGGGCATATTCCTATGGCATAACCGGAGATAGACTACGACTATATTACAATGATTTCGCAAAAATACCTGTAAATATCATATCTATTTCCAGACAAAGAAAAATAGCAAGCTTGTTATCTACCTGCGACCGTCGTATTGATCTTACCAAACGACTATTAAAAACCAAGCAACTACTTAAAAAAGGCCTCATGCAGAAACTTTTGGCTGGTGATTATACTTTTAAAGGTTTTGTTGACAAGAGATGGCAAGAATTCAGACTCGGAGAGCTATTTAGAGAGAGATGTGAAACCAATCGTTCGGATCTTCCACTTCTGTCGATAACGGCTGACAGAGGAGTAATTAATCGAAATGAACTAGATAAAAAGGATAGCTCGAATTTAGATAAAAGCAAATATAAGCGCATAGCCCCAGGAGATATTGGGTATAATACCATGCGCATGTGGCAAGGAATTTCAGGAGTTTCTGAACTAGATGGTATAGTAAGTCCAGCCTATACAATATGTGTCCCTAGTAAACAGATTGATCCCTACTTTGCTGGGTACCTATTTAAGTTTCCTCCAGTTATTAATCTATTTTATAGATACTCCCAAGGATTGGTAAATGATACTTTAAATCTTAAATTTAGACATTTTTCCCAAATCAAAATTAAAATTCCTACTCTAAAGGAACAACAAAAGATTGTACATATATTAAAGAAAAGTGACCAGCAAGTTTATCAACTATCACGCTTATTGGCGCTCTTGACTGAACAAAAGAGAGGACTGATGGAGAGCTTAATGACAGTAAAAACTAGTGTACGATAAATAGTTGAGGTAAGCTTTATGACAAACAATGTGGATCATCTATTCTGCAAATTCGATCTTAACGCAGCGATCCGGGCGCAAAAAGAAAAAGCTCAAGAGAAGGTAGATTCGATTCGGCAAGATCAGTTTCTCTCGTCAGATGCCGCTGTCCTGATAGATCATGTGTATTCCGAACTCGAAATATTGCCGCTTGAATTGTATGACGATCAGAAAGAAATGGACACCGCCGAGACGAAGGTCGATGTGAGTCATGACCCCATGCGATTTATCAGGAGCCGGAGCGGTCCCTTCTACGTGCCAGGCCTGAAGGTCACTGTTTCGATACCGTATTCTGGCGATCCAGAGCTATGGCGCTGCCAGCCAAGCACTTTCACAACAGCGCCACCAAGAGGAGCCATGCGAAAGCCAAATAGCGATGGCATCGGTTACCTGGATATCATCATTGAGCGGCCTTCCGATGCTTTAGATCAGGACCGATTGAAATCCGACCTTGATCGAGAAATCAATGAAATCAAGAAGTATCTTGGCTGGATCAACAAGGATGTAGAGCAAGGCAACCAGGATCTGCTCAGGCATATCAAGCAGCATATCGAGAACCGCAAGGAGCGTTTGAAGAAGCATTCCATTGTCGCTGAATCGTTCAACATCCCGCTCAAGAGAAGTCCCGGCGCTCCGGATATGCAGAAATTGCCGATACGAAGAAAGCTTGCCCGCCCGCTGCCCCAAGCGCCTAAAGCGCCGCCAGAGCCGGCCATTGCTGACGAGGATTACGACCATATCCTCAATGTCATAAGGCATGAAGGATTATCGTGGGAAACAACGCCGCAAACCTTTGCCAAGCATGACGAAGAGGAGCTCCGCGACATCATCCTCGGTCATCTGAATACGCATTATCAAGGCGGCGCAACTGGGGAGACGTTTCGAAAGTCTGGAAAGACGGATATCAGAATTGAGGATCAGAACCGGGCTGCGTTCGTTGGTGAATGCAAGATATGGCGTGGCCCAAAGGAATTGATGAGTGCTCTCGATCAGTTGTTGGGCTATTTGACTTGGCGGGACTGCAAGACAGCCCTAGTTATTTTCAATAAACACATTGCCGGTTTTTCAGATATTCAGTCGAAGGTACCGGCAACATTACAGAGTCACGAGAATATTATTAAGCCTTTAGATTCAAAACAGGCAGGTGAATGGAGATTTCTGTTTAGTTCAGCGGATGATCCTGGGCGGAGTGTTATCGTGCATGTCTTTCTGTTTAACCTGTTTGTAAATCAAGCTAAGGAATAAACGATGGGAGGGAGGCATGAGCCACATACCATCATTTCATGAAGATCACATCTCCCAGATACCGGCTCTCCAGGCTCTTCTGAATCTCGGATACACATACCTGACGCCCGAAGAAGCCCTTGAACTGCGCGGCGGGAAAGTGTCAGAGGTCATCCTTGACGGTATCCTGGAGCAGCAGTTGCGTTCTATGAACAGGATTACCTACAAAGGTGAAGAGATACCCTTCACTGAGGGTAACATTCATAGCGCAATGCAGGCGCTCAAGGACGTGATCTTTGATGGCTTGGTTCGGACCAATGAAAAAGTCTATGATCTTTTATGCCTTGGAAAAAGTCTTCAGCAATCCATCAAGGGTGATATAAAAAGTTTCACGCTGCAATACATAGACTGGGAAAAACCGGAGAACAACGTCTATCATGTGACGGCCGAGTACGAGGTCGAGAAGACCGGCAGCCATGAGTCCAGGCGTCCGGACATCGTCCTTTTCGTCAACGGCATCCCATTGGTTGTCATTGAATGCAAACGTCCAGATATGAAAGCCCCGATTGAACAGGCCCTATCACAGCAGATCCGTAACCAAAAAGATGACGAGATCCCAAAACTGTTCCTGTATTCGCAGCTCCTGTTGGCGTTATCAAAGAACGAAGCCAAATATGCGACCACCGGTACACCTACGAAATTCTGGGCTATTTGGAAAGAGAATCTGGTTCAAGGCGCGCTTTCCGAACTCGTAAACAAGCCGTTATTAGAGCAGCAGAAAGACAGGCTTTTTAGCGGCCCGTTCAAGGATGCAAGGGCTGCCTTTGAATTGTCAAAGTCCAGCGGCGCGCGCGAGGTGACGGAACAGGATCGGACATTATACTCGTTGTGCCGGCCTGAGAGGCTCACTGAACTGGTCTTTCGTTTCATCCTTTTTGATGCTGGCGACAAGAAGATTGCCAGGTATCAGCAGTACTTTTGCGTGCATGAGATACTGGAGCGTGTCAGGCGGCGTGATAAAGACGGTCGACGACAAGGTGGTGTTGTTTGGCACACACAGGGGAGCGGCAAATCACTGACCATGGTCATGTTGGCAAAGGCTATCGCGCTGGAACCGCGCATCACTGAGCACAAGATCGTGCTTGTAACGGACCGCGTCGACCTCGATGATCAGATATACCGGACGTTTTATCATTGCGGTCGCGATGTTGAACAGGCGCGCACTGGCAAGCATCTGCTGCAGATGCTGAAAGGCAAAAAGCAGCGGATTATTACGACCGTCATTGACAAGTTCGAGGCTGCGGTAGGAAGGTCTGACGCCCGTAATGAGGATACCGATATCTTCGTGCTCGTTGATGAAGGGCATCGCGGGCAATACGGACCTAGGCATGCAAAGATGCGCAAAGTCCTGCCAAACGCATGTTACATTGGATTCACCGGAACGCCGGTTATGAAGAAGGACAAGAATACCGTCGAGAAGTTTGGCGGTCTGATTGATACCTATACGATAGATAGGGCTGTCGAGGATAAGGCAGTCGTTCCCCTACTCTATGAAGCTCGGCATGTCGAGCAGAAAGTCAATAAGACATCGATCGATAGCTGGTTTGACAAGATAACAGGCCTTCTTACGGATGACCAGGTGGTTGATCTTAAGAAGAAGTTTGCTACGACGGATCAGCTCAACAAGGCTGAACAAAAGGTAGCGCGTATCGCGTGGGATATCAGCGAGCATTTCAGAGACACGTGGCAGGGCACGCCGTTCAAGGCCCAACTCGTGACCCAGGACAAGGCGACAGCGCTGCTCTATAAGAAATATCTCGATGAATTCGGGATGGTCTCGGCAGAGGTTTTGATTTCCGGCCCTGATGATCGCGAAGGCGAGACAGATATTTATACAGAAAATAAGGAGGCTGTGCAGTCTTTCTGGAAATCAATGATGGATAAGTACGGCAGCGAGCGCGAATACAACAAGCAACTGATCAATGCGTTCAAGTACGCCGATGATCCCGAGATCATAGTCGTGGTTGACAAGTTGCTTACCGGGTTTGATGCGCCGAGGAATACTGTCCTTTACCTGACGCGAAACCTGAAGGATCATACCTTGCTGCAGGCGATCGCGCGTGTGAACCGGCTCTATGACGGGAAGGATTTTGGTTACGTCATCGATTATCGGGGCGTCCTCAAGAACCTCGATCAGGCGATGACGCTGTACGCTGATCTTCCCGAATTTGAGGCCAAAGATATCGAAGGCACACTCACCCACATTAAGCAGGTCGTAGAGACACTGCCACAAAAGCATTCAGCCCTTTGGGAAATCTTCAAGGCGGTCAAAAACAAGCAGGATGAGGAAGCGTATGAACTGCTTTTGGCTGACGACGCCTTACGTACCAGATTTTATGATCGTCTGTCCGATTATTCAAGGGTATTAGCTGTGGCGATGGCATCTGTCCAGTTCATCGAAGAAACGCCACAGAAAAAAATCAATGAATACAAAAGTGATCTTAAATTTTTCAGCAATCTGAGGACAGCGGTACAGAGAAGGTATGCTGAAACCGTAGATTTCTCTGATTATGAACCGAAAATCCAGAAGTTGATCGACACTCATGTCGGAACAGGTGAAGTTGAACAGATTACCCCTATTGTCAATATATTCAACCAGGAGGCTTTTACTAAGGAAATTGAGAAGCTTTCAAGCGCGTCCGCCAAGGCTGATACGATCGCACATCGCACAAAGAAGACGATAACAGAAAAGATGCAGGAAGATCCCGCTTTCTATAGGAAATTTTCTGAGATGCTCGAAGCTGCGATCCGGGCCTTTCGGGAGGAGCGGATCAAGGCCGCCGAATATCTCAAGACGGTGACCAATATCATGCACTCTGTTGCAAATCGGACAGGCGATGACATCCCTGAGAAACTGAAGCATCACGATGTAGCCAAAGCTTTCTATGGAAGCATCAAGCAGGTCCTTCAAAAATATGATTCTGACGGTGACAAGTTGGAAGATGCAGAAGTTGAAGCGAGCCTAAACATCGAGTCGATCATCAATAATAATCGGATAGTGAACTGGTGCACGAACACCGATATACAGAACCGCATGCGAAACGAGATGGAAGACTACCTATTTGATTTGAAGGATGATACGGGTATCGAGCTGTCATTCGATGATATTGACATCATCATGGACCAGTGTCTCGACATAGCGAAAGTGAGATGCCCGTAATGGCAAACGAGCGACGAGAGATTCAGCGGCATTCATTCGATTACGGTCATCGGACGATATCATTCGAGCTGTCTTTCAGCCCGAGAAAAAGGCTGGCTATCAACGTGCATCCCGACAAAGCGGTGTCCGTCGACGCTCCTGATGATAAATCGTTGGACGAGGTCTTGAAACGGGTCCGAAGGCGTGCAGACTGGATTCTTCGGCAGATCGATTATTTCGATCAGTTCAGTCCGCTGCCACCTGAGCGCAGATATATCAGCGGCGAGACGCACTTATATCTCGGCAGACAATATCGGCTGAAGGTTTTTGAGGGTAATCCTGAACAGGTCAAGCTGAAGGGCCGCTATTTCTGGATTCATACAAAGGATAAGAATGACAGTGAACGGGTAAGGAAGCTCATGCTGGATTGGTACCGGAGCCATGCAAAGAAAATTCTGCTAAAACGCCTGCAGGGCTGTTACTCGGTTGCTCGCAGGGTCGGCGTGCAATATCCAACCGTCCAGTTCCGCCGGATGAAGAAACGGTGGGGCAGTTGCTCAAGTTCCGGCACGGTGCTGCTCAATACAGAGCTCGCAAAGGCGCCGGTTCATTGCATAGATTACGTGATTATGCACGAGCTCTGTCATTTAAAGGTTCCACAGCACGGACCTGAATTCTATAAGCTGATCTCCAAGCTTATGCCTGATTGGGAGAAAAGGAAGGAACGGCTTGAGAATATTGTCATATGATATTTTGAAGCGCCCCCAATAATGAACAAAATTTAAGGGCTAATCTGTGCAGGAATAGGAGCGCATTATGTGGTCAGACAATGAGACGACCCTCGATCTTCTAGGTTTCAGAGTACATGCAAACCTGATCCGTTCCGTTGTAACAAATCCTGATTTGTTACCTGTCACGATTGGTGTTTTTGGGGATTGGGGCGGCGGAAAGACAAGCATAATGAAGATGCTTGAGTCAGATTTAGACCCTGAAAACTATACCGACCCAAATGTGAAGGCAAGATACGAGAAAATCGCGTGCCTTTATTTTAACGGATGGCTTTTCGAGGGTTATGATGATGCAAAATCTGCAATCATCAGTTCAGTTCTCCTCCAGTTAGGCGAGCACCAGCGATTCGGTCCTAAAGTCAGGGAAAGAGTAGTGTCCCTAATGAAGTCGGTTAACTGGATGCGTGCCGCCAGGTTTGGATTTAAAGAAGTAGCCCTGCCAGCCGTTGCCGCTTACATATCCGGAGGCGCAACGATCGTCCCGTCTCTGGTGAAATCCGTTTTCAGTCTTGCAGGTATCTGTGGCGCCGAAGGGAAAGAGGAAAGTGTTGACGTTGCCGATGGTGAGAAAGGCTCCGATACCAGCAAGGTGAACTGGGAGGAACTGATCAAGTCGGATAAGACACCGGCAAGTCCGATGGATGTTCGATCTTTTCGGGAACGATTTTCCCAGATGCTCAAAGAAAGCGATATTCATGGCTTGGTCATCATGGTCGATGATCTCGACCGATGCTCACCGAAAAGGATCATTGAGAATCTTGAAGCTATCAAGCTTTTTCTGAACGTTGATAAAACGGCGTTCGTTATAGGCGCAGATCCTCGGATAGTAAGGCACGCCATTGCTGTCACCTACACCCCTGATCAGATGAAAGGTCAAGAGGATAGCGAAACTGCAGACAGCTTAATTACTGATTATCTTGAAAAGCTGATTCAAGTGCCGTATAGGCTACCGCGCCTATCACCTGCAGAAGTTGAAACCTATATGACACTCCTGTTTTGCCAGAGAATGCTCGAATCCAAAAGTTTCGAAAAGTGCGTAACCTGTTGTATGGAGGTACGAGAGCAAAACAGGTATTCCGTATTTGGATATGCTGATGTCGAGAAAGCTATAGGCGATTTGCCAGGTGAATTATCCCGGAGTCTCGCTTTTTCAAATCAGGCGTCTCCCCTCATTACGGAAGGTCTGAAGGGGAATCCACGCCAGATCAAGAGATTTCTCAATGCCTATGTATTAAGGAAAGAACTCGCGAAGGTCGCAAATCTAAATAATATCAGAGATGATGTTTTGGTAAAGCTTATGATACTAGAATACGCTCATATGAAGGAATTTAGAGATCTTTTCAATTGGCAGCAAGCTGATGACGGTTTTCCCAAACAGATTGAAGAATGGGAAAGGCTTGCCCTTGAAGCTGAGGGGGATATTGCAAAACTGGATGATGTGAAAGTGCCAGAGTCGAGGTGGAATACGAAATCCATAAAACGCTGGCTGGCAATGGAACCTCCATTATCTGATATCGATTTACGAGACTATTTCTGGATAGCCCGAGATAGACTTGAATCGACGCTTTCAGGAACGGCTCTTATTCCTCCGATCGTTCGGACTGCATTTTCCGATATTCTCTCGGAAAATAATTCCATATCAAATAAAGCAGTCGAAAAAATCCAGACCTTTACCGATGATGAAAGAGTGGCATTTCTTGATTTGTTAGAGACTCATATTAAACGGCACGCGGATGATACAGCAGGCTACAAAGCGTTCGACAAGCTTATCAGAAGCGACCTTTCGGGCGGTGTCGAGGCATTTGTGAGTGCGCTCTCAACGGCGCCGATTGAGTCGGTACCGGCGCCAATAGGGTATGAATTGGCCAGGTTAATCAAAGAGAAACCGCAGGTGAAAGATTACTTCGACGATGTGTTACAGAGGCTAATGTCCAGAAAATCTCTCATAAAATCAGCTTTGGAGAAAGCATTGGAAATCGACACTTCAAAGAAAGGATAAGGTGAATTTTGGGCACGTCATCTGGATATGAAGCTCCGACCACTCCTGATTGGGGAGATCTCAAAGGTCAGGTGACGCGGGCTGCACGAAGCGGTTCTGCATCCCCTGGTTCTGCAAGAGACACATTGCGTGGATTCATCGCTACCAACGGGGGCGCACGCAATATATCCAGAGGTGGCGGAGCGATGGGGGCCGGAAGATCTGCCCAGAATACAGCGCGCAGGGTCGGTGGATTTTTCTCCTCCGTTGGCTCGGTCGGTCTACAGCAGACTCTCGAATCCTACGGCCTTTCTGAGTTTGTTGGAAAGTCTGCGGGTGAGATAATACCTGCACTTGTCGACAAGCTCGGTGGTCCGGCGAGCACGATCAATGATTCTGATGCAAGGAATGCTCTCTCGAAGCTTATGAATGAGCTGCTTGGTAATCTGGAAACTCCAGAACAAGTAGAGGAAGCTTTGGAGCAAGTTGTGGCTGAAGAAGGTCTGAAAGACTTGCTTAGCAAATTTTTTGGTTATTATCTTTATGAACAGTTTTGCAGAGTTTTTTATGAAAGGCTGGTCAATAGAGTTGGAAGGCAAAATGCTGATTCTTATCTAAAAAGTATCCTAGATACAATTAAAGCTTCCTTGGCACTAAAAGTCTCCGGTAGGGATTTAAACCGAATTGAATGGGGAGGAACAGAGGGTCGAAATATATCTGATAATATTCTGCAAGAAACATTTGAAATTTTCGGGGGGTAACATGATTGTAAATGTTCATGTAAATCCGCAAGAATCGACGAAGTATGAGTTTGCTATGGTGACCCTCAACTGCGAAGCCGCCCGACTTTCATCCTCTGTTGATATCGATTTCTTCTCTTTGCTTGATAAAAGTAATATTCCGGATGATATATCGATTGACTTTCTTTTTATCTCAACAGTCATTTATTGCATTGATAAACTTATAAAACGTTCATATTCAATCGATAACTGGACACGGCAATTACAAACTGAAATTCCGGTTACCAACCCTGATTTATGGAATCAAAATCGCGACACACTTAACAAAGCCATATCATTCTTAACAGGCGATATATGGGATTTCTCATTCAGAGAGCTTGACTGCCGTTTAGTTCGGCCTAAAAGGCATAGGTATAGGATGCTTTTTGAGGATAAAACTCCGGAGATAGTCAGTTTGTTTTCTGGAGGGCTTGATTCATTGATTGGCGCTATAGATTTGTTGGAATCACGACCTCAAGCAACGATAAAGTTTGTCGGACATTATGATCCTGCTGTTGGGGGACCAAAATCTGATCAGAATAGTCTGATGGAGGAGCTGAGGAGCCGTTACAGAAATAGGCTCAAATTCGTTCAGATCAGAGTTGGACAGACTCCGTCCGGCGATGAAGTAACTTTTCGTAGCCGGTCTGTATTATTCATTGGCTTAGGCATATATGTGGCCTCAGCCGAGGGTGAGGGCATTCATCTGCTCATGCCTGAAAACGGAAATATCGCCCTGAATGTCCCACTAACACCATCACGTCGAGGTTCATGTAGTACTCGAACAGCGCATCCATTCTTTTTGGACACCATAAATCAAGTATTCGAAGGCGTCGGAATTACAAACCGAGTGCTTAATCCGTTTGAATTTAAAACAAAGGGAGAATGTGTCGAACAGTGTAAAAACAGAAGCTTGTTAGAGAGGATTCTCAGCTATTCAGTTTCATGCGCAAAACCGCATCACAGGCGAACATGGATTCGCCGTTCTGCAAGACAATGTGGACGGTGCATGCCTTGTATTTACAGACGGGCAGCACTCCATAAGATTGGCTTAGATACTGAAGTGTTCGGAAGGGACATTTGTTTAGGTGAGGTTGAACTGGACTCAACAGAGGGTTTGGCAGATGATTTCAGAGCCTATGTTTCATTCATGTCCAATAGTCCAACCATCAAAGAAATTTCTGATCTACTCTTGGCAAATGGTAATCTCGACATTTCGAGATTGCCTGATTATGGAGATGTCGTTTCCCGGGCTTTGGAGGAGATTCGTAGCCTCTTACGCGACAAGGCTACGCCTCGCGTAAAACAGCGAGCAGGTATTACCAGGAATTAAGCAATGATCGATGTTCATTGTCATATAGACCAATTCTCAAAGCCGCCGGTGATAGCCAAAAAGGCTGAAGATAAAGGCATTATTACAATAGCAGTAACAAGCCTTCCGGAGCATTTCAGGTTAGGTTATCCCCATCTCAAGAACTTCAAATACGTACGGCTCGCGCTTGGCTTTCATCCCATGCTTGCAGGTAAAAATACGTTCGATGCGAATCTATTTAGATCTCTTGCGGCTAAAACATCATATATCGGGGAAGTTGGGTTAGATTATTCTGAAAAAGATGCATCCACGAGGCAAAAGCAGGTCGAAATTCTCATAAAGATATTAAACCTTGTTAATGACCGGCCAAGGTTTATTAGTTTACACTCACGGAAAGCTGAAAATAGTCTTTATGATATCCTCATTGATAAGAAAATTGAAAGGGCTGTTTTTCACTGGTACAGCGGTCCTCTGAATCTCATCGATAAAGTGGTTAGCGCAGGCCATTATTTTTCAATCAATCCTTCAATGATAAAATCAAAAAACGGTCAAAAGATCATTGAGAGGATTCCAGCCGAACGAGTTCTAACGGAAACTGACGGACCATATGTTAAAGTTCACAACATGCCTGCAGAACCTGAAAGTGTTAGGCAAGTAATTTCCTATCTACAGCAGGCTTGGATACGATCAGATGAAGATGTCATTAACCAAATTAAGTCAAATTTTGACGGGATAATTCAATTTATAAAAACAATTAAAAAACATGTGTGATTTGGAAGTCAATAACCGGGTACATTTGACCTGCCCATTGGCTAATCTACTTCGGATGCATTCGAATTTCTTGATCAATAGCCACCCTTGAGTACCTCTAGAGTGATAGGATAAAAAAAATCTACCAATGGGGGGAAACTCAGCGAGCACACTACTTTGCCGCCGCAATGACAGTATTTTCTATCGCTTCTGACTCCTTCTTCTCAGTTTGTTACGGTTTGAATTGGCCTTTTTCCAAAAACTCTTTTCTCCTCTTCTTTTTTCCTCCTTTCCGGAAACTCGGCGTTTCCTATTATTTTTTAAGTCTGTGGAGCCGTGCTTGCCGGCTGATCATGTCGTGAGCTTCTTTTCCGATTTTTTCTTCATCGAGCATTCGGTCGGCGAGGTCTTGGGCCGCGTCCGGACCAATCTTGTCAATCGTTTCCTGCAGGCGCTCCTTCTTTTCGATCATTTCCACATTTCCTGTTTGAACAAAATCGTTGTCCTCAGAAATGTCGCCGAGGTGGTCTGGGGTGATGCCGACTGACGCCAAGCCTGCGCGAGTGGATGCTTGAGCGCTTTCTTTTATGAGTTCGGCTTGCTGTATTTCCCATTCGAAGTCGTCTATTTCTCCGCGCTCATACTGGTCGCTGACTTGCCTATCTTTGTCGAAGATTTTTTGGGCTGCCTCGATTTGCATGTCCCTCAAATAGTCATCATCAATGTTTTCAATATCTTCTTTCCAGTGCACGTCCGGAATCTCTCCCGACTTTCCTTTAAAAAAAGCCCTGTCATCGTCTTCGGAATTTGAGTGATCGAAGGTTGGTCCTACAAGCCAGTTGCTATTATCGCTCCTGCTTTCTGAGAACTCTCTTTGAGGTTTCGGGGTGTAGGTTTGACCGCCGCCAACTCTTGGGGCCGGAATATCATTGAAGGTTTCTTCATCGGCATCGTCGTTTTCAAATTCAACCACTATCTCGGCTTCGAAGAATCCATCGTGACTCACCAGGTCTTCAGGGCCGAGGCTATCGGTTTCAGCGTCCCAAAGCTCTTCTTCAAAATCATCCAGGAAAAAGTCATCATCTTGCCTCATGGTGCTCTTCTCCTCTTTTCTATGGGTTACGCTTTATAAGTGTCTACTTGCCCTTAAGCGTGTGAAACTTTTTTAACCTTCACCCAATTATTTATCCGACCAATCATTAGCTCCCTCTTTTGCCTATGTAGTGGCCGGTTTCGGGAGAGTGCGTGAAACTTTTATTTTTCACATCCAAGAATTCCCCCTGCAATCTTTGACAGTTATCGATATTCAAAGGTTTCAGGCTTTTAAGTGAAAATAATTGCCTATGCATTGAAGAATTTCAGAATATTGCTCTTAATCTCACGAATGAGAGGGAGTTAAAATAGGAGAACCGACTAACGAGATAATTTAGTCTACAGATAGGTGTTTTTAAGTATAAAATTATCAAAAATTGGTTGAATCCCCCAAGATGCTATAATAAGGTTTCAGACTAAAATTAGTATATATTGATTATTTCAATTTTTATCATGCAACTTATTGAAAATAATTAAGATAAGCCGCTGTAAATTATCTATTCTAAACGGGTAAAGAGGTATCTTGCGGCGCATAACCAAAGGGCTGCGCCGCGTAATAGCAAAACTTTTATTAAAAGAAGCTCGATTTAAAGGTAAGTCGTTTGGGACCTCTAAGTCATAATGTGAATCATAAAAACATGATCGTCATGTGGAGGTTTTTAAAGGGTTTTGCCCAGGATCATGGACTTCACGACGGTGACATTAATATATTTGAAAACTTGGGCCTGCCCTATCCAAAAGACAAATATAAAAGCGCCCTTGATTATTATATAGATCCAAAACAATGGAGTCCGCTCGAAACGTATGTCGATTGTTATCTTAAGGTAAAAGAAATAACCGGAGATCCGAATACCTTCAGAAATTGTGGCAGATCAGCGGCAAAATATAGATCATTTAGCAATTGGCTTGATATTGCTAAAACCTTTAGTGGTCCAGCGGCCGCTCTAAACTATCTTCCTCAGGCATGGACCACGTGGAACGACACAAAGATACTAGAGATCGTTCAAGCCCCCCGTTACAATCTTTCAGAGAGAAAAATTAAGGCCATTTTCAAATATACCTTTCACCCTCACATTGATCCATGTGATGACTATTGTAGTGACCCTCACATTCTAGGGTTATTAGAGGCAATTCCCACGAATTGGCCTAAAAGTATCTTTACGCCATGGAAAAAATTAAATTTTGGCAACGTAAAACAGCGTTTAGCTCAATATAATCCAGTTAAGTTATTTAGTGGAAAATTTTTTAAGCAATTCAATCTAGAACCTGTATTTCGTGGAAATCGATTGTTGCTGAAAAGCCCGCCATCCCATGAATATATCGAAATAGGAAAGAAAGTTCGATTATTGCCATCTACAATTAATGACGATGAAATTTTTATGGGTGAATATGAGCATATGGGAAAAAAAACAAAAGGAAACGATATAATTGGCGTCGTGATCCAAAAAAATCTTGAGATAGGTGGAGAGAGAATTTGTGAGGCGGGTGTCATTATGGGAGCTCCCTATTTCTTAATTGAGTATACCTGCGATGATGTTCCTGTAATGAGAAAAATTTATGATATCAAAGGCATACTGGGAAAAAAGGAAATACTGCTAAAGGAATTATCAGACGCCAACCTTGCTTTAAGACAAGAGATCGATGAGAAGAACAACGCCTATAATAAACTAGAACAATATTCATTACATTTGGAAGATATGATAGAAAAGCGTACACTCCAACTGAAGGAATCACAAAATAAACTTGTTGAAACAGAGAAACGTGTATTGGAGCATCGTATTACGGGTGGATTTGCGCATGAGATGCGAAACGCGTTAGCTGGTGCGCAGTTGGAGTTTGAGGCTGCGCTCAATTATCGCAAATTGGGCAAATCCTCAACTGAGCTTATCCGGGATGCGGCGGCCTCTCTTTTGAAAAATTTCAAAAACATGCAGGAAACTTATGGTATCCCAAAAGAAGAGATAGCCGCTAAAATTATTCCAGAATTTGTCAAAATTAATGAATTAACTGAACATATCAGAAAAACTTTATTGGGCGTTTCAAATGATATCGACAGAGGTCTTGCGATCACCAACCTAATTCGTGAATACGCTAAAACATCGGAGATCAAACCTGGGGATGAAGAAGTTGATGTGATGACCCTATTGCGAAGTTATGAGAGAAGGTACGGCGAGGAATTTGGCAAAGACGGCATTCGGTACGTCGTTGAAGGTCCTGACACTTTGATCGTTAAGGCCGAAGAAACCCACATGAACTCCATTTTTGACAATTTGATTCGGAATGCTCGTGATGCGCTGGCGGAAGCCAATGTGCCAAGCCCTGAAATAAGGGTAAAAGTGGAGCAGGATAATGTAAGTAAAGGGCTTTCCATTGCGGTTCGGGATAATGGCCCTGGCATTCCGGAGGAGCATCTATCAAAAATTTTTGAACCCTTCTTTTCAACCAAACCGTCGTCAGGTACCGGGCTCGGTCTAGGCGTCGTTAAAAAACTTGCCCAGCTGTATGGTGGGACGATCGAAGTGGAGTCACAGGAAAATAAAGGGGCTTTGTTTAGATTGATTCTGCCGGAGGGTGATCATGGATGAGTTCACGAGGGCTGATTATGCAGTTTGATGACGGGTCTGACCCAGTTCCAGAGCCAGCCACTAATTGGAAAGGTGCTTGTGATTGATGATGATCCGAATATACGGCAGGGTCTGGAACGGACGCTCAAACAGCGTAATTATGAAGTCATTATAACTACGACTGGCCAAGAAGGAATTGAGTCTTTGGATGAAAATACCAGCGTTGTTCTTCTTGATGTAAAGCTTCCTAAAATGGAAGGGACCGAGGTTTAATTTGTTAAAAGAAAAAAGACCGGACACACCTATAATATTTTACTCAGCTTATCCGGGAGATGAAAAAGTGGCGCGAAAGTGTTTAGACTTAAAGCCATATGCGTTCATCGAGAAAGGTGTGGTAGAAGACATTGACAAGCTTTACGATTTGATTGAGCAAGCGGCGAGGAGAGGGAAGAACCATGGATGAGTTTGAGGCGTTGTTAAAAAAGTTCGAGGAGCCAGAAGACTTACCCGACGAAGTAAAATCAACGGTGCTCGTTGTTGATGATGACGATTCTATGCGCAGAGGTCTGCTTAGAAGCCTGTCCGCCAGTTATGAGGTGGCCACGGCTGAAAATGGGAAGAGAGCTTTGGAAGAGTTTGGCAAACAGGAATTCTGCGCAGTGATACTCGACGTTAAAATGCCCGGCATGAACGGTTTTGAGGTATGCAAAGAGCTGCATAAACTCAATCGGGACGTTCCTATTATCTTTTACACAGCGTTTCAAGGTGAGCACGACATACAGGCGGTGTTGAACATTTATAAGCCGTTCGCATACCTCGATAAAGGTGGCGCGTATGACTTATTTGAAACGGTGGGCAATGCTGTTCATCAATATTCGGAAATTAATGAGAGGAAGAAATATCAAGCTGCTCTTGAAAACAAAATTATTGAGCTGGGGCTCCCGGTTAGAGAGGCAAAAGAGCTGGATTTGGTAAGCGTGCCCAATATTATTGGAACCAAAAGAATTAATTATACAAAAAATGAACGCATGGAGATTCGTGATTTCGCCACTCGCGAACTAATCGGTTATATGCCTGATCTGACCGACGAAGAGATAGAAAGCGCCATTGAGGAGTGCCGGGCAAAACTGGACTATTGGAGGAGGTTGACTGTAAACGAAAGATTAGAGGTTATAGCTGCTGCCGGCAAACGCCTCTTAGAAACGGATTCCTTTGATCATGTGATACCTCGCAGCGGCTGGTTCTCACAGAAGGTTTCTGTAAAACCTGACCGGGTTTTAACAGCCAAATGGATGCTGCAATCTGTAAACTACATGAAGTGGGCTTTTGGTAATCAAAGGGTAGAATCCGATGTAATCGACGGCATGGGGACGGTTGGAATTATCATTCAGTCAAGCATGTTTCAAACCGGGGCTTACGGCATTATCGACGCCTTACGATCAGGAAACAGTATTCTGATAAAGTTGGATGGCAGAGACCCTTATCCTGAATACCTGATTGGAAGCGTTTTGGCTGACTCAGGGGCGCCGGTACAGATTATTTCATCGAATACTTTGACAAAACCTCATATAGGAAGAAAACTCATAGACGCTTTGGACAAAATTGTCTTCATGGGCAACCCCTATAAAGTGATTGAAATCGCCTATGGAGAAGCAATTCAACAAATCAAAACCACGGGCGGATTGTCGTCCCATGATATTGATTCACTGGAAAAGAAACTGCTTATCCCCGCGAAGGTAATCTCCTACACCGCCCATCTCGCGGGCGCATATATCCACAGCGACGCAGATGTTGAAACCGCGGTTAAGGATTGTGTGTACAGCAGTATTAGCCACTACAGGTCCTGCAAGCGCCTAAAAGTCTTAACAGTTCATCCTTCAGTTTATGAAGAAGTGAAACGTTTGCTTAATGAAGCATATGGAAAACTAAAAGTAGGCGCGTCTACAGACCCGGACGCTGATATAGTAGAGGCAAGCCAAGTCTATTGGGAAAAATTCATCAGGCCTTATTTAGAGCAAACAAGAAAATATGGTGGTCTCCTATTCGGAGCCGAAAAACCGTTTCAGCCCAAAATTATAGAAATAGATCCTGAATTGCTAGCTAAAGGCAATGGTATTGAAGGTTACCTCGGAACAGAAAGTATGTTTCCTCACCTCGTCCTGATAAAAGGGGATCAAACTACCGCTATTTACGCGACAAAACTAATGGCCCAAAACTCTCACGATGGGATGATTTTGGAATACTCGGTTTTTAATGCAGACCGCGATGTATTTCGTTTTATAGAGAAGTACGGTTACGCATTCAATTATCACTTGAATGAGCCCACGACATGGGGATTGGGAAATCCTGACAAAAACAAGTTCCGTTATCACCAACGGAAATGCCTTGCGGTTGATCTTGCGGGGACGAGAGTTGGGTAAATTGTGAAAGAGAGATTTCACTAAATTAGTCGTCTCTATACTTAACTTTTCTTCAAACTAATATCTTGCAATTTGGTTTGGACTAACTAGATATCTATCACTAGTATCACCCCCACCGAAAAATCTATATAGCTGTTATCTGTAAATAATCTTAAAATGAGTAACGCCACATTTGTATCTTTCCACCAAGAGCCAATTGTGGTAATGTATATTTGTGTAATTATTAAATTATGTTTTAACGCAAAATAGTATCGGTATTATTTCAAGAGGTAGAAAAGAATGATAACTATTGCTGTAGCTAACCAGAAGGGAGGAGTCGGCAAGACCACGCTTTCCTTCAATCTCGCGCAGATCTTGTCAAAGAAGAAGGGAAGAAAGGTTCTTGCGGTCGATAACGACCCGCAGGGGAATCTCACTAGCTCTTTTCTTGATGAGAACACTCCGCTGCAGGCTGACATCCTGGAAGTCTATGAAAAAGAAACACTCACCACGCAAAGAATATCCGGCAGCCTGAGCCTCATTGGTTCAAGCATAAAGCTTGCGCGAGTCGCTGAGGGAGATTTTGATATTATTTTTCGGCTCAAGGAAGCGCTTGGCATGATGAATGGAGATTTCGATTACACCATCATCGACTGCCTCCCGTCGTTTGGTTATTTGCATATGGCGGCTCTCAATGCGGCGGATTATATCTTGATTCCAGTAAAGCCCGCGCCGTACGCGCTTGCCGGCATGTCTGATCTTTTCAACACCATAGAAAAAGTGAAGAAACGCGGCTTGAACGAGAATCTGAATGTCTTAGGGATTGTCATTAATCAGGTTGACGGCCGAAAGCCGGTGATGGAGCGCGAAATGGAGGAAGTGTTGCGGGAGAATTATGGCGATCTCGTATTCACAACCAAAATCAGGAAACGAGTCAAGGTGGAGGAGAGTCCCGCTTTTCAGCA
>ENA-OSEO01001672-OSEO01001672.1-sediment-metagenome-genome-assembly--contig:-NODE-1672-length-37925-cov-6.044124_pt1 | contig 37925 bp, 49 predicted proteins | sample MGYA00237883_ERZ534232 | MGnify/ENA metagenome assembly ERZ534232 | reverse complement strand
GTCGTGAGCCCGGCCTGCCTGCGCCACGAAGCCAGACGGTGTGTCTCCTGTTGTGCCCGCAGGTTTTGCTCCGCAACCGCCAGGCGAACCTGGGAAGTACGCACTTCAACGTAATTCAGAGCGACTTCTGCCAGAAGCGTCACCAAAACATCGCGCAGATCCTCAGCACTTGCCTGCAGATCGGCCGTCGCTGCCTGGGTGGAGCGCCGGATGCCGCCAAATACATCCAGCTCCCAGCCCGCATCAAAGCCAATCGCAGAAAGATCGATCTCGGTGCCGCCGCTGCTGTTCCCACCGCTGCGGCTTTTTTTAAATGAACCCACTGCATCGAGCGTCGGAAACAGGTCGGCCTCACTAATTCGGCGGTTGGCACGCGCCTGCCGAACCCGGGCCCGCGCGACTTTGAGGTCGAGATTGCCGGCCACTGCCTGGTCGATCAGTTGGGAAAGGATAGCATCGTCGAGCATCGTCCACCAGGTGGCAAGGGTCCCGGGATCGATCGGTTTGGCTCTCAAGCCGCCTTCCAATTCAGTGTGCCACGACTCCGGCGCCGAAAGTTTTGGCGAAACATAGTTCGGCCCAACAGCCGCGCAGCCGATGGTCATCAACAGCGCGCATACCACAAACAACACCCTTGCCAAAGTCCGAACCTTTTCAGCTCTGTCTTGAGAACCCATCGCCCGTATCATTTCTTAACCGTCCGACTTTCCAACAGCAACTCAAACCTTGCCTGAATTAGAATCGCTAGCCCTGCCCTTTACCCACATCTCTTTGGAAGGGCCGGTGCAAGAAGCCGGTTAGCCCGCATGCCCCAAACTCTGTCCCTCCATCGTGCCCTAGCTCCACTCCACTCCTCGTGCCCAAACTCTGTTTGGGCACGTAAGTTACCGGGAAACTCCGCTTCTTGCCGCCGAACAGCAAACTGAGTTTGCCGCCCAAGTGCGTTCCCAAACAGAGTTTGGGAACGAGGGGGTACTCCCCAGCACGAATCGTGGGTAAAGGGCAGCGCTGGCCTTCTGTTCGAAGCTCCGCATTTCGTTGTGCTTCACCTCAATCCGATATCGTCGGCTGAAAATATTGGAACTCATGTGGACCGGTTTTTCAAACAGATACGACCCTTGGAGGCACAAAAAAGTCTGCCAAACCGTTTTCATCTCTCCTGATCGATTGGCCGGAGCAACATGTGTTTTGTTTCTGCAACTTGACTGTGGCTGCAATTTGAGCATGGCAGACATCCCAGGCACAGCTCAGCGGAAGTGACTGCGCGCTCTGCAAAAAAGATCAGTCTGTTATCGATGCCCGCCGTTAAGTAAAGCAATAAATTATGGAGGAAATATGAAGAAATATTGTGAACGCTGTGGCATCCGAACGGTCTACCTGCAAAGTTATCCTTCCTGCGGCCGGCCGCAGCGCAGCAAGGGGACGGATGAAGGGATTGCTGCTATACTCAGGAAAACCGGCGCGGAAGCTAATTGACATGGGGTTTAAGAAGGTATATGTCCTTAGAAACGGCTTGCCGGGATGGTCAGAGGCGGGCTATCCCGTCGAGCCAAAAGATGTGAATGCGTGTTTTGCCGGGCAAGGAAAAAGAACCGCTTCGCATCCGCAAGAGGCGGCATATCCGGCATAGACAACCTTCAAAATCCATCCAAGGACCCTCGTCGAACGAGGGCCCTTTCTTTTCCGGAGCATTCCTGACATCATAACCAGAAAGTTTGTGCTGGAATTTTGGCAAGAAGGGAGTGATTGGCATGTCGCCCAGAGGTCCACAGGTTCTTAACAAGGCATTATCGCTAGCTTTCCAGATGTGGTGATCCATCAAAAAGGAGAATCGGGAATGACACGACCTGTCGCTCGTGTTCTTAACGCTTTGCATGGATATGTCTATGGCCGTTGGACCAGGCAATACATCCGCGTGCTCCTGAACTATGTCTTTCCCTATTTAGGACCGGAGGGAAAGAAGTGGTGGGCCGATCGTTTTCACTTCAAGGTGCTCACTCCGCAGAACGCCACTGCCATAGTAAAGATAAAACAGGAGATTCCCCGACGCGATCTGGAACAGATCATTCCGTTTCCGATGGCCAGGGAGCTCGTGCTCAAAGCACCGCCTGCCATTGCACTCTACGAATGCTCCTGTCGTCATACCCGGGAGCATCCATGCCAGCCCACTCAGGTGTGTATGATTATAGGTCAACCATTCGTGGATTTCATTCTTAAGCAGCATCCCCACACCAGCCGTCGAATCGGTCAGGAAGAAGCGATTGAGCTCATTGAGGCAGAGCACAAGAGAGGGCACATACAGACTGCCTGGTTCAAGGATGCTATGGGGGGACGCTTCTATGCCCTCTGCAACTGCTGCAAGTGCTGTTGTTTCGGAATGGAAGCGGTGGCCGCCTATGCCGTGCCGATGGTTGCCTCATCGGGGTACGTCGCGCAAGTGAACGAGGCATGCTGTGAGGGTTGCGCGGCTTGTGAGGAGATCTGTCCGTTCGAGGCTATCCAGGTGACCGAGACAGCGGTGGTGAACTGGGAGACCTGTATGGGTTGCGGCGTATGTGCGGGGCGATGCCCTAATGATGCGATGACCCTCGTGCGCGACGCCGGAAAAGGGATACCGCTGGACGTTCGGATGCTGGCTGCGGACCAAGCTGTGAGCTGAGCTGGCGGTGAAACGTAAACCAGGTCTAACCTCTAAAAGAGTGAGGACCCGCCGGGGAAAGTGGCTCCACAATCCATTGTCATGCATTTGCTTTTAGGAATTGAGCACAAATGAAAAAGCGATATTTCAACGACATACAGGATGGAGAGCAGCTTCATTGTCAGCCAGTCGTAATGACGCGAGAGTCGATCATTGATTTTGGAAAAAAGTTTGATCCTCAACCGTTTCATATTGATGAGCACGCGGCGGGTGAATCTATTTTTGGCGGATTGATTGCCTCTTCCCTTCATACTCTCTCAGCATGCACACGGGTCGTTGTTGAGGCACAGGGCAATATCGCCATCCTTAGCGGGGTTGGTATGCATGAGGCGAAAATGTTCAATCCGGTGCGTCCGGGTGACGTTCTCTCAGTAAATGCATGCTGGACTGAATTGCGAAGATCGCGGAGCAGACCTGACCGCGGGTTTGCGTCAATCAAATGCAGGGTTACAAACCAACGAAACGAGCCAGTGATTGAATATGGTTATCACTACTTGATTGCCTGTCGGAATTGCGAAATGCCGCGGTTTGAACGATGATCCATTTTAACATTGACCGGCTGTTGCAGCGGATCGCAAAAAGCCGCGCCGGCTGAAGCGTAACATTGGGCAGCCTGGGTTGAAGGGTGCGAGAACAAATGAACCTTAACTGACGAGGATGGAAAAGATGGGAATGATCAAGGAATTTAAAGAGTTCGCTATGCGGGGGAACGTCGTTGACATGGCTGTTGGAATCATCATCGGAGGGGCATTTGGAACCATAGTCAAAAGCCTCGTTGATGACGTTCTGATGCCGCCGATTGGGTTGCTCCTGGGCGGGATCGATTTCTCCAACTTTTTTGTTGTTCTCAAGGAAGGAGCGAAAGCTGCCGCTCCTTATGCGTCTTTAGCTGATGCCAAAGCCGCCGGCGCCGTCACAGTCAACTACGGCCTGTTCGTGAATGCAGTTATCAGTTTCTTAATCGTTGCGTTTGCGGTGTTCATGCTTGTCCGCGGCATCAACATAATGAGACGACAGGAAGAAGCCCAGTCGGCAGAACCGATCGTCAAGGAGTGTCCGTATTGCATGTCAACGATAGCGATCAAGGCGAGCCGTTGTCCCCATTGCACCTCAGAACTGAAGCCGGCCTGATATTGATGGCGCTCTCCGGCGGCGTCGAAGCGGGCTAAGTTCTTAACTTTGCGGCCATTCCGCCACCAGGCAGAGAAGGCGTCCTGCCTCCATGGATTGAGGATTGAGTGCGGTTTATCTCAAACGACAGTCCGGTACCGCATTGATGCCCCGGATAACACGTCTGATGTGGCCGCGGAGCTCAAAAGCTTTGACAAATCTCCCAATCTGATTGAATATTTTGGAGTGGACCCTGCCGATACGGCTCCAACTGTAAGGAGAACGCATGAAAGTTCTTGTTGTCTTCCTATCGATTTTGTGGATTGCCTTGGGCACAACGATGATCCTTTACACCAACCAATCAAGAAGCTTCCTCAGGGAGCTCATTTTGGGAATGAACATCAGATGGTGGGCTTTTGCGCCACTCGCTGTGGGATTGCTTTTGGTAGTCGGGGCGTTCGTGCTGCCCCAAATATTTTGGATCGCCCTTATTTTGGGAATTCTGGCAATGATCAAAGGAGCCTATTTTGCCATGGGTCCACTGCCACAGGTGAATTCGACGATGAAGTGGTGGTTCGATCGCACCAGTGAAACCACGATCCGGTTATCGGGCCTGATCGTATTTACGTTTGGAGTGGTTTTATTCTCGCGACTCGTGTGAAGGGTTATACTTCCTTGTAATCTACTCGATCCATGGGGATCGGTGAATTCCAGGTTAATCGGTGGTTGAACAGAATTGAGCAGAACGGTAATATCGCTAATCTTTACGGGCGTGGTGGTTTTCTATGCCGGCGTTTTAACGACCGCTGAGAATCTGCATGTGGGCATTGGCATGATGATTGTCGGCGGTGTCCTTGTTGCCATACCAACCCGGCAGGCTTTTCGTCGATATTGGAGTCCTGCGAAGCCTTGGAATGGATCGGCAGGAAAATCCAATACAAAGAAAAGGAAGTCACATTTGAAGGTTGTGAAAGGCAACAAGGAAGAAGAGCCCCCTACCTACCATTAATACACTTCACGGGCCATCTACCCGGATCAGACCGAGAGATCTATTTGACTTCCCAAGGAATTAAGACGGACGACCCAGTAGTCTTTCTGCCTTCCAGGTCATGGGCATGGGACACCCGGTCTACAAAACAGTCGATCCAAGGGCGGAGATTCTGAAGAGGATAGCGGAGAAAATGGCAGCCGATTCAGTCCTTGAGAACCGATACAGGATGCTGGCGAGATTGGAGGATGAAGCCGTCAAGGAATTCGAGCAAAGGGGAAAGCCAGGTAAACCACCGACCATAGGTTAATCCGGGGGAATTCGGAGAGAGGCATCAATGTCGCGTACGTGGAAAGGGAATTCACCAGCTGGACGGTCCTCAAAATAAAGCTTGAGTGTTTCGCGGATTACTGGAAACGCCAGTTGATTCCACGGAATATCTTCCTCTCTGAACAATTTGATCTCGAGACTTTCACTGCCGGCGGAGAAACCGGTCTCCAACAAGCGCGCCCGAAACATTAGATAGACTTGACTGATAAAGGAGAGGTTCAGAATGGCAAAAGGTATCAGGTCTCCGATCGTTGCACCCGCTTCTTCCCACGTTTCGCGCCGGGTTCCTTCAAAGACGGTTTCGCCATTTTCAAGGTAGCCGGCAGGAAGCGTCCATTTGCCATATGCCGGCCGGATAGCGCGACGGCAAAGCAAGATCTCTCCATTCCGTTCCGGGATGCAACCGACCACCATTTTCGGATTCTCGTAGTGGATTGTTGCACATTTGTCACAGACAAAACGCTGCCGGTCGTCCCCCACGGGGATCCGCAATGCCACATGGGCGCCACAATTGCTGCAGTAGTTCATACAAGCTATCGACTCCCGAGCATTCATTAATAAACAATCGGGCACTAAGACAGCCGGACGACAGATCCGCCTTTTCGCGAGCAAGCCCCCTCTCTTGCTACGCAGGCTGCAGGAATCTCACGAGAGGAGCGAGAGCTTGCTCATGAACCCTGAGGCCATCAAGGTCGTGATTTCTGCCCGGTTGTACTGGTTAAAAAGTCTAAGCTCTTTGCAGGGCCTCCAAATCTGTGGAAGCCCCGCTCCTTCATTACTTTCGCCGCTCGGTTTACAGCAGCCGGTATGGATAGGCCCGCCTGGTCCATTCACTGTCGGGGTACTCGGCCTGCAGCTTTTCGTAAGCATCCTTTAGCGGCTTTGCTTCATGAGTGCTTTTATAGCGGCTTACGCCAAGCAGGTATATTGCCTCGGGCGCCGAGTCGCTTTTCGAGTGGACACCCACGATTTTTTCCAAAGTCTTTATCGCACCATCAAAATTGTCAAGATCGAAATCCATTTTGGCTCTACCCAACAGTAGCGAAGGAATGAGCTCTTCAGGCGACAAAAAGCCGACCGTACGGTGATGTTCTTTTCCATCGGCATCCAAAGTAACCAGGGTCGGCGTCCATTTTACCTGGAACTGCTCAGCCAGAGGTTTATGATCAAAAGGCAGGCGCAATGGCACTAAATTGCTGTTGACAAAGTCTCTCACACCGGGCTCGGGATACGTGACCGCATCCATCTGCTGGCAGCCGATTCAGCCAGGATTGAAGAAATCCATCAGGACCGGCTTGTTTTCCGACTTGGCCCTGGCCAGTGCCGCGTCCAATTCTGTTTCCCATTTGATCGAAGCTCCCATTGTTCTCCTCCCGTTTTTTTCGTTTTCTTCGTGTGCGGACACTCAATTCCACACGCACTCGATGATCAATAGATTTCAGACTATTCAATTACTTAATCACGAATGAGCGCTATGCAATCGCAATAATGGCGCTGAGACGAAGAGTGCATACCGGCGATGCCATCTCGGAACTTCTGGAAAATCGGAACAACCTAAAAACTATTGCCTGTAACCTTGACCGCTTCAGCAAAATGTATAGTTTCATTTACAATCGCAAATTAACGATCAACCTTTCATTGAGGGATTGTTTATGATTAAAAAGATACTGAGTCTGGTCCTGGTACTGATTGTTTATCCTGCCTGCATACTGGCACAAACCGATTCAAAACAGACCGTTGCCGCACCAACGCTGACCGTAACGGGGCACGGGGAAGTTTCCACCGCTCCCGATCAGGCGATAATCCGCCTGGGAGTGATTTCTCAAGCCACAGAGGCCTCTACTGCTCAGCGGCAATCGAACGAAGTGGCAAGTTTGGCCCTGGACAAATTCAAGCAAATGAACATTCCCGGCGAGAAGATTACGACCGCCGGGTTGACGCTTTCACCTGTGTTTTCCAGACAGAGCCCGAAGGGCACGGACGAGCCCTTTGAACCTCAGATCGTGGCCTACCGGGCACGCAACACGCTGCAGGTGGTGCTCGAGGATCTTAGCAGGGTGGGCCAGGTGATTGACACCGGCGTGAGGGCGGGCGCTAATCACATGGAAGGTTTGACTTTCGAGCTTAGAGAGGACGGCAAGTATAAAGATCAGGCCTTGCGTCTGGCCGTCCAGGATGCGCGCAGAAAAGCCGACACCATTGCTGCTGCCATGGGAGTTGAAATTGAGGCTGTTCACGAAATCGCCGAAGGTGGTATCAGTGTCATGCGTCCGCAAATGCAAGCGGCCAGAGTCTTCGCAGCCGAGACGGGAACACCGGTTGAGCCCGGGCAGGTTAAGGTGGAGGCAACCGTTACAATCCGGTATCGCATTGCTGGAGGGGACAAGGCTCATAACAGCGACAAGGCCGGTTCGTAAATTTCATTTAATTCTCTAATTAAGGCGATCGACATGCATTCGTTCTACGAGGCACTGGCAGGAATCGGCTACACGCACCCGGTTCACCCCACCCTAACTCATCTTCCCATCGGATTGGTGGTAGCGTCCCTTATATTCGGGCTGGCAGCCTGGCTGTTGGGCTATTCAAACCTGGCGACGACGGCGCGCCACTGCATCACGCTAGCTTTAATCGGCGCTTTCCCAACCATACTCGCCGGCTTTATGGATTGGCAACATTTCTACGGCGGCGCCTGGATATTCCCCATAAAAATGAAGATCCTGCTGGCTATGGTCTTGCTCATCCTTCTCTCCACGACAACATTGCTGGTTTTGAAAGGGGCACAGGAGTCAAGAGGCATTCTGCTAATGTATTTCTGCTGCTTCTTGACAATAATGGGAATTGCCTATTTCGGTGGTGAGTTGGTTTTCGCCGCCAAGAGCACAGGTACAGCTTCTCTTGACGACGGCAACGCGTCCCAATTTCAGACCGGCCAGATCGCCTATGCAGATGCTGCAAAGATTTTCAGGCAACGCTGCGCGATGTGCCATGCCGGGTCAAATCCTCCTGACGGGCTTCGACTGGATAGCTACGAAAACATTATGGCAGGCGGCGAAGACGGACCCGTCGTGATTGCCGGAAAACCTGGTGAGAGTGAGCTGGTACGCCGAATTAAAGGCTTAAAGCAGCCCAGCATGCCTATGGGGCAGGAGCTTCTCTCCGCTGAGGAGATCCAAATCATTGAAGCCTGGATTGCCCGGGGCGCCCCCGCCTGAGGGCGAATGGGAGCGAAAATTGCGCTGGACTGGGCGGATTGGCCGAGTTCCTATCGATTTAATTATAAATAATTTGAAACTGCCCTACGCGACTTAGTCGCTTCGCACCCTCGCTTCAGTACTGCAATGGGCCAGATTTAGCCGACTTTTTCCAGCATTCGGTGAAAATACCACATAAAGGCGTTGGTTGATAGTATCAACAGAGCAAGAAAAATACAGATCAAAGCGGTGATCTTCGCTCTGGTGGCGGTTCGAATCATACTCACCCGCAGCGCTTCAGTTTTCGCTGCAGATGTCTCGACGCTCTTCCAATTCCTCCATCCCATCGACATGAAATAGAAAGCAAAAACAGTGGTTGCCACGGCATTGACAATCAGCAGTATGGAGGAAAATCTTCTAAGTTTGATGAGTGCCTGCCCAGGATCATGATCTGCGAGGAGCTTCAGCTCCTCAAAGTAACCGAGGATACTCTGAATGCTCAGCAGCCCGAAAATAAATACAATCAAAATTAAAAAAGCTATGCGCTTTCTCGCCCCACCGTCTATGGTTTTTTCACGCTGGCTCATCAGAGCTCCAAGTTGTGGGGGACAAAGTTGATTCGCGGACACTTTCTGCATGTAGGATGTGGACCTTGCTCGGCTGAAATGCATGTGGATCTGCAGTCTTACTCATTGCCCACGGCTCCCTTTTTCACTGCAGCGGTTCAGCTCCTGCTCGATCGTTTCGGCTGGCATTCAGCGGCGAAAAGCACACAGTTTGAACGGTTGCCATCGAACACGGTCTGCAGCTCTTGCAAAGTCTCTATCACCAGCACTACTGTCTCAAAGTCCGCCCAGTCATAGAGCCGCTGAGCAGGCATGAGAGGCAAATTGATGCAGCCGTGCGAGCAATAACCTCCGGTGATGTCACCGGCGTGGATCCAGACATGTTCATAGATTCTCAGACCCCAGGGCATTGGAGCCGGTTGGCCATAGGCATTGGTATAGCTTCTGGAAATGTGATCAATGTCTTTATCTCTCACCCTGTATATCCCGGCCCGCGTCCAACCCCCGTTCTTCCCGATACAAATATGGGAATCGTCCGCAAGTCTGCCATCTTCATACCATCCCAAGAAAGGAATGTCTTTGACAATAAGGATGAATTTGGGGACCGTGCTCACCTCAGGGATCACCCTCGGCAACGGAGTCCAGTCCTTATAGATGCTGAAATTGTTGGGCACCTTTAGAGGACGACCGGTTCTGATGTCTTCATCAATGTAGTAGGGGGCCCGAACATTCAGCCTGGCAAGGATTTGTTTGGAGATGCTGTAGCTCAGCTCGGGGTCTTCCCGGTTGAGGCGGTTCAGCTCGCCTTCCGCTACTACCCGGTGAGTCCAGCCGTCGCGATCAACTTTCGGCTCATCGTAACTGAAGCCATCTGAAGGAGCCTGTTTCCTCTCTGCAGGAACCTGATGATACGTTTCGATTTCCGCCACTGTGGGAAGCTCGACGGCATTGACCGCATGATTCTCATTGATTCGGCCGGCACCGCACCCCCACAAAAGACTCAAAATTATCAAGAACGACGGCAATTGCCATTTGATTGCCTCCATGGGATTATCCTTTCCTATCTTTTATATAATAGCAATTTAAGCATCATCAGGATTTTTGCTCACGCGATAACCGAAATGTCGCCATTGCATCGATGTTCTGAAATGGGGATGATCTAGTTTCCTGGTTGATTTGTTAAGCAATCAATCGAGTGAGGGAGCTGATTCCACCCGAGTTTCAGTTTATATTTGACAGTGACTGCATAACTGCAGACAGAGTGCGGCATGCAGCGGCCGCAAAACGGAAGGGAAAGAAGCTCTCCAAGCGTAGCAAGGAGGTCAATCATGCAGGACTGGAATGTGATCGTCACTATTCGGGAAAAAGGCTTTAAGGAAGCCGTCGAGTTGCTGGAGCAATTTGGTCCTGTCAGCCGCACAGATTTTTTCAATGTACTGGTTATGAAAACTGCTGACATACAAAAGATGCTGCAGGCACTGGGGAAAGAAATCGAGGAGAACCCCGGTACTTTAAACCTTATATCGCGAGTTGTACCTGTAACCGACACTTTCAACTTTCAATCGAAGGAAGAATTCGAATCTCGGGCAAAGGAGATCGTTTTACAATGGGCGCCGCAACTGACGGGCAAAGATTTCCATGTGCGGATGCACCGCCGTGGCTTCAAAGGGCGACTCTCCAGCATTGATGTAGAACATTTTCTGGATGGCGTACTGCTGGAGCGGCTTGAGCGGCTGAGCAGTCCGGGACGAATTGACTTCGAGAATCCAGATGCAATCATTGCCGTGGAAACGGTCGGGCAGAGAGCCGGACTTTCCTTCTGGTCCCGCAAGGACTTGGAAGGCTACCCGTTTCTGGGGTTAAGCGACAGCTAACAGCTATCCGGCATGCTGGAATTCAGGCTGACTGACCGTCGCCCGGTCGCTCAATCGAACCAACGGAAATCGAGAGTCTTGCATCGAGATCCGGCAAGCTTAAAATTTAGTGCATCAAAACCGAGAAGGGAGGCGTAAAGATGGGAAATGTAAATTCGAAAGGCAAGCTGCAATACTGCTGCACCAAATGTCAGAAAGTGCATACGCGCGCTTGTTCGGATCTGGTGTGGCAATTAGCCGAAAGCAAACAAAAGTCGTTGGGGAACGAAGCTCATTTTCTTTCCACCTGGAAAGATTCTTGTGATTGTGGAGCCGAAATGAGCTTCCAATTCCGCGTGCGCGAATATCCCCTTAATTGTTTGGATGGAGAAGATCTACAGATTAGCGGAGCCAAGCTCCTTCAGTCGTGCAATATCGGCATAAAAGAATCCGTGTTCCTTTCTTCAATGAAAGCTCTGATCACGTAGCGATAAAAATAAAGGCTCATCGCGGATTAGCGTGATCGTGTCGCTCTGCAGCCGTTTGCCCTGAGGTATCGAAGGGCAGCCCATCAGTTCGTGCTTCGATACCTCAGCACGAACCGAGTGCGTAAATCACGGTAATCCGCGATGAGCCAAAATAAATATCATCGGGGCGTACTGTGATTGCCAAATTTTCGGTATGAACCTTTTCTTAGAGGCGGACATTGTTGCAGGTGCCAACCATGGTCAACCCAAAAACGCGCTCGCACGAGGCGTTGATCCTCGTTTTACTTCGCCATCGCTGCGGATGGCATCTGCGATCTCGCTTGGGTTGTCCATTGATGGTAATTTTATGATGATGGTCGTTCCTTTCCCGGATGAGCTCACTGCTTCAATATCTCCTCCGTGAGCTTCCACCAGCTTGTGAACGTTCGCGAGTCCAAGCCCCACTCCATGTGGTTTTGTGGTGAAATAAGGATCGAAAATATGCGGCAGATGCTCGCTGGAAATGCCGTTCCCGGAATCAGTCACTTGAAAGACCACCTGGTCCGACTGCCTGAAGGCCTCTATTGTTAACTTGCCGCCATCTTCCATGGCTTGCAAAGCATTGAGGTAGAGGTTCAAAAGGAGCTGGGAAAAGCGGTCCTGATCTACTTCCACCTGTAGAGCTTGCGGATCAACTCGCGCCTCAATCACTACTTTCTGTTGCAGTGCATCCTTTTCCACCAAACGTAACGTGCGCTGGATCAAGTCTCTGCAGAAGTGCACTTCCTTGTTCAGCTCTGTCGGTCGGGCAAAATCGAGCAGTTCCGTCACAACCCGATTCAGTCGCTCGACTTCCTGTCCCATCACTTCTGCAATCTTTCGGCGGCTGTCATCACCCTCGAACTTGCCGGCAAGAATTGCGGCAAATCCTTTTATGGAGCTCAATGGATTGCGTATTTCGTGAGCTACGCCTGCAGCCAATCTGCCCAGAGCAGCCAGTCGCTCGCTGCGGCGGAGCTGTTCTTCCAGTTGTTTGATTTGAGTAATATCAGTAAATAAAAAGACATAACCTGCCGTGCGCTGTTCGCCATCGCGAATGATCGAGGCATTGAGCAACAAAGGAACGCTTTCCCCCTGTTCAGTTCGGCAATGTAGCTCTTGCTCCAGCACAGTTTCTTCGTGCTTGAGCTGTTTGGCTATGGCGTCAAAAGAAGGGAACTTTGAAATTTTGCCGCCGAGATGTGCAGCTTTCAATATCTTCTTTGCCGCCTCATTCGTCGTCTGAATGTTTTCATTTTGATCGATCACTATCAGCCCCACCGGCATCTGGCCGACAAGTGTGGAGGTAAAAGCGCGCATGTCACTCAGTGAAGATCGAGCCAAACGGTAATGTTGCGCCCACACAAGAGAAATGATCCCGGCGGCTCCCACCAGAAAGATTATTCCGAAAAGAAGTATGGATTGCTGCAAATCCTGCTGTCGTGCCTGTTCGAAGGGAGTCGGATCAAGTCCGACCATGATGAACAGGTCGTCGTTATCCGTTCTTTGGGAGCCGATGGGGCAAGGCATGTTACGCGAATGCCTTCCCTTAAGTCTTTGCCACGGCTGAAAGCTGCGGATCACCTCGAAGGATCTCGCTCCGTCATCGACAAAACGTTGAATAATCTGCCCGGGTTGAGGCGGAACAAAGGAGAGGGTCGAACCGGGCCGCTCGTTTTGGCTGTCAACCAACACTTCGCCTTGGGAAGTCACTATCCTAACGTAAAGAATATCCGGCTGCTGAGCGGTCTGTTCCAGCAGCAATTGCAGCTGCCGCTGTCCCCAGCCCATTCCCATCATGCCGGTTCGGCTGCTTGCTTCCAAAGAACTGATGAGCATATTCGCTTCGGTAAGTAGAGATCTCATCATGAACTGCTTTTCCCGGTTTATATTTTTTGCGGCCAGAACAAGCAGAATCCCTGCCAGAATGCATACCGAGCCAATGATCATCCAGGGCGAAAACCAAACCCAGCGGGTCGGTTTTTCAGTTTGTGTCGGCATTCGAGTAGCTCCATTAACAATAATCAGGTACTTTTCTTTAGCATGAGTTGTGCCAGAAATAAATCAGCAGGTTTCAAACAACCGGAAGACTCCGGGTTCATAGAGCATGCATAAATTTTATCCACCAGCTAAAGGGGAATCACATCCAGATGGATACTTTTTATCCAGGGAACCCTTTCATTGCTCGCCCGTACTGTCATTCAGCAGCCTGACGAAAGAGAAATCTTCAGTAATACCGTCAAGGTAAGAAGAATCTGCAGCTCTGGCATGCATCCTGCTCTACCCACACTCGAATGCAAAAATTTACTGGCACATAAATACAGACAAAGGGTGAAGAGGTGTTGAGAAGGGTAAACAGCTTATCAGGTCAGGTACACAGGAGCATCTTAAATCTAATAAACGAAGACTCAAGGAGAAAAATCATGAGAAAAACATTCATCATCACCATCGTGCTGGCACTGTTCATAGTTTTGGGGGCAGGGTTAAGTTATGCCCGAAAGGGAGGACGTGGATACGGGTCGGGCGGCGGCAATTGTCCCTATTGGCAAAATTCCGCCACTACCGGTGAGCAGCAGTCGAAATCCGGTTGGTATTGCCCGCGAACCGGAAGCCGGACGAACGTCCCGAATCATTACGGTCCGATGCGTTCTTCGAAAGGCCAAGGCTACGGCTGGATGAACCCCAACCAGACCTCGACCAATCAGTAACCGATCTCTATCCGCCAACCCGATAGCACAACGGCAAAAAAGAATTCGGCAGGCAGAAAGACTCACAAATAAAGCAAGGAGTGCAGAAACATGAAGAAGTTAATTTTTACAGGAATTCTGGTAATGGCAACGGCAATGCTGCTCCTCCCCAATCTATATGCCCAACAGCAAGCCACAGAGACTCAGCAGCCAGCCGGCGCAGTTGAGCAGCAGTCACAGCAGGGAGGATGGTACTGCCCGTGGATGACAATGAAGGCGCAGGGGCAGGGAGGATGGCAATGCCCGGGTTATGGCCGGGGGGCCGGCATGGGGGGATGGCACCACAGAGGGCGTGGCATGATGGCAAGCCAATACGCCCCTGAACCAGGCAAACAGCTCACTCGGGAACAAGCCGGAACGCTTTTGCAGGATTATCTGAAAGCGACCAACAATCCAAACCTGAAGCTGGGTGATATTTCCAACAAGGACGGCTTCTATGAAGCGGACATTCTAACGAAAGACGGTTCTTTGGCGGATAAAATCCAGGTGAACAAGAATACCGGCTGGTTTCGGTCCGCCTATTGATGAGATTTTGTGTTTGTCACCGCGGAGACCGCTGGGAACGCACAGATTCAAAATCAAGATGTTCTCAGCGCTCCCAGCGGGCCTTCGCTCCGCCGAGCTACACACATAACCCGGGTGGGCGAAGGCTACGTCCACGAAGGCGGGGGCTACCCGACAAGCTCGGGCTGTCAGGGAGTGCCCCCCACACCCTGACCTGCAATGGTCTCCGCATCTCTCCTTCTCCGTGTCTCCGCCTCTTTTAGCCCCCCCGCTTAGATCGCCCTGATGTTTGTTTCCGCCATGGCTGGTTTCCGGAAGGTAACTATGGATTTCTTGATGGCCCCGAGCGGGAATGGTCCGGAACGACTTAACAACGACGCCGGAGCAATGGTCGTGAGTGTGACGACAGTCTTAAACCATTTCCATGGATCGCGAGTGCTTTTTCAAAACACTTGGAAGTTTCTCACGCAGCGGCTATTGTGCAGGACGGATGTGGCATGCAGAACCAACATTTCAGGAGGGTTTTCTATGAGCGAAAAGAATGCCTTGAAGGCGGGAGTAAGAGCTCCGGATTTTTGCCTGCCGGCAACGAGGGAAGCTCAAGTTTGTCTCGAGCATCTGCACGGCAGGTGGATTGTCTTGTATTTTTATGCAAAGGACAACACTAAAGGCTGAACCACAGAAGCTCTGGAGTTTTCAGAGCTCAAATCGGAATTTGACCGACATGGAGCGGTTGTATTGGGAGTCAGTCCCGATTCTGTAGCGTCTCACCAAAAATTCGCCGCCAAGCACGGAATTACGGTGGAGCTGTTGAGCGATCCCGAACACACGGTCCTGGAAGCCTTTAACGCCTGGGGACTGAAGAAAATGTACGGCAAGGAATATCACGGAGTCGTGCGGAGCAGCGTTCTTATTGATCCGGCGGGGGTCGTTAGACACATCTGGCCGAAAGCAAAAAGCAGCGGGCATGCCGCTGAAGTCTTGGAGAAGTTGAAGCAGCTAATGACTTGAAATGGTTAAGGTTGAAATGCTTCACTTTCGACCTCACGGCAGAGTCGCAAAGCACGCGAAGAAAGACCCGTTTAATAAAACTACGCACCCTTGGAGCTACCGCGGTGAAAATAAGGTCCCATCCTTCTAGAGCTTAGAATGGAGGCATCTAAACTGAAAAAAGATTGCGTTGGGCTGGAAGAGGCCATCACCCATCGAGATTGGAGCTTTTAGTCGATCATGGTGATGATCTTTTTGGCCGTGTACTCGGCGACATCGGCAAGCCCGTCCAACGGCAGGAACCTCAGGGCATTGGCGGCAAAAAGACAAGTCACCGAAGCCGGGAATTCTTCGTCGGGCAGGTGAAAGATGTAGTAGAGAGGAATTCGCGGAAGAGGATAAAGGGTAAAAGAAAAATCTCCGCTTACGGCATCGACATTTTGCCGGCCTGAAAAGGCGGAGACGACCTTTTCCTGTAGCGACTCAATCGCGGGCACATGAGGCATCAAAATTCGTTCGGCAACTGCCGAAAATGTCGCCTGATAAGGCATGCTGCCCGGCAGTTCCTTAAACGACTGCAGAGGATGAGCTTGCACTGGCTCATCCACAACACAGCTGGCGTACATGGCAATCAGGAGGCCCTCCGGACCTGTTGTCAGTTCCCGGCCGAGCAGGATGCTTTGCCGGCCGAAGACACACGCCTCGCCAAAGGCCTGGAAATGAAAGCATCCTTCTTGCTTGAAGGCAGGCAGGCTCGACTCCAGTTCCACTGATGGCCTGGACCATGCTTTTTCCAGGTATTCTTGTTGGATACTAAGATAATTTTGGCTCATGTTTTTAGTCGATTAGACCGCAATAAGAGTTTATCTCTGCCTGCCGACAGCCATCCTCTGCCGCTGGAGCTCCGCCAACGCGACTGCGCCGGCCGTGGCGGCATTCAGAGATTGCAGGGGCCCCATGGCCGGTATTTGCAGCAAAAGATCGCAGTTTTTCCGAACCAACGGGCGAATGCCCTTTTGTTCATTCCCGACCACCAATCCCAAGGGTACGGTAAGGTCGGCAGCATACAGACTCTGCCCGGCCTCCAAATCCAGACCGATGATCCACAGCCCTTTTTCCTTTAGCCGCTGCAGGCCGGTGACCAAATTTGTGACCCGCGCCACGGGCAGGTAGGCAGTTGCACCGGCAGACACCTTGACCACCGTGCTGGTGACCTGCGCGGCGCGGTCTTTGGGTATTATCACTGCCTTTGCTCCAAGAAAACAAGCGCTGCGCAACAGCGCTCCGAAATTCTGCGGGTCTTGAATAGAATCGAGGATCACAACGGGTTCCAGAGAATCGAGAGGCTGCTGGAGCATATCTTCCATGGAAAGGTAATGGAATTCAGCCCCGCGCAGGGCGACCCCCTGGTGATGAGAGTGCCCTACCCGCATGGTCAAAGTGTCGCGGTGCTCCTGGCGGATCGAGATGTTTCTTGCCCGGCCCAGGCCCAGCAGTTGCTGAATTTTTTGATCGGTTCTGCTGAAAACCATCTCCTCGATTACGATATTTGCCGACTGGAGCGCTGCGCGAACCGGATTTATGCCGGAAATCCAGATGCCAGCTTTGCCTGAAAATTTTGCTTTCGCCATTTTGCTGCGGTTTCTCAATCGGTTTCGGAATGGATACTGGATTGCAGAAAAGGTTTCAGTCTCGACGGCTGGGCGGCGCGATGACAATGGCAGGCGCGGAGTATGGCATTGAAATCAGCTGCAGCTTCTTGCAGATCGTCATTCACGATTATGAAGTCGTACCAGGCGGCCTCCTGTATTTCTCTATGGGCCGCAGCCAGGCGTTTGGCCAATTGCTCCACGGTTTCGGTGGCGCGCTTATGCAGGCGCTGCTGCAACACATCCATCGATGGCGGGAGAATGAAAATTGTCCGCGCCCATGGTAGAGTGCATCGAATCTGCCGGGCACCTTGAACATCGATGTCGAGCAACACGTCTCTGCTTTGGGCGAGCCAGCCCTCTATTTGGCGCCCGTCCGTGCCGTAATATTCTCCGTGCACATGCGCCCACTCGAGAAAACGACCCTCTTGAATGCCCCGGATGAATTCTTCCCTGCCCCAAAAAAGGTAGTCTTTCCCATGGGCTTCTCCAGGGCGCGGAGAACGAGTGGTAGCGGAAACGGAAAAACACAGATCTGGCCACTCGGGCATGATTTTATTGATTAGTGTGGTCTTACCAACCCCCGAAGGGGCAGATACCACGAAAACTTGAGCTGAAGAAGCCTGCAAGACCATCTATGTGTTTTTTTCGCGTTTAATAAGGTTGGTCTCTTTAACAGAGTTATCGGAAAGAAGCCTTTGGGCAATGGTTTCCGCCTGAACGCCCGAGAGAATAACGTGATCACTGTCAGTTATGATGATGGATCGAGTCCGTCTGCCCATGGTTGCATCGATCAATTTGTTCGCTTGCTTTGCGTCTTCCTTGAGTCTTTTCATGGGAGCCGAAGCGGGCGAAACAATCGCCACGACTCTGCCTGCTATTACTGTATTGCCAAAACCGATGTTGAGCAATTTTCTATCCATACAGACCTCAATTCAAATCCATGGAAAAGTCCAATACCCGTTCTCATCCAACTGACCCGGCGGTCAAGATCGTGAGACAAAATTTCTGGCAGCTCACTCTATGTTTTGCACCTGTTCCCGCAGCTTGCCGATTTCTCCCTTCATTCTAACCACACTCTGAATAGCCTCCAAATCGCCCGTCTTGCTTCCGATGGTGTTAACCTCCCGGTGCAATTCCTGGGTCAGGAAATCGAGCCTCCTCCCGTCGGCAGGCTCGCTGCCCGTCATAAGTTCTTCGAACTGGCTCAAATGACTTTGCAGTCTTACGATCTCTTCATTGATGTCCGAGCGTTCCGCCAGGTAGGCCACCTCCTGCAGCAGCCGACTTTCATCGACCTCCGCATCCCCCAACAGCTCTTTTATCCTATCACGTATCCTGGACTGGTATTCAAGTATTACTTGCTGCTTGCGCTCCTCCACCAAAAAGAGCTCACGGCGGACGGCGGAAAGGCGATCAAGACAGTCTTTCAGCAGGGCTTCGCCCTCCTTGGCTCTCATTTCGACAATATTTTGCAGGGCTTCCGAAAGGACATTGGTCAAAACAGTCGTCAGTGCTTCTCGGTCAGTAATCTCTTTATTGCTTTCGAATAGATACGGAATACTGAGGAGGTCTCGCAGTTTGGGCGGATCGCTGGCGGGCAAATGCTCATGCAAATTCAGCAACTGCTTCCAATATGAACGGGCGATCTCAAGATTGATCCGCGGTGTCTTCTGTTCGATCAATGCCGGTTCGATTTGAGCAGAAACTTCCACTCGGCCTCGCCGGAAGATTTCAGCAACTTTTTTGCGAATGGTCTCTTCGAATTCCGAATAATTCTTTGCCAGACGAATGACGATATCCAAGTTGCGTCCGTTCAGAGCTCTGACTTCAACCGTAACGGCATATCCCAATTCTTCTCGCTGGGCTCTGCCGAAAGCCGTCATACTGCGAATCAAAAGAAAACTCCTTTCAATCAGACCTTGCGCGGGAGTCGGCTGGTGCGCTGAAAAATGAGCTTCTGTCGAAGGACCCCTAAAAAATGCAAAAGGTCGGGTTGGCTATAGTCGGGATAGGTCCAGGAAAGAGCCCGATAAGCTCCTTCTTGATAAATCAGGGTTAGATCGGCATAGATGCCATTGCGCAAATAAATTCGATGAATGTAATTTTTCCCCGTGGCCAGCACCAGTCGCTCTTCACTGAGCAGTCCCGGATCGATATTTACCGTCCGCCGATTTTCTTCTGAAAACGTCCTTTCCAGTGTGTTGGTAAACAGTTTGATATCAGGCAGGGAATCGGGCTGTACGAGTTGTACAAAGCTACCTGTCTGGCGATGCAGGGAAGACCCCATTTCCCTTTCATAATAATCGGTAAAAGTGAACAGCTTGGGCTCGGTCAAGAAGTCAATCGGCCCAAAGCGATCAGCGAGCGCATTCAAAGTCTGCTGCTGTATTTTGTCTTCACGGTACAACAATCCAACAATCAGCTTGGCCGTCTGTGGTTCTCGAGGTAGACTCATAGCATGAAGCACCCGGAATATTCGTTCTACTGCTCGACAAGTCTTCTTGGGGGCCTGAGTTTAGCGATTGCACCGGTAACCCTTCGCCATGCCGGCGAACACCGGTATGGCGATTCTAACTTTGCCTCAACCAGAATCCCAAATTTAAGGCGGAGGAGAGAGCCTCAATCTGCCAGAGGCTTGGCCTCATCGATCAGCATGATGGGGATGCCGTCCCGAATCTCGTAAAGGAGCTTACAATTGCTGCAGATCAGGCCATCCTGAGCTTCATTCAGGTGGATTTCCCCCTTGCATTTCGGGCACGCAAGGATGTCCAATAATTCTTTACTAATGCTCATTTTGTGCTTCCTGCTTGTCTCCGGAATCGCCGCTCCGGGGCGCGCCGGTCATTTGAGTAGTTGGGTTAGGTTGTTTTTGTTTTGAATATGAAAAACTTAACGGGCGGCAGCTGGCCTGGATTTTTTCCGGCTGCACCTACACACCGAGCCTGAGAGCTAATCCAGTCAAAGAAGGCACCAGAAAATTGTCCAAAAACATGATGATGAGGATGACAATCAGTGGAGAGAAGTCAACTCCGCCAAAAGATATGGGCAATCTTCTTCTGACGGCATAAAGCACAGGCTCGGTCGCACTGTATAGGAATCGCACTATGGGGTTATAAGGATCCGGATTTACCCAGGAAAGTATTGCTCTGGCAATAATTATCCACATATAAAAAGTCAGCAACAGGTGTATTATTTTAGCCAGCGCAAGAAGAAGATTACTGATGACGAACATCTTTCACCTTTTTTCCGTAAAATCGTTTGGCAATTTCATTCGAGGTCTCTCAGATTCTCGGACATGAAACTACTGTTTTTCTACAATGCTGTCAACTTTAAGGAGTCTTCGAAAAAAAATGCCGCCTCATTGTTTGTTTTGCTCGGCATTCCAGGTTTTATCCTCAATCCTTTTTGGGAGTAATCGCCAGCGAGCACAATAGAATACCAGCGCCAAGAACCACTAAGCCAACGGCCTTGAGACCGGATACGGTCTCCCCCAGAAAGCAGAGAGCCAGCAAGGTTGCGCCTATGGGCTCTCCCAATATCAAAACCGCCACAACGGTCGCCGATAAGAACTTAAGCGCCCAGTTGAAGGTGGTGTGGCCGATTAATTGGGGCACCACGGCAAGAAGCAACAGAATCAGATAGGTTTCAGCAGAAAAACCCCGCAAAGGAGTAGTTGTGAAATAACAGCACATCAATAATATCAGAGCAGCGACTCCGTACACGGAAAAAATGTATGCGGTGAGGCTGAGCGAGCGTCTGACCATTCGCCCCGCAAGGAGATAGCCGGTTGCCATCAGTGCTCCCAAAATGGCTAAAAGGTCGCCGACCAAAGCTTGACTGGAAAAGGAAACATCCGTTCCGGCAATGAAGACGCTGCCGACAAGTGCCAACAGAATACCCCACAATAGTCTGCGATTTACTTTTTCATGTAGCCAGAAAAACGAAAATACGGCCGCAAAGAGAGGTGCGGTGCTGACAAGCGTTACAGAACTGGCGACCGAGGTCAATTTTAACGAATGAATCCAAAAAATAAAATGGAGGGCCAGAAAAGCGCCGGAAAGCAGGGTGAAGCGAAGCGTTTGACGACTCCATTGATCCTTGCCGGCATTGTTACGAAGGAAAAAATACGGAGCAACGAAAAGTGCCGCCAGGCTGACTCGGTAAGCGGCTATGGCAAGGGCCGGCGCTTCGGCCAGTCGAATCAAAATAGAGGCAACTGAAATAGAAGCAATCCCCACAACGACCATGGACCATAAAAATACCGGTTCCGGAGTGACATCGCGCTGCCCTGAGATCATTTGCCAACTATTCCTTGTCGGATTCGTATGCGCTCGCCAACAGCTACGACCCGAAGGTCAAAACGAAGCATGAAGTCAGCCGCGACACACGCCTGCGCAGGACTGGCCAAACAACTTCGATGCGAAATAACCGACGGGCGAGCGAATCCCTTGCAGGTTTCACAAAAAAACCTTGACAGATTGTCAAAATATCCTCTATATAAAAGCGTTTCGGATTTACAATTCTAACAGGAGGCGCCACTATGTTAAAAAGCCCTTGCCGGGACTGTGAGCGAGCCAGCGAAGACAAAAACAAATGTCTGGAGAATTGTGACAAGTTGCGAGAATACCAGGAAATGCTGTTGAAGCAAGGAATTTATGCGACCATGTGATAAAAAAGGCCTTTCACCACTTGTTGGGCGGCCATAGCGGCCGCTTTTTTTGTCGTGATTCGGCTCAGGCCGGAAAAAGGTCCAACTGACAGTTGTAAAGGCGGAGGATATACCCATGTATGCGATTTTTCAGTCGGGTGGAAAACAATATGAAGCAAAACCGGGGAATGTGGTCAAACTCGAAAAAATCCCGGGAGAAATAGGCGATCGAGTGGTTTTGGACCAGGTGCTCTTGGCGACTGAAGGCGATAAAGTCCAAGTCGGTCAGCCTTTATTGCCGGATGTATCGGTTCAGGGTCGTATCGTGGAACAGAATCGCCACAGGAAAATTGTGGTTTTCAAACATAAAAGGCGCAAAGATTACCGCAAAAAACAAGGGCATCGCCAGTTTTACACCGCGGTGTTGGTTGAATCGATCAACAAACAAGGTGAAGAACATTCCTCAGAGGCGGATTCAAAAGATTAGAAGTTAATGCGTTGGGAGGATAGAAGCCATGGCACATAAGAAAGCAGGAGGAAGCTCCCGCAACGGCCGAGATAGCGCGGGCCAGCGTAGGGGGGTTAAGAAGTACGGCGGTGAGTTCGTGCGCGCAGGCAATATTCTGGTTCGCCAATTGGGGACCAAGTTCCACGCCGGGCGAAACGTAGGACTGGGCAAAGATTATACACTGTTTGCCCTCATCGATGGAATTGTAGCCTTCGAATATAAAGACAAAACACGCCAGAAAATTAGTGTTTATCCTTTGCCCACAGCAAGCTAGGCTGCTTTAACACCCCTCAGGAAAGGATCCCCTGCGAATGGAGCCCTTGCAAGGATCCGGACTGCAATGAGTGGTGGCGCATACCTCACACCATAGCCTCAGCAGTTAGCGGTTCCGCCATCAGCCTGGCGGGACCGCTACTCAATTACTACCCCACTATTAAGCAGACGGCTTTTGCATTTGGCTCTCGATGGAACTGCCTTCCTCTTTTCGCTTTTAACTCATGGTTAAGGACAGGATGATCGATGCGTTTTGTAGACGAAGTGAGGATTCGTTTGGAGGCCGGTAAAGGGGGAAATGGGTGTATGAGCTTCCGGCGTGAAAAATACGTCCCCCGTGGAGGTCCTGATGGAGGAGATGGTGGGAAAGGCGCTGATATTTACCTTGAAGCCTCGGAACGCAAGCATACACTGCTCGATTTTCGCTATCGCCACTATTTTAGAGCTCCTTCGGGGAAGCACGGGCAGGGGCAAAACAAGCATGGAAGAAGCGGCGAAGACCTGATCTTGGAAGTCCCTGTCGGAACAGTCGTCAAGGATAGAGACACCGGTGAAATCCTCGCCGACCTGGCTCAAGCCGGCGCAAAATGGCTTGCTGCAGCGGGCGGAAGGGGAGGAAAAGGCAATGCCCGATTTGTTACTTCCGCCAGGCGAGTGCCTCGTTTTGCCGAAGACGGCGGTGAAGGAGAGCAAAAAGAGCTGCTCTTGGAGCTCAAACTAATGGCTGACGTCGGCTTGGTTGGATTTCCAAATGCCGGAAAATCCACTTTGATAACAGCAATTTCAGCAGCCCGCCCAAAGATTGCAGATTATCCTTTCACCACTCTGGTGCCCAATCTTGGAGTAGTACAATATGAAGATTCGACCCCTTTTGTGGTGGCGGATATACCGGGTTTGATCGAGGGTGCCCACGAAGGTGCCGGCTTGGGGATACGTTTTCTGCGTCATATCGAGAGAACTCGCATTTTGCTCCATCTTGTCGACGTCTCACAAATAGATCTTGCCGACCCTCTACGCCCGTACCGGCAAATCGAACATGAGCTGAATAGTTACTCGGAGGAGATTAGGCAAAAGCAGAGAGTCATTGCTCTCAATAAGATCGACCTCATTCATGATGCTAAAGTCCTGGAACAACTGGTTGAGCTCTATAGACAAACGGATCATCCGGTAGTCAAGGTTTCAGCTCTGCAACGACAGGGGCTGCAAGATTTGCTGCAACTTTTGTCCCGGTCGCTGAGCACCCCTCAGTGATTCGTTGTTTCTCTTGCGTCAATTGGCTTTGAGAGTGCGGGCGGAGCGCTTCCTGCCATTTTTTGTGACCGATGCGACGGAAAAGTGGAAAGCGACGCATGCTTAAGTTTATTAATTGTGCCGCAAATTCCTTTTCCCTAGTGTCCGGTTTTCCTGGTAATGTTCCATAACACTCGAAGGGCATGAAATTAGATTACGGTTTTTCGAGAATTAATGTGAGCGTGTTCGGAACCCGTTTTTCAGCCGGTTAAAATCTCCGGCCGAGTCAACCCACAGAACGCCAATCCGCGCTGATCCCGGATCACGTGAAATTGGCCGGATTTGGCCTTCTTTTGTATGGAGCTGCAAGTGTCCCAGGATTCTTTAGATCGTAAATCCATCCTTGAGCGTTGTCGCCGTCTGGTCATAAAAGTCGGCAGTGCCGTATTGACCGGTCCCCGGGGACTTAACCTGGTAATGATACATCGGTTGAGCGATCAAATCGCAGAGCTGCGGGAAAAAGGGCAAGAGATCGCGATTGTGACTTCCGGAGCGGTGGCATCCGGAATCAGGAAGGTGGGACTGGCCGAGCGTCCCCGCACAATTCCGCAAAAACAGGCTGCCGCGGCAGTGGGTCAGGGCGCACTGATGGAAGCATGGGAAGGAGCTTTCTATAAATACGACCTTCATGTAGCACAGATTCTCCTCACGACGGAGGACCTGGCACATCGTCACCGTTACTTGAATGCTCGAAACACCTTGGAGACGTTGCTGGACTGGGGTATATTGCCCGTTATCAATGAAAATGATACCGTGGTCATTGAAGAAATCAAGTTCGGGGACAACGATCAGCTGGCAGCTACCATTGCAGGTCTCATCGGGGCCGATCTGGTCATCAACTTGACGGATATCGAGGGGCTTTACGATTGCGATCCACGGGTTGACGCTTCAGCACGTCTCATTCCGGTCGTGCACGGCGTCGATTCAAAACTCCTGGCTTGCGCAGGTTCTGCACCCGGATCGGTGGGCACCGGCGGGATGGTGACCAAGATAATTGCTGCGAGGAAGTGCCTGGCTTCAGGCATACCCATGATCATTGCACATGGTAAAGAACGGGATGTTATTCTGCGTCTCTTCAACGGAGAGAATCTTGGAACTCTTTTCCTTCCGCGAAAGCGAATCTACCATGGCAGAAAACTCTGGCTTGCCAATCTGCCCAAGCCGGCTGGAGACATCGTCCTCGACAAAGGCGCTGTTAAGGCGTTAAGAGAGCATGGCAAGTCTCTCCTGCCTATCGGTATTGCCAAGGTGCGAGGCAGCTTCGGGGTTGGCGCACCGGTGCGTTGCCTGGATGAAGCGGAACAGATCGTGGGAATCGGCTTGACCAACTACCGGTCGACGGAAATCGAACAAATCAAAGGCCGCCACAGTGAGGAGATAGAGCGAATAATCGGCTACAAGCATTCCGATGAGGTAATCCACAGAAATAATTTTGTGCTGACCGGCGATGCTGGCGAAATGGAATGAGGGATTGTCATGCACGAAGAAATTCGAGAAATGGGCAAGAAGGGTCGTACGGCTGCGCACCAAATGGCTAAAGCCGGCACTGAGTTGAAAAAGGACGCATTGGAGCGGATGGCGGCTGCGCTGGAAGAACAGCGGGAAGCCATTAGCGCCGCCAACGAGCATGACCTGCACGAAGCGGTCAACAAGGGCATGGCTAAGGCGAAAACAGACAGACTCAGACTGACTGATAAAGTCGTCAAAGAGATGGTGGACGGTTTGAAGGAAGTTGCCATGTTGCCTGATCCGGTCGGCGAGATCACCCGGATGTGGGTCAGACCCAACGGTCTGCGGGTTGGCAGAATGCGGATTCCGCTGGGTGTGATTGGAATCATTTACGAATCACGCCCGAATGTCACCGTAGATGCAGCAGCACTCTGTATTAAAGCGGGCAATGCAGTGATCCTGCGGGGTGGCTCGGAAGCTTTTCATTCCAACAAATGTTTGGCAAACATTCTGCAAAAAACACTCACCGAGGTCGGACTTCCAGGGGCTGCAGTGCAGCTGGTGGGGACTACCGAGCGGGAGGCGGTCTTGGAGCTGCTCAAGCTTGAAGACTATATCGATGTTATGATTCCGCGAGGGGGCGAAGAGCTGATCCGATTTGTCGCCGAGCATGCGCGCATGCCTGTCTTGAAGCACTATAAAGGCGTCTGCCATGTGTATGTTGATGCGCAGGCGGATCTGAATATGGCGGAGAAAATCTGCCTGAACGCCAAAGTACAACGACCAGGTGTGTGTAATGCAATGGAGACGCTCCTTGTCCACAGGGATGTGGCTCCCGAGTTTATTCCCCGCATGGCAAAGAGCTTTCGACAAGAGGGTGTGGAACTGCGCGGCTGCGATCGAACCCGGACACTTGCACCTGAGTGCCTGCCCGCCAGCGAAGATGACTGGTACGCCGAGTACCTCGACTTGATTCTTGCCGTTCGTGTGGTGGGCAGTATGGAAGAAGCCATCGAGCACATCACCACCTATGGATCCGCGCATACGGAAGCCATTGTGACGGAAAATTTCGCAAGAGCACATCGTTTTCTGCAGGAAGTCCAATCCTCTCTGGTGCTGGTTAATGCATCGACCCGTTTCAATGATGGCTATCAACTTGGCCTGGGTGCCGAAATAGGCATATCTACTTCTCGACTCCACGCCTTCGGACCGATGGGAGTCGATGAATTGACCACCACCAAGTTTATCGCATTGGGAGACGGTCAACTGAGAATGTGATTGCCAAAGGGGGGGAGTTTTGAGAAATGCCTCAACGCCTGGGAATTTTGGGAGGAACTTTCGACCCGGTGCACTTTGGTCATCTCAGAGCCGCTGAGGAAGCTTGGGAGGCTTTCGGGTTTGATCACTTGATTTTCATGCCTGCCGCCGATCCGCCTCACAAGTCCAACCATAGAATCACCTTATTTAAGCATCGATGGAGCATGCTGCAGATGGCGGCGAAGGATAATCCCCGGTTCCGACTTTCCGATATGGAACAGACATTGTCCGGGAAATCCTATACCGTAGTTACTCTGAACAAGCTATTGGAAAGTTTTTCAGAAGAGACCGAGCTTTATTTCCTGGTGGGTTTGGATAGTTTTTTGGAATTGCATACCTGGTGGCACTATCGCGAATTGTTTCAGCTGACCAATTTTGTAGTATTGCGGCGTCCGGGTTTTCCTGAGGAAGAAGTAGAAAACTTTTTGCGCCAGAAGGTTTCTGCGCGCTACGAATGGGACGGGAAAGCTGGTCTCTACAGACATCCGGATCTCTTCCCGGTTCACCATCTGCAAAATACCTACCTCGGAATCTCCTCGACGCGAATTCGACAACTTTTGAGTGAAGGCAGGTCAATCCGCTATCTGGTCCCTGATCCAGTAATGCGTTATATTGAAGAACAAAAATTATACGGAACGGGGCCGTGGGGTCGTGAGTATTGAGTCGGGTATTGGTCTTCGTGGAATGAAACCCCACATTGCTGCGTGGCGACAAGAAAAAGAGTGAAAATGACGGAGGAAAACAACCAACCGATGAGTGCCCGCCAGAAAGCTATTTTATGTGCCGAGCAGGTCCTTGATCGCAAAGCCGAGGATTTGCTGGTATTGGATGTTTCGAAGCTTTCTTCTTTTGCTGACTATTTCGTGATCTGCAGCGGCAGGTCGAGCCGCCAGGTGCAAGGAATAGCAGACAATCTTGCAACGAGCTTGCGGCAGCGAGGCATACGCGCTGCCGGGATCGAAGGCTCCCGTGAAGGGCACTGGATTCTAATGGATTATGGGGATGTGATCGTCCACATCTTTTACGAGCCGGTTCGGCTCTTTTATGATTTGGAAAGCCTCTGGTCTGAAGCGAAAAGAATTGATTTAGAGCAACAAAACGCCATCTCCCGGTCCACCGGCGAATAAGGCAATCCTAATGAATTTCAGTATTTTATTTAGAAGACGGAGCTACAGTGCACCCCTGATGGCATGGTTGATCTGTTGCTTTGTCGGATTATATGTATTGCCGCCTTCCCTTTGGGCGCTCGATCTCAGTGAAGAAAAGGAGCTCGGAGCCAAAGTGCTGGAAAAAGTCAGAGAGCAAATGCCTTTGATCGAGGATGGCGAGATCGTGGCATATGTCCAGTCGCTCGGGGATAGAATCGTCAAACAAATGGGCACGACCCTTTATGACTACCAGTTCTTCGTGATTGACAGATCTGATGTGAACGCTTTTGCCGTCCCGGGCGGTTATGTTTTTGTCTATCGCGGACTGATGGAGGCTTTGGACTCGGAAGGCGAACTGGCGAGCATTATCAGCCATGAATTGGCCCATGTGCAGGCTAGACACATACAACGTCGGATGGAACAGGGGAAGGTTCTTACTATCGCCACCCTGGTCGGCGCACTGGCTGCTGCTTTTCTGGGTATGGCCGGAGGTGGAGATGCATCGCAAGCTTTGTTGATGGGCTCTATGGCAGGCTCCAAAAGCCTGGAGCTCAAATATAGCAGAGATAACGAGGAGGAAGCTGATCAGCTGGGATTTCGCTATTTGTGCGATGCCGGATATGACCCGATGTATACGGTTCGTTCTATGCAGGCTTTGAATGAAAGTCGTTTCAATAGCGGCAGCAGTAGTATTCCTTCATATTTGTCCACACACCCCGGCGCCAGCGAGAGAATCCAATACTTGCAGGTCATGGTGGAGGATTATCGAAAAAAACACCCGCACTCGCCGCAGAAATCCACCGCCAAAGACCAAGACTTTAAATTCGTGCGTGCGGCTCTCCTCAGTGAATATTCCGATACCAAGATCGCCATGGCACGGCTGCAAGAGGAATACCGCCAGGGCGATGAGGCCGCTGCGTACGGCCTTGGGCGACTTTATTTGCGGGAGGGTCATATTGAAGAAGCCGTTCCCTATCTACAGGGTGCTGCCAGTCGGCATCCGGGCAGCCCCCTTGTCCTCACTACACTGGGTTCTGCATACTTTCAACTGGGACGTCTGGGCGAAGCGCAAAGAGTGCTGCAATCGGCACTCCTGGTGGACCCCTCTTCGACGAGCGCCAGATACCGGCTGGCTTTAGTTCTGAAGGATCAGGGCAGATTGGATGAAGCATTGCAGAATCTTCAGCAGATCGAAAAATTTTCGCCAAGCTTCCCTGAAATCGACTATCACTTGGGCGTGCTCCTTGGGCAGACGAAGCAGCTGGGTATGGCTCATTATCACCTGGGGCGCTATTACCAACGTGAGCATGATTGGAAGACTGCTGTATTCCACTACAGAAAAGCAAGAGAACTGCTCCGAGGTGACCCGAAAAAGCTTGCCGAAATCGATCGGGAAATAAAAAAAGTTGAGAAGAAAAATAAGAAAATGGTCCGCGACATCTTCAATAAAAACTACTGATACGGGGCCTACAGAATCCATTCATAAAAGCTATAGCTCGCCGATTGTATGCTTCCAGGGTTAGCTCTTGACGGTCCGGGTCATGTGGTGTTACAGAAGCGCTGAATCTGTGCATTGGACATAGGGCCTAACTATAAAATATGACAAAAGATATCATGTAAGAGTGCACTTCCCCGGGGGGGGGTGCCTGGCTTCGGAGGGGAAATGAAGATACTGGTCAGTGATAATTTGGCGCAATCTGGTATTGAAAGGTTGAAAGCCGTACCCGACTTTGAGGTGGAGGTTAACACGAGCCTGACGCACGATGAGCTTCGTCAGATAATAAAGGAATACGATGCGCTGGTCATTCGCAGCGGGACTAAGGTATCTGCTGACATAATCGAGGCGGCAGTGAATTTGAAAGTCATCGCCCGGGCCGGTATTGGTTTGGATAACGTCGACATCGCCGCCGCCAGCAAGCATGGTGTGGTCGTTATGAACACTCCGGAAGGAAATGTCATCACCACTGCCGAGCATACCATTGCGATGATGCTGTCTGCCAGCCGGAATATCCCACAGGCAAATGCGTCGTTGCGGTCGGGCAAGTGGGAGAAGAAGCGTTTCAGAGGTAGGGAGGTATTCAACAAGGTCTTGGGAATCATCGGCGTTGGACGCATCGGCAGAGTTGTTGCCGACCGGGCCAAAGCACTGAGGATGAGCGTGATCGGCTACGACCCCTACATCAGCTCGGAAGTAATCGATAAACTCGGGATTGAAGGGGTCGCGCTCGACGAGCTCTACGCAAGGTCTGATTACATCACGGTCCACACACCGATGACCCAGGAAACCCGTAACCTTATCAACGCAGAAGCCTTTGGCAAAATGAAGAAGGGCGTGTTCGTCCTCAACTGCGCCCGTGGCGGTATTGTCAATGAAAAGGATCTGTATGACGCCATTCAGTCGGGCATTGTAGCGGGTGCCGCTTTGGACGTTTTTATACTGGAACCGCCGGTCGACAACCCCCTGTTAAGTCTGGATCAGGTTGTTGTCACACCGCACCTGGGCGCATCCACTGACGAGGCTCAAGAAAATGTGGCCATTGCCGTCGCAGATCAGGTCATTGATTACCTACTGCGAGACACCATCAGAAATGCAGTCAATGCACCCAACATCGACGGTGCCGTCCTGGCTCACTTGAGACCTTACTTATCGCTTTCGGAGAAGCTCGGTAGCTTGATCATGCAAATCACCAGCGGTGCTATTGAGGAGATTTCCATCGAATACATCGGTGAGGTCACGTCAGTGGAAACGCAGCCTCTGACTATTTCGATTCTAAAAGGCATGCTCGCTCCTATCCTTGGCGATATGGTTAATTTTGTAAATGTTCCGATCCACGTCAAGGAAAGAAATATCAGAGTAAAGGAATCAACGAGAAGCGAGGCGGAAGACTTTACTAATCTGATCAGTGTCTATGTGAGAACCTCGGATGACCAAAATCTGGTGGCGGGCACTATATTCGGCAAAAAAGATCCGCGACTGGTTCGAATCAACGACTTTCGTTTAGAAGCAGCTATGGAAGGTCATCTGGTTCTCATCTACAACATTGATACGCCGGGAACCATTGGCGCCATAGGAACCTGCCTTGGCCGTCATGACATTAATATCTCGATGATGGATGTGGGGCAGGTCCTGGAACGGGGACAAAACATCATTTTCCTTCGCACCGATACTCCTGTCCCGCAACACGTGGTTGATGAACTGCTCTCAATGGAAAACGTGAACGTGGTTCAAGTCTTGGAACTCTGATCATAGGGAGGTTAAAGGGATGGAAGAAAAGAACCCGAAGGGCTTCACGGTGAAAGATCGCCGGAAGGTCTCCATGGATGATATGGACCGGGAAGAAGCAGGAAACGTGAGTGGACCTGAACAGGAAGAAGCGCAAAGCACGCAAGAAGACAATGCCGAGGCAAAGTTTGCGGAAGCTTCCCAAGAATGCGGGCAGAAAAGTAGTGTGCCCTTGCCCGAAGTTGCTTTTTCTACATTCATCCTGTCGTTGAGCTCCTCGGCCCTGCTTCATTTGGGCGAAATTCCCGATCCGGCATCCCAAGCAACCAGGACGGACTTGCCCATGGCAAAACATATCATCGACACTATCGGGATGCTGCAGGAGAAAACCCGGGGTAATCTGGATTCCGAAGAAGAAAGACTGGTGAAAACTTTGCTTTACGACTTACGTCTGCGCTATGTGCAGAAGTGCAACAAATAGGCGGTCGGATTGTCAGTTCGGATCAGCACCCCGGCTAAAATCAATTTGTGGCTGGAAATCATCGGAAAACGCAATGACGGTTATCACGAAGTTTCCAGCCTGATGTTGCCGGTTGCCGTTTACGATCATTTGCAGGTAGAGCGCTTGCCGGAAGGGCTCAGCCTGACCTGTTCGCATCCGGACGTTCCAACGGACGCAAGCAACTTGGCTTGCCGTGCGGCGCGATTATATCTGCAAACAGCAGGATTTGCAGCGGGCATACACATTCAATTGGACAAGAACATACCGGTTGGAGCCGGCCTGGGCGGGGGCAGCGCCGATGCGGCTGCTGTGCTGCTGGCGATGAATCAACTTTTTGCGAGCCGATTCAGCATGCTGGATCTCACTCGGATGGCTCATATGCTGGGTGCAGACGTTCCATTTTTTCTATCCAGGCGGCCTGCCTTGGCAACCGGGATCGGCGAAAGAATCCACCATGTGGGAGCTGTTCCAGAGTATCCACTAGTGCTTGTCAAGCCCCCTCTGGCTGTCTCTACCGGTTGGGTATACCGAAGATTGAAGTTGACAAGGGGGGTCAGCCGAATTAAAATCTCGACGTTTTTGGCTCACCCATGGCAGCTCCATGATTGCATGGAAAATGATCTGGAATCCGTCACGCTCAATGAATATCCTTTGTTGATTGAAATCAAGCAATGGATGAAGGCTCAAGGGGCTGTGGGCGCTCTGATGAGTGGAAGCGGGCCGACAGTTTTCGGCATATTTGCCGAGACGAGCCAGGCGGAAAGGGTTGGGCATTTGGCAAAACAGGTCTGGGATGGGTGTTGGGTAGAAGCGACGAGAACTCAAACCGATCCAGGTGCCACATTTGGATAATCGGGTGTTTGGGGTGTCGCCAAGCGGTAAGGCACGGGTCTTTGGAACCCGCATTCGGAGGTTCGAATCCTCCCACCCCAGCCATTTTTTTTGCAGCAGCCGATCGGAGTTTTCGTTGCCGATAAAGCATATCGCTCAGGTTTCGAGATCTGGCAGTGCGTAATAAAGCGCTCATAATAATTGCCGGCAATTCCAACCCGATGCTCTCTCAAGGCGTATGCTCCTATCTCGGGCTGCCCCTCGGGCAGGCATTGGTGGGCAGGTTCAGTGATGGCGAAGTGCGGGTGGAAATCAACCAGAATGTTCGAGGATTGGATGTTTATGTCATTCAATCGCTGTGCCCACCGGTCAATGAGAATCTTATCGAGCTCCTGGTGATAATCGATGCCTTGAAAAGAGCATCTGCTCGGCGGATTAATGCCGTAATTCCCTATTATGGTTATGGGCGCCAGGATCAGAAGGACAAGCCGCGTGTTTCGATTGCGGCCAAGGTCGTTGCTGACCTTCTTACAGTTTCGGGACTGGATCGGTTGATCACTATTGATTTTCATGCCACTCAAATTCAAGGCTTTTTTGATCTGCCGGTGGACCATTTATACGGCACTGAAGTCTTGCTGGAAGATGCCAGAAAGTGTTTGCGCGGAGAGGACACCGTCGTGGCTCCCGATGCAGGTGGAGTGGAAAGAGCTCGAGTATTCGCCAAACGATTGAATGTGAATTTGGCCATTATGGATCATCGAGGCACCGAAGGTTCTCCTTCTTCCTCTATTGTCGGAGATGTGACCGGCAGGCCGGTGATGATTCTCGATGACATGGTAGACACCGGGCAAACGCTGATTAGAGCCGCTGAAGCCGCTCAGGCTGCAGGGGCTTGTTCTATTGATGCATACTGTGTGCATGCAGTTTTGTCAGGGAACGCATTGGGCAAAATAGAGCTCTCACCGCTGAGATCGTTGACCGTAACGGATACGATCCCACCGCCCGCACAGGCCGGGCAAGCGACCAAGCTTCGAACGGTGAGCATAGCACCTCTTCTGGCAGAGGTGATAAAACGCGTGCACAATGAAGATTCAGTGAGTTCCTTGTTTAAATGAAGCACATCCCCTATCGCTGTGCTTTGAATTTTTTTTAGGAGGCAATTTAAGAATGGACATTGAACTGGCAGCTCAAATGAGGAGTACTACAGGCAAGGGGGCGGCGCGTAGCTTGCGCCGACAACAAATGGTTCCGGCCGTTGTTTATGGACCTAAGGCCGAGCCTCTTCCTATTTCGCTGGCAGCCAATCGGCTCGAGAAATTGCTCAGGGAGATGGGCGAGGAGAGCAAGCTGTTGCGTCTGAACATTGAAGAGGGAGCAGATCGCAACGTTCGGCAAGTGCTGATTCGGGAAGTCCAGGTGCACCCTGTGCGTCGTCAGTTTCTCCACGTGGATTTTTATGAAGTTCCCCTGGATCATCCCATAGTTGTAGAGGTTCCGGTGGAACTGCTGGGCGAACCTGTTGGTGTGAAAGAGGGAGGTTTGCTCAATCTCATCCGCAGGACTCTGTCTGTGCGTTGCCTGCCGGGTGAAATTCCGGAAAAGGTTTCAGTAGACATTAGCGGGCTTGAAATAGGATCCGCGGTGCATGTGGCTGATCTTGTCAACCAGGTACCTTTTGAGCTGACGGATGAAGAGCAGTTGACAGTGGTCACGATGAACGCCCCGGAGGGACTGGAAGAAGCAGCTGGAGCTGGGGAAGGCGAAGAAGTTGGAGAAAGTGCAGAAGGAGGGGAGGTGACAGCTGAGTAAAGAGCAGGGTTGATGAAACCCGAAACCAGTAGATGAGTTGATATGACAGCTTATGGGCAGGAGGCTAAAATTGCGGCATTGTGCGGGTTGGGAAATCCGGGTAACGAGTATGCCAAAACCCGGCATAATGTCGGCTTCCAGGTGGTGGATCGGTTGGCGCAAGCGTTCGGCATTGCCCTGCAACAGCGCAAGTTCAGGGCTGGTTGGGGCACAGGAACAGTTGAAGGACGGAAAATTTTAATTGTGAAACCGCTCACTTTTATGAACCGAAGTGGCGAGGCGGTGGTGGAAGTATTGAAGTATTTTGGAATTACAGCCAATCAGATGTTAGTGATTCACGATGACCTCGACTTGCCGGTCGGGCGCGTTCGGCTGGTGCTGAAAGGCGGAGCGGGCGGTCATCGAGGTGTGTCATCTATTATCCAGCACCTGGGACACCAGGATTTTCCGCGTTTGAAGCTGGGGATAGGAAGACCTGCTTACGGAGAGACAGTTGAGAGTTATGTGCTGCGCCCCCCCTACCCTGAAGAGACGCTCGCCTTTAACGATATGGTCGAGCGTGGCTTTGAAGCTGTTCAAACGGTGTTGTCTACTGGCCTGGTGGCTGCCATGAACCGGTTCAACCGGCAGGAGCAGCAAGAGTGAAGCTTTTTTTTGCCATCTTTAGTTAAAATTTGCACAAGGTAAAGGAGGTTGGGATCTATGTTAGAATACACGATATACGCACCTGGTCTGGGATTAGCCGGCTTGATCGTGGCTTTTCTGATCTATGGATGGGTCAAGAAGCAGCCCAATGGCACCGATCGCATGAAAGAAATAGAAGAAATGATTCACGATGGCGCCATGGCGTTCCTCAAAACGGAATACTCCGTGTTGATCGTCTTCATTGCAGTTGTGACCGGATTGCTCTATTTCTTCATCAATCATCAAACAGCATACGCCTATATCTCCGGTGCGGCTTGTTCGGTCCTCGCCGGCTACACCGGAATGAGCTCGGCAACGCGAGCCAACAGCAGGACTTCCTGGGCTGCCAACCAGTTCGGGCAAGCCAAGGCGCTGACGGTTTCCTATTTCGGTGGTGCGGTCATGGGATTGGCCGTGGCAAGCCTTGGTTTGATGGGTGTTGGAACGTTCTTCTATCTCTATGGCGGCGACCCCGTGACTGCCAGCTACATCAACGGCTTTGCCATGGGCGCCAGCTCTATCGCTCTGTTTGCTCGTATGGGTGGCGGTATCTACACCAAAGCGGCGGACGTCGGTGCCGACCTGGTGGGTAAGGTAGAGGCAGGTATCCCTGAAGACGATCCGCGCAACCCGGGGGTTATTGCTGACAACGTCGGCGACAACGTGGGTGACATCGCCGGTATGGGCGCCGACATTTTCGAGTCCTACTGCGGCTCAATCATCGCTACCATCGCCATCGCTGCCACCATGTCCAATGAAGCCCTGATGGGCGCCGACCGCGCGGCCTGGATGGCGATGCCGCTGCTCACGGTTATGGCTGGTCTGCTTGCCTCCTTCGTGGGTGTCTTCAGCCTGAAGGCAATGGCAGGAATGGCACCCCAGGCCGCGTTGCGCTACACTACTTTTGTGGCCGCCGCGATCTTCGTCGGGCTGACTTACTACCTGAACACTGCGGTGGCGCTGCCATTTGGTGTTTTTTATGCGATACTCTCCGGTCTCGTAGCGGGTATCGTCATTGGCCTGCTGGCGGAATACTACACCTCATCCAAGCCGGTATGGAAGATCGCAGGACAGTCAGAAACCGGGCCGGCCACGGTTCTCATTGCCGGTTTGGCTGTGGGTATGGAAAGTACCGCTCTGCCGATACTCGGCATTTGCGCTGCAACTTATTTCGCTTTCATTTCGGCAGGCGTATACGGAATCGGTATCGCGGCGGTTGGTATGCTGGCGACCGTAGGCGCCACCATGACCGTTGACGCGTACGGCCCCATTGCCGACAATGCCGGTGGTATCTCCGAAATGGCCGAGCTCGGACCCGAAACCCGCGAGATCACCGATAGCCTGGACGCTCTGGGCAACACCACGGCTGCCATCGGAAAGGGTTTTGCTATTGGCTCTGCGGCCCTCACGGCAGTATCTCTGTTCGTTGCATACAGTCAGGCTGTCAAACTGGACGTCATCAACATCACCGATCCTTACGTTATTATCGGTGCTTTCATCGGCTCCATCGTGCCCTTTTTGGTTGCTGCTCTCACCATGACCGCCGTTGGCGATGCAGCTTTTGATATGGTCGAAGAAATTCGCCGCCAGTTCCGTGAAATCCCCGGCTTGATGGAAGGAACCGGCAAGCCCGATCCGGCTAAATGCGTGGCCATCGCCACCAAGGGAGCCATCCGCAAAATGATGCTGCCTGGCTTGGTTGGCGTGAGCGCACCGGTGATCGTCGGCTTCCTGATCGGACCGCACGCACTCGGTGGTATGCTGTTGGGTGTCACACTGTCCGGTACCTTGATGGCGCTATTTATGTCCAATGCGGGTGGCGCCTGGGACAATGCCAAGAAATACATTGAAAAAGGTCATTTTGGCGGTAAAGGCTCAGCCAATCATAAGGCTGCAGTTGTTGGCGACACCGTAGGCGATCCTTTCAAGGATACCTCTGGACCCAGCATGAACATTCTGATGAAGCTCATTTCGGTTATTTCACTGGTTATCGCTCCTCTGTTGATCATCGTGAAATAACTTAACCTCTCGATTCATTAATCGAAGCCGGCCCTCCATGCGGAGGGCCGGCTTTTTTTGTCACTCCCCGCATGACCCGACGGATCACTCCAGAGCTTGAAAACGACCCATCAACGCACACAGCGCGCTGCTTATTCATACCTTAATAATTCTATGCTTTCACATTTTTGTTGGAACTGCGCAGTCTTTTTTGCCTTCTTGTTTTTGCACTCTAAGTGAAAAATTGACACCAAAGAATATTTTATGTATGAAATTTACTCTTTCATTTGGAATTCGAGATTACGCATAGATTGGATCGTTTCCCCCTGGCCTTCAGCTAGGTATGCTGTGCTTCGTATGTGGGAAGCGCTCGGGAGTGGACATTCGGCATTCGCGGCGTCAAAATGAGGCCTACGGAGCGCCTGACGGTGTGGTTCATCATCTCAATTCTTCAGAATCAACGGCAAGTCTTGGATTGGGGACTAGGAAAAAAGCCGTCGGAACATCTGAGCACGTTGTGGAAATACACTGGAACTGCCTGCGCACTTAAATTCCTTATGCTTGAGCGGTTAAGATTTGGCAAGCTTATGAAGACTCGGTGTCGATTTGATGTTTCGCCAATCGACGCCCATACTTATTGCATCATTACAGAGACATCTCCATGACTGAAGTCTATTCCATCTGTGCAGATCTGTGCGGATTCGTGCGCACCAACATTCTCGCTAATGGGGTTGAATTTGATGAAAATACGCCGTTTACAAAGGTGGGAATTGATTCATTGTCATTGGTTCAAATTCTATTGTTTGTAGAAAGGCAGTATGGATTGTCGATTCCCGAAACCCATCTGGTGGAGGAGAATATGAAATCTACGTCTGCCCTATCAAGCTGCCTTTATGAATTACTGATGGCACGAGATAGTGAGAAGAAATCACTGGAGATGTGAGGTGAGTCGTCCTATTGCAGCTCAGCCTTTAACCGGTGGTGATTGTTTTGTGTTGGCACTCGATCACCAGATGCGGCGCATGGGTTTGTCCGGCAATATTTGCCAGTTGGTTCTGCAAATCGATGGTTGGCTTCTGGCCAGCGAACTCCGTAACGCTGTTATGTCAT
>ENA-OSEO01001670-OSEO01001670.1-sediment-metagenome-genome-assembly--contig:-NODE-1670-length-38015-cov-10.018662_pt1 | contig 38015 bp, 29 predicted proteins | sample MGYA00237883_ERZ534232 | MGnify/ENA metagenome assembly ERZ534232 | reverse complement strand
CTGCGAACAGGGCCTGTGCCCATTTCCACGGTCATGAGGCGTCTTTTGACCGGTTACGCTCTGTGGTACAATCGAAGGTACCGAAGACATGGTCATCTTTTCCAGAACCGCTTTAAATCGATTTTGTGCCAGGAGGATAGCTATCTTCTGGAACTGGTACGCTACATCCACCTCAACCCGATTCGAGCGGGCCTTGTGGGGGACCTCGATGAACTTGGCGGGTACGCATACTGCGGCCATGGTGTGGTGATGGGGAAGGTAAAAAAACCGTGGCAGGATACGGGAAGCGTGCTGGGGATGTTTGGGGAGAAGTTGGGCGCGGCAAGGCGGGCTTACAGGGCGTTCGTGGAAGAGGGGATTGCGCAGGGGAAGCGTCAGGATCTCACGGGAGGGGGCCTCTTGCGGAGTGCAGGTGGATGGGAAGGGGTAAAGGCACTTAGAGAAGAGAAGGTCTATCAGAGGAATGACGAAAGGATTCTGGGTGACGGGGATTTTGTGGGGCGCGTGCTGGCATCGGCCGAGGAGGCAATGGAAAAGCGCTAGGCGCTCCGATCGAGAGGTTTTGACCTGGAGAGAGTTGCCTCCAGGGTATCTCAAGTGCTGAAGGTGAAGCCGGAGGAGGTGTGGACCGAAGGGAAGTATCGGCGGATTGTGGAAGCCCGTAGCCTGTTGTGTTACTGGGCAGTCAGAGAACTGGGGGTTCCCATGTCTTCCCTGGCGCGAAAACTCAAAGTATCGATTCCGTCTGTCAGTGATTCTGTCACTCGCGGTCGCAGGATTGCCGAGGAAAAGCAACTTGATTTGCTGGAAACTTAAAAACCTAACAGCGTGCCCTTTCACTTTCACTGTTGAGTACTGTCGGAAAGATGGGCTAAGTGATCCGGTTCCCCTGGGTACCGGCTTCAAGGGCATAGAGGGTAGAGGAAATGCTTTATCGCGCCCAAAGCGGTAAGCTTTCTGCATAACACCACGGGCGTAGAGATATAGGGATCTGCTCAATCAGTTGTTGGCCTCATAATCCTGCTTGACGTTAATCACGCCATGCGTTAATATAGAGCATCATCAAATCATTCAGGTCTGCCGATACCGAAGCGCTCTCAAAAGGTACACGCGTACGGCGGTCCGTTAACATCGAAGCGATTGCCCGCCGAAAGCTGAGGCAACTCGATATTGCCGCCCGGCTGAGTGATTTGAAGGTACCGCCTGGTAATCGCCTTGAGGCCCTCAAAGGCGACCGTGTCGGTCAGTATAGCATTCGTATTAACGATCAATGGCGCGTCTGCTTTCGGTGGACCGAAGCCGGCGCAGAAGATGTTGAGATCGCAGATTATCATTGAGGAGAGTCAATCATGAGTAAGCTCAAACCCGTGACCCCCGGTGAGATCCTACTTGAGGAATTCCTCAAGCCTCTGGGGTTGAGCCAGTATCGCCTGGCTAAGGAGGTTGGCGTTCCCGCCCAGCGCATCAGCGAGATCGTTGCCGGTAAGCGCTCCATCTCGGCAGATACCGATCTTCGTTTGTGCCGATTTTTCGGTCTGTCGAACGGCTATTGGTTGCGCGCTCAGGCGGCATACGATACAGAGGTAGCAGAGAAGAAGCTGGGATCAAAGCTGACGAAGATCAGGCCTTGGGCCGCCGTTCTGCCCCAACAAGATGATCGAGCAGATGCCTAATCTTGGGGACGATCAAAATTCATCGCTTCAAAATTTCTGATCGATTGCTGAATATCCCCTCTCCTTGCTCCGGCACTGCTCATCATCATAGTTAGGTTGCTCCACTACTCATCATCGTGTATAAACGAGAAGTATGGTTGCATTGCCTAAAGATACGCGAATTGCCTACCGTGATCACCTTCGAGATGCGCGTGCAAGAGCCTTCAGTGACGCTGAAGGATTTCAAGAGGTGTTGTTTGCCATCGAACATCTGGGGACGGCTCTGCTCAGCAAGGCAAGCACCCTGAATGCTTTTGAGGGAAAACTTCGCAGCGTTGCTAAGATATCTCCTCTCGCGTTTTGCCTTTCGACAAAATTCCGCTATCTTTATACTCCTTTCGACGTTTTATATAGAATTGTTCGCGTGGCTAGAAACGATGCATCACATCAAGGGGCATATGCGAGGCATATCACGGCTCACACAGTCGAACTAAGTATTGTATTGGAGGACGCCTTGACAAACGACTGCACAACCGTTGCCGACTTCATGGTGAAAACCGTCATTCAGGCCGAACTCTGGCAGCCTTTGGCATTTCTCCGGCAAAGGATGCTCACAAGCTCATTCTCGTATCTACCACTCTTGATCCCGGGGTGGGGTTGGCGACTCATCTCTGATCACTCATTGGCTAAGGCTTTGCGACGAGAAGATTGGAAACGTGAGGATTCTCTTGGCATGACTCTTGGCAAAGCAATTGAGAACGGCATCATTGATCCCCCTGAAGCGATATCAGTAAAACCAGACACTGAGATTCATGACGCCCTTGAGTTAATGAAAGATCGGCCAGTTCTTGTTCAGCACCCTGATAACCCGGACCAGATCATCGGAATAGTAACAGCATTCGATCTCATGTAGGATACAGCCTAATGAGCAGCTTTCGGGCGACCTCGCTTCGCTCGGCTGCTGAAGCTCAGCGCACGTACTTGGGTCAATCCTCTAAGAAGGGGCATCTATGTATCAAGATGATTCCTCTGTGGCCGACACTTTAGCCGCTGTTGCTCAGAATTGGGTGCATGAATTTCGCAAAACATGGGGATTAGATGAAAGGCTCCTCCAAACGGAATGGAGCGTCTCAACTGGGAGTTCGCCAAGGTTTGCGATCAGATTGCTGCGCAAATAGTCGCTGCCTCTCGAACTCTTGAACGTAACCGCAGTAATCTTTAAGAACGCCTGAATATTTTGCGTGATAAGCTAGGTTTCGTACGGATAGGGGACATCTTCACATTCTCATATTTTGCTTGCGAAGCTGGTTTGACTATGATGGTTGTCTTACATGCCAAGACAATCACGATTAGATACGCCGGGGGCGCTGCGTCATATTATTGCCAGGGGGAACCAAAGACGACAAATCTTTGAGGACAAAAGGGACTGCAAAGAATTTTTAATCGGGCTTAGCGAAGAGACTTAAGCTATCCGTTGCAGGCATTACGCAGTCAGTAGACCGGGGAGAGAGGCTTAAAGAGGGAAAGTCTCATCATTTGCCATGAAAGTGCAAATATGAAGAACGTCCCATTCTCCCCGTCCCATTCTCCCATAGAATGGAAGAGTATCCATCCTCTACAGCGAGATTTAATGGATACTGGAAATCCTGGCCCTCTGGACCAGGTAAGAGACGTTGGGCTGTGCCCCGAAAATGTTCTTGAAATCGCAGTGGCGAAGCCATGAATCGGGCGTAAAGCCGGGGCCTCTGGCCCCGGATAGTCCGATTCAAGCGATTTCTTTACTCGGCTCTCACTGGAATTGGTTTGTCGAGGGATTCTACGCTCATCTTACCCTTTAGGCGATGATATACGAAAGTCCCCCTCATACCTTGAAGAAAGAGTAAACCCCAAACGACACTCACACAAAGCCAAGTGATTATGAAAGCACTACTCGAAAAATATAACCACATAATCGTATAATACCTGTTAAGAATATACTCAAACAAGAGCAAGACCGCACCGATTCGACTTCTTCTAAAAACCATGAAGGCAAGAATTAAAACGAGGAACAATATAGCGAAGCAGTCAAATATATGTGGACCAACGGGAAAAACCCATGGCAGAAGTAATTGTAAATTATATTTGGCTCCTTTCCCAGTAAGAACATACCCAAAAAAAACTGGGATGGCTATTGCGCTAAGAAGCCAAGTAGTCCTTATGCTCTTTTCTGCTTGACCGAAATTCATAAAAGCAGTCTCGAAATCAATCGCTTACCACAGAGCTAAGTCGGGTGTGCATATGGCGCGAGCGTCTCGATCTAATGAGAATCCAGTTGTACAAACGCGCAACCTGCCGGAAAATACTTACCGCAGCTTTGCTTCCTCCGCACTCGGATGCAGCCTTAGACTTATCGGTCACTGGCAAATACGAAGATAATGGTATGGTATTATTCTTGATTTAAGACCGTCAAAAAGTTCACTTGCCATTTCATTCATATATAGTTCTCTTTCAGGTCTTCTATAGCTATCGAAACTCGCGCCTCCGTACGACAAATGCCCAACAAGGTCCAGCAATCCATCACAATTCGTGTCCATATAATGCCATTGGGTTTTCCAGCGCCCGTCGGGGCTTAGAACAATAGTATTTATGGGGCCGCCTTTGTGAGAAGAAAGGGCTAAGTAACTAGGGGGATACATGGATTTGGTGTTTACAAGCCAAAAGTCCGGCGGGGGGGTCCTAGATTCGCGATAACATCCAAACACATTAGGTCGCCCAAAACCGTCAGTGTCGTATGGTTCTGGACACCGACATGGTTTATCAGGAGGGCGAATAGATGGACGTTCATGTTGGTCGCGGGAAATAGAAGTAATGCGATTTCCCTTTCTCAGCAGAAATCTTTGGATTTCATCAGCTGCAACAGCAAAACTAACAGCCTGGCTCTCTCCACCGAAGGACGTAATGCCGACAATTCTGCAGGCGTCATCGAGCAGAGGACCACCTGAGTTGCCAAAGAATATGGGCGTCTGGGTTTGGATGACGTTTGCGCTATGTTGAGTCCCATCATCAGAATAAGTCCACTTGTAGTTTGGTCTTATTTGGCTTATCAAGCCTTTCGTGTATGTCCATATCGCACCTTCTGGGTGGCCGATAGCATGGACATCCTGCCCAACAGCGAGTTGAGTCGCATCACCAATACGCAGGTAGTCTGACAGTTGAGGCGGTTTGTCAATCCTTAGCAAGGCAAGATCAGCAATCTGATCTATCTTTTCCACAGAAGCTGAAAAAGCAAGTTCCTTCCTCAGTTCAGCAGTGTCCTTTGGCTTGAAAACCACTCCCACCTCTGAAGAGTTCTCTACGACGTGCCAGTTCGTTATCACGTGGCCATATTCATCAATGATGACACCACTACCGAAGCCTTTCTTAGTCGCTATAAAGACCACCGCAGGGGAGGCATTCATGTAAACGGCTATATCTTTACCCCCTCGCGTGTTTTCCAGGACAAGGTTCTTGACGATTCCCTGGAGAGAAGGTGCCAGTCGTCGTTCAAGCTCTTCATTTCTCGCTGGTGTGATTCCAAGGAGTTTGACAATGTCATCAGGCAGTAAACGAAGGGAAGTCTCCGCAACGACGACGCGTTCTCGAAACCGATCTACATTTGAATTCGTACCGCTAAAAGGGCTGATTCGAGTCTGTCCGAAACCGTTTTGGCAAGGATATATAACCGCCATTACTAATGCGGGCAAGAGCCGAAGAAATGAAAATAGGAGCCTCTTCATAGTGAAACCTCTCTCCTCACAGAATTAAAGCATGCAATGCGCACAATCTTATGAAAGTCACTGCTACTAAGACTAGCATGAATGTGTAATCCAGCTATCATTAACCTGGATCACCGACAAAAACAAAGCCTCCCCAGCAAAGAGGATAAGCATATCCGTACCGTTCTTCAACAATCTTCATCTCCCTGAGCATAGCTTGCCTGAGGGCCTGGCAACGATCCATACCGCCAGTCTTTAGATTACTGTAAAATTGAACCATAAGCTCTTTAGTCTCTTCGTCAGGTACAGACCACAGGCTCATGACAAGGCTTTTTGCCCCAGCAAGTGCAAAAGCCCTCCTTAGCCCGAAAACACCTTCTCCGTTTTTTAAGGCGCCAAGTCCAGTATCACAAGCTGAAAGAACTACCATCTCTGTGCCCCACAACTTCAATCCAAGTACCTCCTCTGCCGTCAAGATGCCGTCCTCATTTTGGCCATTGTAGATACCGAGAGAGGAATTGGCACCTGTAAGAGCAAGCCCCGACCGGAGCATAGGGTTTTCTAGTATTTTCATGCCGCCGCTTTTCTCGAAACGGGAGTGTCCCGAGACGGATTGCAGAGGCATATCAAAAAGGCCGAGCTTAGGGAGTTGCTGATCGCTTAAGAAAAAGCCGTGTGTTGCAACATGAAGGATACGTGGATTAGTGCAATGTCGAAGTAATGATTCATTAGCGTCCACGCCAGTGAATAACCTTGCCTTGTCTTTGCCGAGTATTGACTGGACTGCAATTGCTTCTTCTTTTGTGTGATGGAGATCCCTGAATCTGAGATCCCTTAAATCCACCGAGCGGCGACCGCCACTCCAATGAGTAGTATCTTCAGGAGTAGAATAAGCAATTCTGCTATTTCTGTCTTCGACGTAAAGATCAAAGGCGGGATCTCCTATAATTATCGAATCTTCGACCTGTGGGGGGATGGATTGACCAAAACCAAATACTTCTTGGGTCGCCGAAACATAGCTGATGACATAATCCTCGATAAGGTATTTGCCGCTTGGTGCTTGCAGCACTTCAAAAGGAATGAGATGCAGTTCGCCATCAGGACTTATAATCAACCTTTCTTGGTCTCGCAGCTTTCCTCTTATAGGTTCAAAGATTAACTTATAAAGATCTCTGGCCGAGTCCGGGGTCTGCTCTCCCATTAAGAGTACGTTATTTCTAAAAGAGACAAGCTTATCTTCGATCTTTTTGGCTTCACCAAGGTCAATAAGCTCCAGTCTATTTGGACACTTTGCCGGGAGAACAAAAGCAAGATAGTGGGCACGATGCAAAAGATAGGTGCTGTCTGGGTGACCGAATTGCAGCAAGTTTATTCTGACAAAATCTATCAAAACACTTTTTTCAGGCAAAGATGCTGCGAGTCCAGCACAGTCTCCTGGAGAGATGTCGTCTTCATTCCAAAAGGCTTTTCCAAAATCGCTTGTGGTAAAAAGCTCGGTTTCCAACATCTGAATACTCTCTTTCAAGTGCTGGATTTTCTCGACAGTTTCACTGGCGGAAATCGCGTTTGGTGACAAGAACGAAAGGCTGGATAACTGAAATCTTCGCGCATTAAGTTCAGCATGACGTTTGAAAATAGTAGGATCATCTGAAAGGTTTATCGCTCTGTTTAAGCTTCTTTCGAATGCGAAGACTAATCCTTTTCTTTTCAACCAAACGTTAAACAAATCCTCCTTGGCTACTCGATTAGATGGAAGGTAATAGGAGACTAGGGAAAACATAAAACTCAAGAGATGTTCGTTATGGAGAAGAAAGTTCAGCTTCTGTTCTTGGGTAGCAAATGAAGTTATGTTTTGAAACATTTTTGTCTGCACTCTTTCAGCTCTTATGAAGTAATCAAGAGATTTGTCAAACTCGCCGCCTGCTCTGGCGTAATCTCCAAGTGCCTCCAGAAAACAATAGATCAAATCACTATTCTCTACTGAAGTTGCTGGCAAAATACGAAGGGCTTGATTTGCGTAGAAAGTCGCTTTTTCTAAGTTCTTCGTTCTATAATAAGCATCGGACAGAAGTGCCATCATCCGGGCAGCTTCCCTGTTATCCGTCCCAAGCAACTCCACAAAAATGTTCAGGCTCTGGTCGTACGATGCCGCCGCTTTTTCGTAATTGTGAATGTGAGCCTGGAAATGCCCAAGAGCTCTATAGGTTCTAGCTGCTTGAAGGCTACGGTGCCCACAATTCTTCTCTTCTATCGCTAGCGCTCTAAGGAAACAGTTTTCAGCTTTCTCAGTTTCGGAGAGCTTATCATAAACTGAACCAAGTAATGTTAAATGTCCTACAAGGTACCGGCTCTCTGTCCCATAATCCTTTTCTATTTCTGAGATTAACAAATTCAAGTAATATTCCGATTTGTCATAATCTTCGAGGTCATAAGATATTGATGCGATCCATTGTAGTGACCATGCTCTTTTGGCGTAGGCGGACACATAAGTTTTTTCGAGAACTTCCAGCGCCTTTCTAAGAAAGAAGTCCTTCTTTTTATAGTCCAAACCGAGGGAAGAATAGAGCAATCCCAGCTTCATTAGAGGTATTACCGACAGCGTATTGTCTGAATTATGATGCTTTTCGCTCAACGAGAGAGCGTAGCGGTAGGTCACCTCAGCTTCGGCGTATTTGCCGAGTTGATAAGCTGTATCGCCGAGAGCTAATAACGTAGGGATTAAGTCACGGTCATCACTCCCTAGGCTGCTAATTTTAGCGTCTCTTGTTTGTAAGAGAATAGCCTCCGCACATTTGAGTTGGCCCAATTGGATATAAGCAGTTGCCAATTTACTTGCGCACTTTATCGTGGCTTGATCCAGTGGACCAAGTCTTTTATTTATTACCGTGAGGACTCGATCATAGCATCGCTGAGCACTCAGGTAGTCCTCGCAACTCATGTATTGCTCACAAGGAGCCACTAGTTCGTCCGTCCAAAATACCGAGACAAATGCCGAATTAATAAGCAACATTATCAGACCCAAAGCTCGAAAGCATTTCCACAGGACTTTGAAGGTCTTGGTCAATAAGCTGGAGGCAGTGTTTGGTGAGCTAATCTTATGCGTGGATCTGCAATCAGCTTTGCCAGGAGAGACCCTAACGATGCGGTTTGCGAGCATTTTGAGGTGAGCAGAAGTCATTTTGGTAAAGCGAGTCCCATCTCTTCTTTATAAACATAAATTATACCAATATTTGTCAGGAAAAGCAAGAGGATATCTCGCTTCTGAACACCATGACGGAATCATCTACTAGGGCGGGGTCAGGGACATCCTTCATATTTCCATATTTCGGTCGCGAAGCTGGTTCGACTATGACGGTTGTCTCACATGGCAAGACAATCAGGATTAGATAGGCCAGGGCGTTTTCCATGAAAGTGCAAACGTGAAGAACGTGCCCTGTTTAGTGGTTGGGGTCGGGCCACGGGAAGTATAGGATATCTGATGGAATAGTGCAGGGATGCCCCTCTGCAATGGCCCTATAATGCGTTTTTTGGGGCCAAAAAGTCTGTTATTCATATGAGTCAATCGCAAGAGCGAACGGGTATTACATGCCGGGCTCATTATGAGGCTCTTTTTGGGGCTGAAAACGCCGATATAGGCCGCAAGAACACTTATTTCCAGGATCTTAATGCCGCATAATCAAGGACTTAAAATGGCCCGACCCCAGGAAACAGGAAAACAGGAAACAGGAAAAAATGCACCATCAGGCGAAAGTGATGGCGGAAATCAATCCAGATCCACCGCTGCTCCACAATGACGACAGCGCTTGGCTCCCCTGAACAGTTGGGTCCCGCAATGGGGGCATTGGTAGCGCTTTTCCTCGGCCTCGACCCACTTCTCCGTCCCCATCTCACGCCGCGCCGGTACGGCCCGTAGAATGACCTTCTTGCCCACGGGTACCGGGAAATTGTGGATGTGCTCACAAGGAAACTCATGGCACTGGTGGCACCCCTCATAGCCCTTCTCCCGGGTGCAAGACCTGATCGGGCAAGTAGTGCAGTAGGCGAACACCTCGCTGGACAGACATCCCCGGCAGCGAATCCTTTCCGCTGAAACCCCGTAGATGGTCCCCAATCGTTCCTTGAACTTCTGGTTCTTGTCCCTGTGGGCTATCATGATCGAACATACCCCGCAATACAGCCCGCAGGGGGCCAGAAACTCTTTCATGATCTGCATGTCAACCCTCCTTGATTTGTCCTGATTCAGCATCAAAGCATCATCTGCGGCGTTGCCTTCGCTCGCTCCTCCTTGCGGCGTATGTGATAAGAGGGCTCAAGGCCCACGGCACGAGGTCTTTTTGGTTTTCGTTTTTCCGTGGGCCGTGCGCCCTATGCCTTGCGCCGACACCGCGCCTTGCATCTGACGCCTTGCTGGTAATCAGGAATATCGCCTAAGGCATCGGTTCAAAGAACGCATCCTGAATTGGGTGGTGGATTTGGGATTCGGCAGTCCCGATAGCTTCCGTCCCCACCTATGGTCTGGGTCGATTGATCAGTGGATATTTGAGATTTCCAACCTCCCGGTTTCCACCAACCGCCTGATGGATTCCACAAAGGTGTCCGGTGCGGCATAGTCAGGATGGCTCCGAAACAAGGCCGCCACACGCCGCAGTTCGTCAAGCTCGTGCAGCCTGGCCGCGGCCAAGTCACTTCCGCGGGCATGGCAGCGATGGTTGGCAAACCGAAGGTGTTCAGGATCGAGCATCTTGATCCTGATTTCGTGGGGAATTATCCCGGCACAGGAGCAGGGATTCTCCGGGTTCATGAGACTGCATTTCCTGGTCATGAAGTCCCGAATCTGTCTGCGTCCTCGGGAAAGACGCTTGCGAAAGGTTTCCTGCGTGATATTCAGAATGCGGCTAGCCTCGACGCTCGTGACTTCGAAGACCACTCCCAGGATAAAGGCCAGGCGAATCTCCCGGCTCAGGCAGAGCAGCATCCCCTGTAAACAGGACAGTCTTATTTCTTCCACCACCAAATCGTTTTCGCAGGCCTCCACGTTTTCGGAGCCTGACACGGACAACGCAGCTTCTATTGCCTCTCCGGCCTTCTCGAAAGAAAACCCCCGTTTCTCTGCCCGGCGTTTGCGGGTGGTGAGCAAATGGTTGGCGGCTATGCGAAACACCCACGTGGTGAAGCGGCTTTGTCCTTTAAAATCGGAGAGATGGGTAATCACCTTGATCAGGATCTCTTGAGTCGCGTCTTCGGCGTCGGCCGGCAGGAAAAGAGTCCTGAGGGCCAGATTGTAGATCCCGTCTTGAATCCTCCTCACCAGCTCGTCAAGGGCGCTTTTTCGGCCTTGTTTGGCCAGATCCACCAGGCTTTCAAGGCTCGGTTCGTTTGCAGGGTTTTCTTCTCCCATGGAATTACCCCTTTTCCCCATTAGACACCTTTGATGACGCGAGTGTGACACAAAAAAGTGGAAATGAGTAAGTGCGTTTGAATTCTACTGAATTTGGCCGATTATTCACATCTGCCATATCACGCCTCGACCGCTACCCAACACGGTTTTCCATATGCATTGCGAATGGTTCGCTGATAATTATTAAAAGGCCCCAAGCTGATAAGCGAGGCGCTCTTCATGGCGACAATTTCCGTACATTTCCTCCTACGAACGCCCTCGATAAAGCTCTCCAGTTGAGACCCCTATCAGTTTTTGCAGAGGAGGGAACGAGTCATAATGAGCAACGAGGAATATATCAAGACTGGGGGATTGGTACGCCCGTTTTGTGGTTGTGAATCGCTTAAGGGAGGCTTTGTGGAGGTGGATGCCGGGAAGGCATTTCAGACGGTCAGGTGCGGGAACTGCCAGAACAAATGGGAAGACGTCTATGAATTGGTTGATATGATCAAGGGACGCGAGGAGTGTTGTTGACTTCGTTTTGGAAGTCTAACGCAGTAAACTTGTTAACTTGGTGAGCCGATTGCGCCATGGACGCGGCTTTCCCGGCGCATTTCTTAAAGATCTTTCGATTCCCGGGATCTTCGACAGGGGAATTTCATTTGCCTTTGCCAGGCTTGTCTGCCCGCCAGAGGCGGGTAAACCTCCGGCATGGCTTGCCCGCCTGGGCTGATGAATTATTGATATAGCTCCGAGAGGAGTTGTTCCGAAGTGAGAACCCTGAAAAGAGGGTAAAGAGCGTTCTTCCGGTAGATGTCGAGGGTCTGCCTGTGGATGTTCTCCGTTGCCGCGGTCGTGCAATCTTCCAGGATCACGGCCTTGAAGTCGCAGCAAAGGGCGTCCATGGCCGTGGTAAGCACGCAGAAGTTGGTCGTGATGCCCGCCACGGCACACAGGGTGACCCCTCTCCCTCTAAGCCACGCCTCAAGTTCGGTTCTGAAAAAAGCTGAGAAGCGGGGTTTCGGAAGCCACAGGTCATCGGGCCGGCGATCCAGTTCGGCCGCCACTTCTGCTCCGGCGGTTCCCGCCAGGGAGTGAGGCTTCATTTTCCCCCTGAAAATGAAATCCCCGAAGGCAAAGGCGTCCGTGGCAAAGACCACGGGCCAAGAAGCGTCCCGGAAAGCGCGGATGAGGGAGTTGATGGGGCCGAAAAGTTTTCGAGCCAGGGGGGTGACGGGCACGGGTTTGCTTTCATCAAGATTGTCTTTCACCATGTCGATAATCAAGAGAGCGGGTTTTTCTTCCATTGCTCCGGTACTCCAGCACTCCAATAATTCATTCTTTATCCTCTCATTTCCCTCACTCTTTCAATGATCAGGTGAGCGGCCCTTTCGATCTGCTCCATCGTGTTGGTGCGGCCTACCGAGAACCTGAGCGCTCCCATGCCCACTTCGGCGGGAACGCCCATGGCCGAGAGGACGTGAGAGAGTTTCACGGACCGATCATGGCAAGCAGCCCCGGTGGAGGCCATGATCGAAGGGACGGCCTCGAGGATTTTGGCGCCTTCGATGCCGGGCACGGAAACATTCAGGGTGTTGGGCAACCTTTCCCTGGGGTGCCCGTTCAGAACGAGAGGGTCCAGGTTTTGGAAAAGGAGCGTTTCCAATCGGTCTCTTAAGGTCTTCGCGTGAAGGACGTCCCTTTCGACCCGCTCCCTGGCCACTCGGGCGGCTGTTCCAAGGCCTACGGCGAGAATGGTGTTTTCCGTTCCGGCCCGCTTTCCCATTTCCTGGGAGGCCCCATGAATCAGAGGCGTGAGGGCTCTCCCGCTTTTAACAAAAAGGGCGCCGACGCCCTTGGGCGCATAGAGTTTGTGGCCTGCGACGGTAAGAAAGTCCACCCCCAAACTGCGAACGTCCAGGGGATATTTGCCCACAGCCTGGGCCGCGTCGGTATGAACAGGGATACCGTGCTCCCGGCCGATTCCGACCACATCACCGAGAGGCTGCAGGGTGCCCGTCTCGTTGTTGGCGAGCATGATGGAGATGAGGGTGGTGGCGGGCCGAAGGGCTTTTCGAACATCGTCCGGATCAACCTGCCCGAAACGATCCACGGGGAGAACGGTCACATCGACCCCGAGTTCCATCAGATACAAGGCCGGGTTGAGAACGGCAGGGTGTTCAATCGCGGAGGTGATCAGGTGGAACTCGCCGGGTCTTCTCAGGTCAAGGATTCCCTTCAGGACCGCGTTGTTGGATTCGCTTCCTCCTGAGGTGAAAATCACCTCTTCAGGGTCACACCCCAGCAGGGAGGCCAGGTCATTCCTCGCCTGCTCGACGAGTTCTTTGGCCCTTTTTCCCATAAAATAGGCGCTGGAAGGGTTTCCGAAGTCCTCCTCCATGACCCTTCTCATGGCTTCCACGGCGGCAGGGTCGATAGGCGTGGTGGCATTGTGGTCCAGGTAGATCCTTTCTTCGAGAAGGGGCGCCATGGCTTCTAGGTCCTCCGATTCACGGGAGCTGCGAAAAGGCTTCGGCAGCGACCACGCGTTGTGTCCACTCAGCAACGGGTTCAGCGATACCAGGGAGTAAGCAGTTAGCTGTAAACAGTGCTTTTTGCTTCATAGTCCCTGCTTCCTACTGCTTACGGGCTTAAAGGTAGCCTATATTTTGTGAATTGACAATACCGCTCTGGAGTGATAGGAATAACCTTGTCTTATTTGCTGAAATCAGTAGATTTCCAGCCGAAACAGGGCCTGCAACCAACCTCATAACGCAAGGAGAAAGCCATGGCGGGCGACAAGAGCAAGAATTTCATCCTCTGGTTCAGTGAAATCGGCATAGAGGATATTCCCATGGTGGGCGGGAAGAATGCGTCCCTTGGTGAAATGTACCGCAACCTGCATGATCATGGCATCAATATCCCGAACGGTTTCGCCATCACGGCCTATGCGTACCGTTATTTCCTGCGGTATGCGGGAATCGAGGATGAAATCAAGAAGATCCTCAAAGACCTCGACACCCGGGACCTCAGTAACCTCATGAGAAAGGGCAGGGAAGTTCGTGACATCATCCGGCACGCCGAGTTTCCACCCGATCTGACCCAGGCGATTTATCTGGCTTACGACAAGCTGTCCGAGGAATTCGGGCAAAAGGGGATGGACAACCTGGATGTCGCCATTCGGTCGTCGGCGACCGCGGAAGACCTTCCCGATGCTTCTTTTGCAGGCCAGCAGGACACCTACCTGAACATGCGCGGGAAGATCAGCGTCCTTGACGCGTGCAAGAGGTGCTTTGCGAGTCTGTTCACCAACCGCGCAATATCCTACCGCCATGACAAGGGATTCGGCCAATTCGATGTGTCCCTGTCGATCGCCGTTCAAAAGATGGTCCGCTCCGATTCCGCATATTCCGGCGTCATGTTCACCATTGATACGGAGACGGGGTTCAAAGACGTGGTGTACATTACCGCCGCGTATGGACTCGGTGAAAATGTGGTCCAAGGATCCGTGAATCCCGACGAGTACTATGTGTTCAAACCCACGCTCAAGCAGGGGAAAAAAGCGATCATCAGCCGCAAGGCCGGCGACAGGGACATTAAGATGGTCTATTCCATGGAGGATGATGCCACCACCAAGAACATCCCTGTGACCCTCAGCGAGCGTCATCGCTATGTTCTTCAGGATGACGAGATTATGAAATTGGCCGAGTGGGCGTGCATCATCGAGGACCATTACAGCAAGGAGGCGGGTTTTTTCAAGCCCATGGACATCGAGTGGGCTAAGGATGGAGACGGCGCCACGGTGGGAAGCGGGGAACTCTACATCGTGCAGGCCCGGCCCGAAACGATCCATTCCCAGAGAAGCATGAGCACCTACGAAACGTACTCCATGCTGGAAGCGGGCGAAATCCTCGCGAGAGGAACGGCCGTGGGAAGCAAGGTGGGGCAAGGCACGGCGAAAATCATCGAGACGTCGGCGGAGATCGGGAAGTTCAAGGCCGGAGAGGTGCTTGTCACCAGCATGACCGATCCGGACTGGGAGCCGATCATGAAGAATGCCTCGGCCATCGTGACCAACAAAGGAGGCAGGACGTGCCATGCCGCCATTGTCTCCAGAGAACTCGGCATTCCCTGCGTCATCGCCACCGGCAATGCGGATGAGGTCATCAAGACGGGCCAGGAGATCACCGTCTCCTGCTGTGAGGGTGAGACGGGCATTGTGTACAAAGGTCTCGTCAAATACGACGTGCAGACTCTGGACCTGGAGGATGTCCCCAGGACCCGTACAAGAATCATGATGAACGTGGGGATGCCGGAACAGGCCTTCGGGCAGGGCATGATTCCCAATGACGGGGTGGGACTGGCCAGGGAGGAGTTCATTATCAGTTCTCACATCGGGATCCACCCCAACGCCCTTCTCAACTATGACGAGTTGAGGAAGAAGGCGAAAAACGACCAGAGAGTCGCGGGCGTGGTGTACAAGATCGACGAGATCACCAGCGTCTATGAAGACAAGGTGCAGTTTTTCGTGGATAAGCTTGCCGAAGGCATCTGCCGGATCGCCGCCAGTTTTTATCCCAACGATGTCATCGTTCGCCTCTCCGATTTCAAGACCAACGAGTATGAGAACCTGGTGGGAGGATTTCTTTACGAACCCCGGGAAAACAACCCCATGATCGGCTGGCGGGGCGCTTCGCGATACTACGATGCATCCTTCAAACCCGCTTTTGAATTGGAATGCCGGGCCCTCCGGATTGCGAGAAATGATGTGGGGCTCACGAACATCAAGGTCATGGTGCCCTTCTGCCGGACCCCCGAGGAAGGGAAGAAGGTCATCGCCACCATGAAGGAGTTCGGGCTGGTACAAGGGCAGGAGGGCCTCGAACTCTACGTCATGTGCGAGATTCCGAGCAACGTGATTCTCGCCGACCGTTTTGCGCAGATCTTTGACGGCTTTTCCATCGGCTCCAATGACCTGACCCAGTTGGCGCTCGGGCTCGACAGGGACTCTTCCCTCGTGGCCCACATTTATGATGAGAGAAACGAGGCTGTCAAGAGGCTCATTGCCCAGGTGATCACCGTGGCGAAGGAAAAGGGCAGAAAGATCGGCATTTGCGGACAGGCGCCCAGCGATTTCCCGGACTTTGCCGAATTTCTCGTGGAATGCGGCATTGATTCCATCAGCCTGACTCCCGATACGGTGATCAAGACGAGACTGGCCATTGCTTCGAAAGAAAAGAAACTAGGGATTAAAGCCGAGGACTAAGAAGAAAACGTCATGGACGAAATCGTCATACTGGGCACGGGTTCCTATGTGCCCCCCAAGGTGCTCACCAATTTCGACTTGCAAGAGATGGGGCTGGATACCACGGATGAGTGGATCACGACGCGAACAGGCGTCAGGGAAAGAAGAGTCGCCGACCCGGACGTGAATACCTCCGATCTCTCGAAAGAAGCTTCCCTCAGGGCGCTTGACATGGCGGGTCTGAAGGCACAGGATCTGGACTTGATGATCGTTGCCACCATTACCCCCGACACGTGCTGCCCTTCGGCGGCCAACTGGCTCCAGGCCAAACTGAAGGCTCCCCAGGCCGTCACCTTCGATGTGACCGCGGCCTGCTCCGGGTTCATTTTTGGGTTGAATGTGGCCACCCAGTACCTTCTCACCGGGGCCGCGAAGAAGGTCCTCGTAGTCGGCGCCGAGATCATGACCCGAACCCTGAACTGGAAGGACAGGACCACGTGCATTCTCTGGGGGGATGGGGCCGGAGCGGCCATCCTGTCCAGGGGAAAGGGTGGGCACCGGCTCCTGTCCACCCACCTCCACACGGACGGAGAGAACGGCCAGGATCTGCTCCTTCCCGGGGGAGGGTCGAGAACCACCCCGATCTCTCATGAAAGCGTGGACAAAGGCCTCCACACCCTCAACATGATCGAAGCGAATGCCAGTTTCAGGGTTGCGGTTCGCCATTTTGTGGGATCGATCAAGGAAGCGGCCGAACACAACCACGTAGCCATCGAAGACATTACCTGGTTCATTCCTCACCAGGCCAACCTGAGGATGTTCCAGTCCATGGCCAAAAGCATGGGCGTGTCCATGGACCGATTCTATGTGACCCTCCACAAGTACGGAAACATCTCCTCTGCATCCTGCGCCATTGCTTTTGATGAAGCGGTCAGGGATGGAAGCATCCAAGCGGGGCATCTCATCTGCCTGCCTGTGTTCGGCGGAGGACTGACCTGGGGCAGCGCTCTGGTCAGGTGGTAGGAGGAGGGCTTCGCCCAGTAAGCAGTAGGAAGTAGGCAGTATGCACTAAGATACCCTGCTTACCGCGCACTCCTTCCTGGCGCTGATGCTAGCCTGCATCCGGCAATACCTTCCGGAGCCTGTCCAGGAATTCCTCTTTGTCCAGGTAGGATTCAGCCCTCAACTCCCGCACTTCAACGCCCTCAGCATTGAAAAACAGGATCGTGGGCACGCCTTTGATGCCGTACTTCCTCAGCACCTCCTCCTGGACGGTTTTCCGCCTGGTCAGGTCGAGGCGCATCATGACGACTTTCCTGGAGAGCTGTGCCACATCGGGATCCGCGAATATCTTCTTGTCCATGGCGCGGCAGGGAACGCACCAGTCCGCGTAAACATCGAGGATGAGCGGCTCCGGATCCTGCAGCGCACGGGCCATCCGAGATTCTTCGAAGGGCACCCAAGAAAGGGCCTGCACGGAGTGCCGCGCTACTCCGAAATAGACCAAGGCTGCAGCGACAAGCACAAAACCCAGAACTCTCTTGAAGAATATGAAGCGTCGAACGCCGGAACCGGTCCGGTCGAACCAACACAGGTGCAAGGACGCTCCAACCGGGACAATGGCTGTGAGAACGGACTTCCACAACTCCGAAGGGATCAAGATCCTGACCATATAAACGGCCATGGCTACCAGGATCCATCCCATGAGCTTCCGGATCCACACCATCCAGTCTCCGGACAAGGGTAGCCGGTCCACGACGCCTGAAAAAAAAGCAAGGAAGGCAAGAGGAAGTCCGAGTCCCAGACTCAGAACAAAGAAACACAAGAAGCCGGCCCATGGATCGCCGAGCTGGGCCACATAGGTCAGGAGACCGAGAATGAAGGGCCCGAGACAGGGGGCGGCCACGATTCCCAGGGTGAGGCCCATGAAAAAAGCCCCGAAGTATCCCCCATAATTTGTCGAGGCTCTCCGGGTCAGCCACATCGGCACCCGGAATTCCCAGAATCCGAAGAAGCTCATGGCCAGAATTAGGAAAAGGACTGCCATGAGGATGACAACCAGGGGACTCTGGAGAATCGATCCGAGCAACCGGCCGGACAGGGCAGCCCACACACCGAGCGAGGAGTTGGTCACTGCAAGGCCGAGCAAATACAGGCCTGCCTGGAGAAGCGTGCTGCCGCTCCGGGTTCTGCCGCCGAAGTAAGACACGGTAATGGGAATGAGGGGATAGATGCAGGGGGTGAGGTTCAGGGCCAGACCGCCCAGAAAAAATCCGATCAGGGAAAGCCACAGGCCGGCGGGCAAGGGCCGGCGCTGCATATCAGCACGGAGAAAAAGATCCCGGTTGAGTGAACGGGTGGGCGCGCCCTTGGTCACCACAGTGACGGGCAGGGTGAAGACCACCTCATCAGGGGCAAGGCAGGTGGAAACGGAGCAGGCCTGGTAGGAAAGAATGCCCTGGAGGGTGTACTCTCCCGGAGGCGCATCTTCCGATACGATGAGGGTAGCATACACCGGGATCCGTCCGGAAAAGGTTTGGACAGGACGAGCGGTGTATTCGAACTTGATGAATTCAGGAAGAGGGAAAAGAACATCCCTGACCTCGACGCCTTCCGGCGCCCTGAAGCGAAGTCTCGTAGGGATGAGCCCTTTCTCGTCTTCTTCCGTGCCGTGAAGGTACCATCCCTTGGACACGTTCAGTTGAAAAAGAACGGGGTAGGACTTCCCAACCTCATAGAGGTCCGTGGAGGGGATGGGCTCCACCCGGACCGTGGACGCCTGAGCGGATGGGGCGGCAAGGAGAAGAGAAACAAGGAAAAGAAATAACGCTTCCTTTACCCAGGAAGGGAGCCGTAAGATATGGCTGTGGTTTGTCGACTCAACCATCCGGTTTTCCCGATCAAATCCTCTATGAGCCTTATCCTGTGCATTATCTCTTGACCTGTCCACTATTCCCCTGATGCGGGTTTGGAAGAAGGTCGGGGAAAGGCGAGCGCTTCGGTTAAATGGTAAGCGGCCTGGAGATAAGATGTTGGGCAGAGCGGAAAGCATTCCTTGCAGTTCCAGCACTCCTTGGCGGCTATTTCCGGAATGAAATGGATCTCCCGCCTTGCGCCTCTGTCGAAAAATCCAATGGCGTTTTTCTTCTTGACTTCCGTACAGTATCTCACGCAAAGACCGCAAAGAACGCAAAATGAGGACTCTTTCTCGAACCGGTGCTTGTCCGCCCCATACTCCAGCGCCAACTCCTGCAATGCCGGGGCATCCGGGGCATGGGCCAGCAGCAGCTCCAGGATCATTTTGCGGGTTTTGTCCACCTTCTCGGATCTGGTCCTGACCGCCAGATTGGGTTCCACCGGGTAAACGCAAGCAGCCGCAAGCGTTTTCCTGCCCCGAGCATTCACTTCCACGACGCAAATCCGACACGCTCCATAGGGTGCCAGTTTGTCGTGGTGACAGAGTGTCGGGATGTGGATTCCTGCGCTCCGGGCCGCCTCCAAGACGGTCATCCCCTCATCGGCTTTGACTTCTCTTCCGTCGATCTGCAAAAGGATTTCGCTCATGTTTGTTTGCTCTCTCTGGCTAGGATTCTGGCTTCTTCAGGGATCGGAGGCGGAACCGGCTCGCCGGAAAGCCTTTTTACCGCATGAAAACGAGGAGGACAAACCTCAAAGCACGTTCCGCACTTGGTGCATTTCTCCTGGTCAATGACATGAATCTGTTTCTTGCCTCCTGTAATCGCCTCTGCGGGACATTTCCTGAGGCAGATCATGCAGGCCTGGCACTTCGCCGGGTCGATATGGTATGAAATCAGATTCTTGCACACAAAGGCCGGGCACCGTTTGTCCCTGATATGGGCCTCATACTCATCCCTGAAGTAGCGTATCGTGCTTCGAACAGGATTGGGGGCGCTCCCGCCTAGAGCGCAAAGTGATGCATCCCGGGTCGCTTCGGCCAGGTCCTCCAAAAGCTCGATGTCGCCCTCTTTTCCCTTTCCCTCACTGATGTTTGTCAGGATCTTGAGCATCTGCCTGATGCCTTCGCGGCAGGGGGTGCATTTGCCGCACGATTCACCGCTTAGAAAATTGAGAAAATACCTGGCCACATCCACCATGCAGGTATCTTCGTCCATGACGATCATGCCGCCCGAACCCATGATGGCCCCGACTTTGGCCAGTTCGTCAAAATCGACTTTGATGTCCAGATGTTCTTCAGGGATACATCCTCCGGAGGGCCCACCCGTCTGCACAGCTTTGAACTTTTTGCCTCCGGAGACGCCGCCGCCCACCTTGTAGATAATGTCTCTCAGGGTTATGCCCATGGGCACTTCCACGAGACCGGTGTTGTTCACCTTGCCGACCAGCGAAAATATCTTGGTGCCTTTGCTTCCCCCGGTGCCTATCGAGGCGAGGTAATCAGCCCCCTTGTTGATAATCAAGGGGATATTGGCCCATGTCTCCACGTTGTTGATGTTGGTCGGCTTGCCTCTGAGACCTTTCACGGCCGGGTAGGGCGGCCTTGATCTCGGCTCTCCGGCCTTGCCTTCCAGAGATGCGAGGAGAGATGTTTCTTCGCCGCATACAAACGCGCCGGCTCCGCGGTGCACTTTGACATGGAAATCAAAACCCGAACCGAGGATGTTTTTTCCGAGGAAGCCGTACTCCTCAGCCTGTTTGATCGCGAGGGTGATGTTTTCCACGGCCAGGGGGTATTCCTGCCGAACGTAGAAATAGCCCTCGTGGGAGCCGATGGCATAGGCTCCGATGGTCAACCCTTCGAGAACGGAGAAAGGGTTCCCTTCGAGGAGTGCCCTGTCCATGAATGCACCCGGGTCTCCCTCATCGGCGTTGACGATCACATACTTCGGCTCATCAGGATTGTTGCGGGCAAACTCCCACTTTCTGCCTGCAGGAAATCCGGCGCCTCCCCTGCCTCTCAGGTTGGAATGCTTGACCAGCTCCACGACCTGCTCAGGGGTGTTCTGAAAAAGGGCTTTGACCAGGGCGGAATAGCCTCCGACTGCGAGGTAGTCGTCAAGCTTCTTGGGATCGATCTTGATATTGTTGCCGATCAAGTTACGCATCTGATTCTTGTAGAAGGGGATCTCGGATTCGCGGGTTATCTTCTCATCGACACCGGGAACAGCATAGAGCAACCTGTCGATGACCTTCTTGGCGAGGATGGTCTGGGAAACGATTTCTTCCGCATCACCGGGCTGCACCTGAAGATAGCAGATCTCCTCGGGGTGAATCACGATGATAGGGCCTCTCTCGCAGAAGCCGGGGCAGCCTGTTTCCTTAACATCCACGACACCCACTTTATTTTCCAGTCCCTGTTTATTGATCTCTTCCTTGAGGGCGGCAACGACCTTTGCAGCGCCGAGAGCGAGGCAACCCGTTCCGGTGCATACTGAGATGCAAGGCTTTTTCGGATCCCTTTTCGACAGGATGTCCTTCCTGAATGCTTCCAATTCGGAAGCTGAATTTATCCTAGGCATGATCTTTCCTTACTCGTAGTTTTTTAATACATCTTCCGACTTGGCCGGTGCCATTTTGCCGTGGTACTCTCCGTCGACGACGATGACCGGCCCTAGAGCGCAGCAGCCTACGCAGTTAACCGTCTCCAGGCTGAACCTCAAATCCTCGTCCGTTTCGCCGGGTTTGAGCCCGGTCAGGTCTTGAATCGTGTCGAGAAGACGGGGCGCTCCGCGAACATGACAGGCTGTTCCGGTGCAAACGTGAATTTCATGCCGGCCTTTGGGTACCACACTGAAGGCTTTATAGAAGGTAATGATGTGCTGTATCCGGTTCAAAGGCACGTTTAATTTCTCGCTGACCCGCTTCAACGCCTCTTTCGGAAGCCATCGATTTTCGCTCTGAATCTCCAGCAATACCTGAATCAGTGAACTGGGATCGCTCGGATATTTGTCTATAATTTTATCGATTTTGTCGTTATCCATGTCTGCTTTCCTAACCCTCTTCTAAATCTTGTTCCGGCTTCCTCACAGGGGAACAAAGCGCTTCCGACTTTCATCGAAATTGGCCAGTCCTTGTCTTGCCGAGCTGTTGAGGTGAAGGGACACTTCAGAGGGGCTCAAACCCAGGATCTCGGAGATTTCTCCCGCTGAAAGGGGTCTTTCCCGAAGGAGCGCCATGATCTGGAGCATTTCCAGCTTGTCGGCGATCAACTCTTTGAATAAGCCGTCAAACTCTTCACCGGCAAAAAAATCATTGTAGGCTTGTTCCGATTTGACGGGAACTCTCAGTCGCTCCCTTTCCACCAACTTGATGTAGGGCACCAGATCTCCAGCCGCTTCAAGTTTGAACTTCAGTCCTTTTCCGTTGATTCCTTCGCCTTTGCCAAGAGGTCCCAACTCCTTCAGCCTCTTTGAGAAGTCGTTCATGACTTCGGCGAAACGCATTCCTTCGGAGGCTGATATCCACTCAATCCTCAATCTTTCGGGGTTCAATCCTATGCGTTGCAGTATTCTTTTTCCCAGGTGCGTCGTGCTTAATGCAAGGTAATTCCCTTCCGTAATGTAATGGCATTCGCCGGGCCAACAGCCGCCGATCAACACCCCGTCTGCTCCATTTGAGAAAGCCCGAAGTATAAAGGCCAGATCGACTCTGCCGGTACACATGAGGCGGACAAGCTTAACGTCGGTCGTATATTGTTGTCTGGAAACTCCAGCCAGGTCAGCGGCCGAGTATCCTCACCAATTGCACAAAAAACCCAGGATTCTCGGTTTGAACATCAGTCCTGCGCCCATTCTTATCTCTCTCCTTGATCGGCTGTTTGAGTGTGGTGTCTCAGTGTTTTGTCATTTCGACCCTCGTGGAAACGGGGGGAGAAATCTTAGGATGACAACTTATTTCCGGGATGCTGCGGCCGCTTTGTCCATGGGCGGAATTTCCGTCTCATCCCCTGCAAGGGCCGGGAGCGCCGCGTCAATTTGGCAAAAGACCTCTTCATCGGTAAAGTGCTTCAGCGTAATAGCCCCTGCCGGACACCTCGAGTTGCACAGACCGTCTCCTTTGCAGAGGATAGGATTGACCCGGGCCTTTTTCCCTTTTGGCGTGTCCACGAACTCGATGGCGCCGTAGTTACAAACTGAAATGCATGCCCCGCACGATACGCAATCACTCTCATTGACCTCACAAACGGAACCGGAGGCTACGACGGAGTCCTTTGTGAGAATGGTTGCAGCCCGGCCGGCAGCTCCGAAAGCCTGGCTGACCGTTTCCGTGATATGCTTGGGATAATGCGCAGTCCCGCACAGGAAAACGCCGTCTGCGGCGAAGTCGACAGGCCGCAGTTTTACATGGGCTTCTTGGAAGAACCCATCCGGGTTCAGAGCGACTTTGAAAAGCTTGGATATTTCATGCCTTGTTGCCGAGGGAATAACAGCCGCGGCCAATGCCACCAGTTCGGTATCCAGGGCAAGCCGCTTACCCAAGACAGGATCGGTTGCGGTTATTCTCAGAACAGGCTTACCTTCCTCTTCAACCGCTTCTATCTCGGGTTTATCATCCGGCTCGTAGCGAATGAACTTGACATCCTTCTCCGCGGCTTCCCGGTAATAATCCTCTTTAAACCCGTAGGTTCTCATATCCCGATACAGAATGCTGATGTCCATCGCCGGGTTGATCTCTTTCAGCTTCAAGGCGTTTTTTATAGCCTGGCTGCAGCATACCCGGCTGCAGTAGTTTCTGTCTTCCTGCCTGCAGCCCACACACTGGATCATCACCAGACTTCCCGCGTTGATCACCCTTTGTTCCCCCTTGGCGATTTGCTCCTCCAGCTCCAGAAGGGTGAATACCCTGTCATCTTTCCCATAAAGGTATTCGGTGGGTTTATATTGTTCAGCGCCGGTGGCGATGATCGTTATACCGTGGTGTATTTCCTTGACCAATCCTGCGGACTCCACCTTGGTGATGAAATTTCCCACATACCCGGAAGCTTGCGTGATGACGGCATCGGTCAAAATATGTATCGAGGGGTTGCGATAAACCTTGCGTATGACATCTCTCAAATATCCCTGAACATCCAGCCCCTCCAGGGTGTAATGAATTCTTCTCGCCATGCCCCCCAGGTCCTGATCCTTTTCCACCAGGTAAACGTGAAATCCCTGCTCGGCAAGGCTCAGAGCACTGGTCATGCCGGCCAAACCTCCTCCAACCACCAAGGCCCTCTTGTCCACCGGCAACTCGAATTCCTGCAAAGGCTCCAAAAGGGCGGTGCGAGCGACCGACATCCGGACGATCTCCTTTGCCTTTTGGGTGGCATCTTCCTTTTCTTTGGAGTGGACCCACGAGCAGTGTTCCCTTATATTGGCCATTTCAAAGAAATAAGGATTGATTCCTCCTTCACGGCACGTGTCCCGGAACAGGGGCTCGTGAGTTCTGGGGGTACAGGCGGCGACAACCACACGGTTGAGCCCTTTTTCCCGGATCGTGTCCGCTATTTGCCGGGCATTGTCCGTAGAACATGCAAAGATGCTTTCCTGGGCGTGGACAACGTTGCTCAAGGCGGCGGCATATTCGACTACGGAAGGAACGTCCACCACCCTGCCGATGTTGGCTCCGCAATGGCACACGAAAACCCCCACCCTGGGTTTCTGGCCTGAGACATCCCTTTCCGTCGGATACTCTCTTTCCCTGTCCAGCAGCCCTCGCCGGTAAGAAAGGAGTTGACTGCAAAGGGCATCAGCCCCGCTGGCGGTCATCACCGACTCGGGGATATCTATGGGACCCTGGAAGGCCCCGCTCACAAAAACTCCCGGCCGAGAGGTCTCGATAGGATTGAGAGGATTGGTTTTGCAGAATCCGTAGGAATTGAGTTCGATGCCGTACTTGTCAGCCAGTTCTTTCACGTCGGCCGGAGGGTTCAAGCCAACAGACAGTACCACCAGGTCGAATTCTTCCTCTCTTACTCCATCCTCGGGTGTGGCGTATCGTATGGTCACATTCTTGGTTTCAGGGATCTCTCTTCCTACGGATACGTAGCTTCGAATGAAGCGTACGTCGGGAAGATTCTCCGCTCTCTGATAAAATCGTTCGAAATCCTTGCCGAATGAACGGATATCGTTGTGGAAGATGGTGGCCTCCATCCCCGGGTCATGGTCTTTTGCCAAAATGACCTGCTTCTGGGTGTACGTGCAGCACACAGCCGAACAATAGCTGTTGTCGCCCGGGGTAACGCGTCTGGAACCCACGCACTGAATCCACGCTATTTTGTGGGGGTGCTTCCCGTCGGAAGGTCGCCTGATCTCCCCTTCGTATGGTCCGGTGGCACACAACAATCGCTCAAAGTCAAGGCTCGTCACAACGTTGTCAAACTTTCCGTAGCCATAATCGCCCTTCAACCCGGGGTCAAAGATCTCATAGCCCGGTGACAGAATGATCGCCCCCACCTGTACTTCTGCCGTCTCCGCCTCTTGATGAAGATCTATGGCTTTATTCTTACAGACTCCCCGACAAATGGTGCATTTCTCGCCTTGGAGGTAAAGGCAGGCATCGGGGTCTATGTAAGTGACCAGAGGAACGGCTTGAGAGAAGTAGATATGAATGGCTTTATTATAAGATAAGTCCTGGTTGTACGGGTCAGGGACTTGAACCGGGCAGTATTCCACACAGGTCGTACAACCGGTGCATTTGTCCTCTCTAATGTATCTGGGCTTCTTGACCAGGGTGACTTTGAAGTTTCCCGCTTCCCCCTTGACCCGTTCAACGTCGGTATAGGTCAGGATTTCTATGTTGGGATGCCTGCTGCATTCGATGAACTTGGGGGATTCAATGCACATGGAGCAGTCATTGGTGGGGAAGGTCTTGTCGAGCTGGGCCATCTTGCCGCCGATGGCCGGTGATTTTTCAACCAAGTAGACCTTGAAGCCCGTTTCGGCAAGATCGAGGGCGGCTTGAATCCCGCTGATCCCCGCGCCGACAACCATGACGTCTCCAAAGGGACTGTCCTCCAAACGCTTGGCCGCCTGTTCTACTTGTTCTTTTTCCACGTCTATCATTCCATGATTCCTCTTTTATGCGATCACCTCTGCCACGATCTCCGTGATGTCCTTGATCTCGATCTTTTCCGTGAGGTTCAGGGTCAGCCGGCTGTCCTCGAACATGGTGATGCAGTACGGGCAGGCCGTCACCAGCACCTCGGCCCCGGCCCCAACGGCTTGCTCCAGCCGGAGGTCGGAAAATCGCTGCCCCTTCTGGGTCTCCATCCAAACCCGGCCCCCGCCCCCCCCGCAGCACAGGCTGTCCACCCGGCAGTCGGGCATCTCGGTCAACGTCAACCCGGGCACCCGCTTCAGGATTTCACGGGGCTCCTCAAAGATGCCGTTATGACGGCCCAGGTAACAGGGGTCATGATAGGTCACTTTCTTCCCATACTCCCCGCTCAACTCCAGCTTCCCCTCTTCCAGCAGCCCGAAGAGGTATTGGGACATGTGAATCACCTCAAAGTTCACCCGGAAATCCGGGTACTCGTTCTTGAAGGTGTGGTAGCAATGCGGGGAGGTCACCAGGATTTTCTTCACCCCATGGTCGATAAAGGTCTTGATGTTTTCCCTGGCCAGGCGCTTGAACACTTCCTCATCCCCTGTCTTGCGGATGCTCTCTCCACAGCAGTTCTCCTTGGCGCCCAGAATCCCGAATTCCACCCCGGCCTTGTTCAGAATCCTGGCCGTGGCCACGGCCACCTTCTTGGCTCTCGGGTCATAGCTGGGATAGCAGCCGGGAAAATATAAAAGATCCATGCCCTCGGTGAACTCGTTCACGGAAAGGCCGTTGGCCCAATCCGCCCGCTTGGCCCGTTCTTCCCCCAAGGTGTTCCCTTCGCCCACGAGGCTTCCCCGAACCGTGCGGATCGGCGTCACCGACTTGGGAAAAACGCCGTATTCCGTGGCAATCCTGCGCAAGGCCACCCCGGATTCTATTTGTTTCACGTCCCTGGGGCACTGCTGGGGGCATCTGCCGCAGGTCGTGCAAAGCCACATCTCTTCACTTTCAATGTCCGTCAAACCGAAGGTCGCCTCCCGGACGAGTTTGCGCATGCTGAAGGTCCTGACCCGGTTCCAGGGGCAGACCACGTCACACAGTCCGCACTGAAAGCACCTCTTGAAGGCGTCTCCACCGCTCGCCTTGATGACGTCGATGATCTCTTTGTAGGGGGCTACGGTCTCCACGGTTTCCTTTTGTCCTCTCAATCTTCATGCATTTGTAACAAGTCGAGTAGCACCTTTCCGTTCATGGTTCGATACCTCACCACGAACGGAAAATGAAAAACTTACGGATTGGCTCAACCGTTCACCCTGAGGTATCGAAGGGTGAATGGGACTTTTTACGACACCCTCAATGCCCTAGCTCTTTGACAGCCGGGCAAAAGCATCTATGACTTTCTTCTTCCCGTATTTTTTCACTAATACTTCGTATGCCAATTCCATGTCCCCCCGCTGCACGCCTTCCTCTTCAGTCCTTGCCTCTTCCCTTTCTTCGTACGTCAACGCGCCAAACGTGCATGCATCCACGCACATAGGCTTTTCAAGGGGCGGGACGCTTTCACACATATCGCACTTGAGAGGCAGACCTGAATCCGGTTCCCTGAACGCACCCCTCGACGGGCAGGAGGCCGGGCAGAAGGTGCACTCGTCATACTCCTTGCCGTCGATCACGTAACGGTTCCTGCCGTTACATTCCGCTTCCGTATACTCACCGGCCCGTATGGGCACAAATATATCCCGGAATTCGTCCATGACGACCATGATCCGGGCACGGGCGGTATTCAGGGAGCTGTACTTCGGTACAGCGTGGAAGGCGGAGCACGCGATCTCACAGGCCCTGCAGCCCACACATTTGCTGGTATCCACCTTTATTTCTTTGACGATTCGCTTTTTCTTCCCATTGTCGTCCACAACGAGCCCCCTCCTTTATTCCTTCTCTTTCTTGGCCCTGGGATCTTTGAGGGCAGTCACTTCATTCCCGCTCAGAACGCCATTCTTGATGAGATCTTCCGCCACGTAACCCAAGCTGAATTTCTCAAGGGTCTCTTTGGTGGGAATTCCATCAAAGGTCCAGCCTTTGAAGTCATAATATTTGGTTAGCAACTGCTGCTCATACTCTTCATTTCTCACCGCCCAATGATCCTCCGGCGGCCTCTCCATGTGTCTCCTCAGGCCCCTTCTGTTGTTGAGGGCTCTGGCCAGGGTCCGGATTCTCTGGAAGCATTCCCATAGCCTGTCCTTGTCAAACTCGATACCCGCCACGAGGGTGATGACCTTCGGCATGTTCCATACATGATATCCTGTGGTGCCGCCAAACTGGCCTCTGAATGAGGACACGAATCCGCAAAGCCCCAGGGAATCATCCAGGTAGTGCATGCACTCATTCCAATCACAAATTTCGACCATGGCCTCGTCAGGCAACTGATCACGTTTTTGCCACTGCCGGAACCACTCATGGAACTTCTTGTCCGGGACCGCGATCCAGTTTTTGATGAACTCTTCCCTCAGCTCCGGATCAGGGATCGGGTCCTGCGGGAAGGAGCCTTCAGTCTGGGTGATCGCCATTTCCTCGCCGGTGGCGATCATGAGGAAGTAGGCCGGATTGAGTTTGCCCAGCTTGATGGGTAATTGTTCGAATTTTTTCACGGTGTTGTGATCAAATTGCTCGGCGCCGTTACCAATGATGGCCGCCGCTCCTGAAACGCCATGGGCGAGAACATCTCCTATGCCGTCTTTATAAGCTATTTTGTGAAGGAGATAATAGAATCTTTGCCTAATGTCGGAGGGCATGTCTGGAAAGTCTTTTTCCGTCAGAATCCCGGCATCCAGGAGTTCGAGGGCAAAGGCGATAACCTGCGGCGTCGAGTAGGAGTCCAACCCTAAGTCCATGGCGATAGGGAGGATCTCGAAGGTGAAGTCCAGCTCCTGGAAGGAAGCCATGTGATAGGTGTCTTTTCCGTAGCACTTATAGGAAAACCTTCTACGGTTCGGCCACTTAATGAGATTGTGGCATGCCTTCGGGCAGTTCCAGCAACCTGTCCAGCGGCTCATGTGGTCGTACTTTAGGTTCCGCCATCTCTCTTCGAGTTCCTCGCTCCAGAAGTTCTTTCTTCGCACACGGGCGTTGCCCCAGGAGAAATTGTTGTGATGGAAGCTGTCATCTTCATCGGTGGCCATCCAGTCCCCGACATTCGGGTTCGCGTCAAGTTCCTTCCTCAGGCGTGAGCACATCTCCCAGGCTTCGGCGGGGTGGGCGATATTCACGTCTTTTGTTCCCCGAATGGCAATCGCTTTGAGCTTTTTGGCCCCCATGACCGGCCCGACCGTTCGAGCGGCGCTCGAGTTTCCGCAATCGATCGAGGCCATAATGACCCTGTTCTCCCCGGCCGGACCAATGGCAGCCACCCAGGCCCTTTTGTCGTTCAACTCGTTCTTTATCAAGGTCTGCGTTTCATCCATAAGTTTTCCGCGGAGATGCCTGGCATCACGGATCTCGACTTTGTCGTCATGTATGGCCAGGTAGACCAGGTCGGGCGCCTCGCCCCGAATGACGATTCTGTCATACCCGGCCATTTTCATTTCCGCCCCGAAAAATCCGCCCATCAGGGAATGCCCCAGAAATCCGTTCAACGGGGCAATCGTATCGACCGACACGCGGTTTGCGCCGGGAACGCATGTGCCGTTCAGGAGGCCGTTACCGAATATAAGCAGGTTGTCGGGAGACCATGGATCAGTGCCCGGCGGAACCCGATCATAGAGCAGCTTCAAGTTCATACCGAGCCCGCCGAGAAACAATGCTGTATCTCTTGGATCGGTCTCTACCTTGTCAATGCTTCCCTTTGACAAATCGACTTCCAGTTGGAAGCCTGTTTCAGCGTACCTCATTGATTTACCCCTTTAAGTTCAATTAGCAGCCTGATGTCCGGCCGTGCAGGTTGTTCACATTTCACGTGCTTCAACGGCACGTCCTAATGGCGCATGGTCATTGAACCGTGTCCGCCTTTCTTTTCCTTCGCTTCAGGTCTTCCGGATTCTTCTCTCGCTGGACGCGCCACAGGAGTCTCTGTGACCGGAAGCAACCAAATAATCTCTTTCAGAGAATCCTTGAGAATTTGCTCTGCGGTTTCTTTATCCGGGGCTTCGATCTCCCGTACGTTACAGTAAACTCTGAAATACATTCCTTAACCTCCTCCAATCCCCTACTGGCCGTCTCCTAGGGATCACTCGTTGCAGGTTGCCCATATCCCTGGCGCTTCACAGCAGCCGATAATTAATCTCTTCGGAGATCCCTTTCAGCAGCTTCGTCAGCTCCGGGATAGACGCCTCGGGCACCTGGCGCGTCAGGCCGACGGCCCAGATGGCGGCTTGAAGATCTCTGCCACTGGCCTTGACGGGTACGGCAAAGGCAACCATCCCCTCAATGTACTCCTCTCTGTCATAGGCAATGCCCTGTTTGCGGACTTCGAGAATCTCCTCTTTGTAGATCGCCTTGTCAACGATGGAATAAGGCGTATACCTTTTGAGCTCGGTTCGAGCAAGAATCTCATCGATTTCTCTATCAGAGAGCTGTGAAAGCATCGCCTTGATGCCGGCGCCCGCCAAGACCGGCATCTGCATGCCGATTTCGGAAGACAATTTAATGCCGTAGGCCGAATCCACTTTATCGATAAGCATGGCCTGGCGGTCGGAACGGAGCCCTAGGAATGCCGAAAGCTTGGATTTCTCGTTGACCCTTTCCAGATAAGGATGGGCGGTCTGTATGAGCTTTGACCGCTTCCCCGCCATGTTTCCCAGGATATAGAAGCGTGAGCCGAAGTCGAATTTGCGATCCGGCTGATTTTCCAGGACCTTGAGGTCCATGAGGGTCCGCACGATGTGAAACACTGTGCTCTTATTCAAAGCGAGCTTTCCGGATATGTCGCTGATGCCCATGGGGTCTTTGGATTGGGCAAGCAAGTCCAGGATCGCAAAGCACTTGTCAATGGCCGGGACTCTTTTAAATGCGGGGGACATCAATGAACTCACCTTCGTTCCATATATAAAACAGGTGTTCTTTATATTAAACATAACCTGCCAATGTCAAGGAAAAAATTGATTGGGAATCGACTTAATATCCATTTAGGACCTTTCTCTGCCCGACCGCTGGCCCCAGCAGTCTGGAGAATGGAGCAAAAAATGTCCTTGACAAGCGCCATGACTACATTATAATCACATTATAGCTTTGATGATCGCTTGTGTGCCATGCCTTGAGCCCTGTGCGGTCATTATTGTCCAGCCGAACAGATAAAGAACCTTTGAATGAAGCTTTCCCTCTTTTCGGGGCCCCCATAGGCAGCAGAGGGAGATTCTTATGATGAACCCGTGCAACAGGCCGTGTCCCGGTCCCCACAATATCAGGACGAGGGGAGGCATTGATGAGTGAGACGTGCACTTCGGAGCAGCGACAAATTCGCGGCAAGTCTTCCTCCCGTGAAGAGGAAAAGCCGGCTCGACACAAGGTGAAATTCGAAGTGTACGGCGAGGAGATGCTTGAAAAGGAAGTGAAGTGCAGCGGAAACAGCGGAAGAGTCTATCTTCCGCCTGAATGGGTTGGAAAACACATCAAGGTGATACGAACCAACTAGAAGTTCTTTTCACCCCATCGGCCCAGGGAGAATCCTTGAGCGATACCAGTATACCCGTAACCGTCCTATTCCAGGAAGGGAAAGCCAAGACGTCCATCAGACTGGATCTGATCCGGGAGGAGCCCCTCTCCATCCGGGTTCAGGGCCAGCCCTATGCCGTGGTCATGCGTACCCCAGGGGACGAACCGGCCCACGCGGCCGGGTTCGCGCTGGCCGAGGGCATCGTGGACAGCCCGGAGGACATTCAGACCATTGCCTCCTGTGAGGGAGAAGCCATGAACGTGGTGACCCTCACCGTCACTCCCGCACGGTCAAAGGCCATCACCGCCGTGCTGGAACGGCGGGGCTTCGTCAGCCAAACAAGCTGCGGCCTCTGCGGCAAGGAATTGGTGGAAGACATCTCGCAGATGGTCCGGGTCTTGCCCGAGGGTTCGCTCATTGATCTGGAAAGGGCCCGGCATTGCCTGGAGAGATTAAAAGAGCACCAGACCCTGTATCGGCGGACCCGCGCAGCCCATGCCGCGGCCGTCTATACCTCTGACTTTGAACTTCTGTCCATGGCCGAAGATGTGGGCCGGCACAACGCCTTGGACAAGGCCATCGGAAAGCTTTTTCTGCAGGGGATTCTCAGCCGGGCAGGGGCCTTGATCCTGTCTTCCCGCATCAGCTACGAACTGGTTCAGAAGGCGGCCCGGGCCAAAATTCCCTTTATCATCGCCGCCTCACGCCCCACGGCTCTGGCCGTCGATTTGGCCGATTCCCTGAACATGACCCTGGCCACTGCATCCAAGGAACCGGGAATTCATGTCTATTGCGGTTTGCGGCGGGTGGCCCCGCCGGTCGATTAGGCTTTTTCTTTGCCCTTTCTGACGATCGCCCTTTTTTCTTCAGGAACAGGAGGCGGGACAGGTTCGCCGGAAATCTTGGTCACCGCACCAAATCGAGGGGGGCAGGCCTCGTAGCAGGTTCCGCATTTGATGCATTTTTCCTGATCAATGACGTGGATCCGGTTTTTGCCGCCGTCAATCGCCTCCACAGGGCATTTCTTAGCGCAGATCATACAGGCCTGGCACCTCTCCGGATCGATGTAGTAGGAAGGGATTTCACGAAACAGCCTGTCAACTTCCTCTTTCGTGAAGAATCCTTCGTATTGTTCCGGAGCCTCGAGACGGGAGGCCAGTTTCTCCTGGTTCGCCAACTTCAGGTACGGGACCAGCTTCGACATTTCTGCAAGTCGCTGCTTCACTTCACGCTGGTCGATTCCTTCGCCTTGGCCCAGGGGCCCGAGCTCCTTCACCTTCTTGACGAAACCATTAACGCCCTCAACAAAAACGCTCGCATCAGCGGCTGACATAAATTCGATCTTCAATCTTTCAGGGTTCAGCCCGATGTGTTCCATGACTCTTTTGAGCAGAAGCACCATGTTCAGAGCGTGGTAATTTCCCTGAGTCACATAATTGCATTCATTCAAGCGGCAGGCGCCGATAAACACCCCATCCACTCCGTGTGAGAGGGCTCTGAGAACAAAAGCCATGTCCACTCTGCCGGAACACATGACGCGAATCAGTCTCATCTCGGTGGTATATTGTAGTCTGGAAACTCCAGCCAGGTCGGCGGCCCCGTATGCTCACCAGTGGCATACAAACCCTAACACTCTTGGTTTAAACCTGGGTTCTGCGCTCATTGGTTCTCACCTCGTAAAGTCTCGCCACGAAGGCGCTAAGTCACCAAGAATATGATATCTGCAAGAACAACGATACGACTTCCCGTTCCTTCTTTGAGTCTTCGTGCCTTGGTGGCGAAATCCTATGCATCCCCGACCGCGGCATCCATTTGGGGAAAGATCTCTTCCTCCGGAGCCACGGCATCGATTTCGCTCAAGAGCTCTTCATCCGTGAAGTGCTTCAGTTGTATGGCCCCTGTCGGACACTTTGTGTTGCAGAGTCCGTCCCCCTTGCAGAGCACCGCATTGACCGTGGCCTTCTTCCCCTGTTTCGTGTCACGAAGCTCCAGGGCGCCATAGGTGCAGGCGGCGACACAGCCCCCGCATCCGATACACCGGCTCTCGTCCACCCGGGCCACGGAACCGGAGGCGACGACCGTGTCATGGGAGAGAAGGGTCAAAACCCGTCCTGCCGCTCCATAAGCCTGGTTGATCGTTTCCTGCATGAACTTGGGGTAGTGAGCCAGACCGCACAGATAGACGCCGTCCGTGCCGAACTCGACAGGTCTCAATTTGACGTGGGCTTCTTTGAAGAAGCCGTCCGGGCTCAGGGTGACCTTGAACAATGCGGCGACTTCATCGGTGGCTGAGGAAGGAATCACCGCGGCCGCCAAAGCAAGGACATCCGCATCGATGACGAGCTTCTTCCCAAGAATGTAATCCGTGGCGGTGATTTTGAGAACGGGCCTCCCCTCGTCCGACTCACCCGCTTCCACCTGAGGCGGGTCCTGCGGTTCGTAGCGAATGAACTTGACATCCTGGTTGGACGCTTCCCGGTAATAATCCTCCCTGAATCCATAGGTCCTCATGTCCCTGAAGAGGATAGAGACGTCCGCTTCGGGGTTTATCGCTTTGAGCCTCAAGGCGTTTTTCACGGACTGGCTGCAGCATATGCGGCTGCAGTAGTTGCGGTCTTCATTCCTGCAGCCTACGCATTGGATCATCACGATGCTCTTGGCGTTCATGAGCTTTTCGTCTCGTTTGGAGATCAGCCCCTCCAGGTCGAGGTGGGTCACGACCCTGTCGTCCTCTCCATAAAGGTATTCGGTGGGTGTATAGAGATCAGCGCCTATGGCAAGGACGGCTGCACCGTGTTTGATTTCTGTGACCCCTGTTTCAGACTTCACCGTGGTCACGAAATTGCCGACATACCCGGTCGCCTCCGTGATGGTCGCATCATGATAGACATGGATGAGGGGGTGGCGATAGACCTTGGCGATCAAATCGCGCAAATACGCCTGCACGTCCAGTCCTTCCAGGGTGGAATGAACTCGTCGTACCATGCCCCCCAGCTCTTTGGCCTTTTCCACCAGGTGGACCTCATGGCCCTGGTTTGCGATGGACAGGGCGCAATTCATGCCGGCGACCCCGCCACCCACCACCATGGCCGCCTTGTTGACGGGCAGATCGAATTCCTGCAGCGGCTCCAGATGGCAGGCCCGGGCTACGGACATGCGAATGATGTCTTTGGCCTTATCCGTAGCCTCTTCCTTTTCCTTGGAGTGGACCCAGGAGTTGTGCTCCCTGATGTTGGCCATTTCGCAGTAATATTGATTGATTCCCGCCTCCCGGACCGTGTCCCTGAACAGGGGTTCGAGGGTCCTGGGGGAGCAGGCGGCGATCACCACGCGATTGAGGCCTTTTTCCTTCGTAATGTCCGTTATTTCTTTGGCGGAATTGGTGGCGCAGGAAAAGAGCTGTTCCTGGGCGTAGACCACGTTGGGCAGGGTTTTGCAGTATTCGACGGTTTCAGGGACATTGACGATCCTTCCGATATTGGCCCCGCAATGACACACAAAGACCCCGATCCTCGGCTCCTCGCCGGAGACATCCCTCTCCGTCGCGTACACCCTTTCTCGGGCAAGATTGCCTCGCCGGTAGTCCAGGAGCTGGCCGATCTGGGAGCCGGCCCCGCTGGCGCTGAAAACCGACTCCGGAATGTCGATGGGGCCTTGGAACGCTCCGCTCACATAGATCCCGGGCCGGTTGGTCTCCATGGGATTAACAGGATTCAGCTTGCAGAAATGGTTGGATTCGAGATGAATGCCGAATTTTTGCGCCATGCCCTCGGCATCGGCAGGCGGATTCAACCCGATGGACAGGACCACCATGTCGAATTCTTCTTCTTTGACCCCGTCCTCGGGGGTGGAATATCGCACCGTGACATTTCGGGTTTCGGGATCCTCTCTCACGATGGACGTGTAGCTTCTGATAAAACGCACATCAGGAAGGTTCTCCGTCCTCTCGGAGTAGCGCTCGAAATCCTTGCCGTAGGAACGAATGTCATTGTGGAAGACGGTACACCGTGCCTCTGCGTCGTGATCTTTCGTCAAAATGACCTGCTTCTGGGTGTAGGTGCAGCACACGGCCGAGCAATAGCTGTTTTCGCCCGGAGTGACCCGCCTGGAACCGACGCATTGAATCCAGGCGATCTTGTGAGGATGCTTCATGTCGGACGCGCGCAGGATCTCCCCTGCGTAAGGCCCCGTGGAGCACAACAGCCGCTCGTAGTCCATGCTGGTGACCACGTTCGCAAAATCCCCGTAGTGGTACTCCTTCTTGGTCTTTGGATCAAAGGGTTCGAAGCCCGGAGCCAGAACGATGGCGCCGACACGGATTTCTTTCTTCTGAGGCGTTTGTTTCAAATCGATGGCGTCATTTTTGCAGACTCCCTCGCAAATGCGGCACTTGTTCTCTTTGAGATACAGGCAGCTTTCGTCTATATAGGTGATCAGTGGAATGGCCTGAGCGAAATAGACATGTATCGCTTTGTTCTTCGATATCTCCTGATTGTATTGGTCAGGGTATTTGGCGGGGCAGTATTCCACACAGGTGGTGCAGCCCGTGCACTTCTCTTCGATGATATACCTGGGCTTTTTCGTCAGGGTGACGGTGAAGTCTCCCACTGCCCCTTCCACACGATCGACTTCGGTGTATGTCAGGACCTCGATGTTTGGATGCCGGCCGACCTCGACCAGTTTGGGTGCGAGGATTCACATGGAGCAGTCATTGGTGGGGAAGGTCTTGTCGAGTTGGGCCATGTGGCCCCCGATGCTCGGGGACTTTTCAACCAGGTAAACCCTGAAACCGGCCGTAGCAAGATCCAGAGAGGCTTGAATACCGCTGATCCCTCCACCCACGACCATGACGTCTCCAAAGGGACCGTCCTCCAAACGCTTGGCCGCCTGTTCTACTTGTTCTTTTTCCACTTTTTTTCTCCCACCATCATTGCTCTCTTATGCGATCACCTCTGCCACGATCTCCGTGATGTCCTTGATCTCGATCTTTTCCGTGAGGTTCAGGGTCAGCCGGCTGTCCTCGAACATGGTGATGCAGTACGGGCAGGCCGTCACCAGCACCTCGGCCCCGGCCCCAACGGCTTGCTCCAGCCGGAGGTCGGAAAATCGCTGCCCCTTCTGGGTCTCCATCCAAACCCGGCCCCCGCCCCCCCCGCAGCACAGGCTGTCCACCCGGCAGTCGGGCATCTCGGTCAACGTCAACCCGGGCACCCGCTTCAGGATTTCACGGGGCTCCTCAAAGATGCCGTTATGACGGCCCAGGTAACAGGGGTCATGATAGGTCACTTTCTTCCCATACTCCCCGCTCAACTCCAGCTTCCCCTCTTCCAGCAGCCCGAAGAGGTATTGGGACATGTGAATCACCTCAAAGTTCACCCGGAAATCCGGGTACTCGTTCTTGAAGGTGTGGTAGCAATGCGGGGAGGTCACCAGGATTTTCTTCACCCCATGGTCGATAAAGGTCTTGATGTTTTCCCTGGCCAGGCGCTTGAACACTTCCTCATCCCCTGTCTTGCGGATGCTCTCTCCACAGCAGTTCTCCTTGGCGCCCAGAATCCCGAATTCCACCCCGGCCTTGTTCAGAATCCTGGCCGTGGCCACGGCCACCTTCTTGGCTCTCGGGTCATAGCTGGGATAGCAGCCGGGAAAATATAAAAGATCCATGCCCTCGGTGAACTCGTTCACGGAAAGGCCGTTGGCCCAATCCGCCCGCTTGGCCCGTTCTTCCCCCAAGGTGTTCCCTTCGCCCACGAGGCTTCCCCGAACCGTGCGGATCGGCGTCACCGACTTGGGAAAAACGCCGTATTCCGTGGCAATCCTGCGCAAGGCCACCCCGGATTCTATTTGTTTCACGTCCCTGGGGCACTGCTGGGGGCATCTGCCGCAGGTCGTGCAAAGCCACATCTCTTCACTTTCAATGTCCGTCAAACCGAAGGTCGCCTCCCGGACGAGTTTGCGCATGCTGAAGGTCCTGACCCGGTTCCAGGGGCAGACCACGTCACACAGTCCGCACTGAAAGCACCTCTTGAAGGCGTCTCCACCGCTCGCCTTGATGACGTCGATGATCTCTTTGTAGGGGGCTACGGTCTCCACGGTTTTCTTTTGTCCTCGTCTTCCGACTGATTAGCGTCAGTACTATTTCGAGACAATGAATGTTGTTCTAGGCCTTCTTGGACAGGGATATTCGGGATACGGTATCCATGATCTTGTCCAGCCCGTATTTGTCGATCAGGGATTCCAGCCCTATTTCGACGTCCTCCTGCTTCACCTCTTCTTCGACTTCCTCTTCCCTCTCTTCATAGATCAGGGCGTCGTTCAAGCACCACTGCACGCACAGGGGCTCTTTTTGGGCCGG
>ENA-OSEO01001669-OSEO01001669.1-sediment-metagenome-genome-assembly--contig:-NODE-1669-length-38045-cov-5.188685_pt1 | contig 38045 bp, 26 predicted proteins | sample MGYA00237883_ERZ534232 | MGnify/ENA metagenome assembly ERZ534232 | reverse complement strand
GGGTAACCCAACAGGCGCGTCAGCTGACCTGGGAACTCCAGGATCGACACCCGGACGCCAAACCCATGCGCTTCCTCCTTCACGACCGCGACGCCAAGTTCACTCACTCATTTGACACCGTCTTTCGCTCGGAAGGTATGAAGATCGTCCTAACACCCTATCGCGCGCCTAAGGCTAACACCGTTGCCGCGCGCGGCAGCCTATTTGATGACCTTCAGCATGCCGCCATCGATATAACAGCTCGAGCCCACAATGTAGCTGGCCCGTGGTGAGCACAAAAAGACGAAATAATTCGCGATTTCCTCGGGCGATGCAAAGCGTTTCATGGGCGTGTGTTCTTCCGCGATGCCGTCCAGGTACTGCTGGGGTGTGATGTCCATGTCCCTGGTCAGTTCCGTGGCCGTGTTCATCCAGTCGGGCGTGAGGACCAGGCCCGCGTTGACCACGTTGACGCGAATATTGTCCGGAATGAATTCCGTCGCCATGTTCTTGGAGAGCATGACCAGCGCGGCTTTCGTCACATTGTAAATCGGCTCGTACCACAGCGGTTGGGCGGCGCAGATCGAGGCATTGTTGAGGATGACCCCGCCACCCCGCTGGCGCATGAACGGCACCACGCCGCGCGCCAGCCGGACTGCGGCCATGACGTGCAAATCCCAAAAGAACTGCCATTTTTCGTCCGGCGCATCCATGATCGTCTCGTTGCTGCCGGTGCCGGCATTGTGAATAAGGATGTCCGCGCCCCCAAATTCTCGTTCGACTTCTCGAACAAAGTTGTCGATATCGTCCGCTTTGGCCACGTCGGCGGGCACCCCGATCGCCTTCACGCCGTACTTGCTGCTGATCTCCTGTGCTCGCGCGCGCAGGCGTTCCTCGTTACGAGCGCATAAGGCGAGATGCACGCCCTCCTGGGCCAGCCCCTCCGCGATGGCGAGGCCAATGCCCACGCTCCCGCCGCTGATAACGGCTACCTTATCTTTAAGTTGTAGATCCATGTTAGTTTCACCTCATGTTTGATGATTTAAATGTTGTTGTGATGCAAACTTGCGCAACAGCCCAAACCAGACCTGACATTCGACGCGATATTGGGCAATGATGCCTGTCCGGATGCCAGCCAGCACGAAGGTATTTCGTGCCACATCTCGATGCTATCACAGACAAAAGATATGCGCCCGGCGACTTTGCCCAAAAGGTCGATTGCGAAGGCTGTCCGGTCCCGCTGTCTCAACTGTGGACGGGCCACTTGCCGTTCCAACACAATCAACTGCTGCCGAAGCAACCTGTTTTCCGCGATCAACTCACTTCTGCTTCGCGTCAGATCCGTTAGGGCACCTGCTACCTGGTTTGCTTTGGTGGGTTGTGTCCATCGCTTGAAACGTGCTTCGAGCCAGGTCACACCTTGCTGTATGGCCTGACCGAGTTGGCGTTGTATATTTTTGATGTCCAGTGAAATCCTCTTTCCTATAAGGGCTTGGCTTCCGCCCGCATAGCGGGTGACTTTTTGTTTCGGACCTACGGTCCTCAACTCGCTAAAGCGACTAATAACAAGGCCCGGCTGCAAACCGGGCCCGTCCTTCAGGGAAATGTGCACTCCGTTGCGCGTTTGCCGTGTTTAACGCACCCAACTGATCGCCTGTATCGAGGAGTCCTCGATCAGGGTGAGCGGGCTGGTAGTGCCGGTTTCTTCGTTGAGCAAGTACATCCGGTCCCCGTCGCTGAACGTGACGAAGTCGGCGGAGGGCCCCGGGACAAAACTGATCACGCCCGGTAGTCCAATCGGATTGGCACCTTTCACGTCATATCGATAAAGTACCTCGCCACAGAGAAAGTACATTGCGAATGGGTCGTCGCCAAACGCCGGTGCAGTACAGCCGGGAGCCGCAGTTTCTTTAGTGACGGGGCGCGCGCGGCGGTTTGCCAGTGATGCGCTGTAGATATTCGCTACCCCATTCGTTTCGCGGACAAAGCCCACAATCCGCCCCTTGGGATCGACTGTTGGGCTGGTAGCATTGTCGATAACCAATTCCAGCAAGCCTTCGGCGGGGTTCAGTTGGTAGATGCCCGGCATACCTTCTTCGCCGGCCAGCGTAACCAGCAGGGACCCGCCATCCGGCAGCCACACCGGTTGGTAGGGCAGCACCGTATACGGCCCGACATTCAAGCCGATCAACAACTCGCCCAGATCGACGCCCGGCCCCTGGCTGAGCGCGATCAGGATGTTGTCCAGACCAGGCGCTTCGAACATGAACAGGGATCGTTCTCCGGCGGCGTTCTCGCCAATGAAAACCAGCCGATTCCCACTGGGCGCAATCGCAGGCAGTAGCGCCTCCATGTCGAAATTGCCTGTTAACAAAACTGGTGCGCCATTGCCCGGCAAGGCATAAAGCTCTTGCTGCTGATCGTCGGCGACAGCCTGGAATATACCGCGTGCACCGCGCAGCGCAGGTGACGTATCCAAAAGTGCCGCCAGAGTTTCGGGATCAGTTGGCAAGTTGACCTGAGGATCAACATTTGCGGTAGACACGGGTTCGGGTATGGCAACCCCGCCAGTAAGTTCGTCTGGTGAAACACCTTCCGGCAATTCATCCGCAGTGGGCAGCGCAGCTTCCTCCAGGGCCAAATCAGTGACCGCAGCTTCGGGTGGCACCTCTGCGGGCGCACCGTCGCCGGAAGGCTCATCCGATCCGGCAGCCCCCTCGCCCGGTGGGACGTCGCCCTCTTCGCTGCTGACGAATTCGAAGGCGATGATGCCATCCATTTCGATTTCGGTCGCAAACTGCACAGGCGGCGTCTCGGAGTTGCCATTCTCATTGTCATCCGCACCGGCGGCAACCGCCACGCTGTCATCCGCCTGACCGACGCTATCCTCTTCAGCCAGCCCCTCTGATGTACCACCGACGTCGTCGCCCTCACCGCGCACATAGGACTCCCGATACGGGACCGGGGTAACATCACTCTGGCAAAATTCATCACGGACTTCGTTTACAATGCCCACCGGGATACCATACTGTCGTACCTGGTGAACCTCGACCAGACTCTCGTAGTTATGCGTGAAACCAGTGACAAATGCTTCACGTGTTGATGTATCGACATCGCGCATCCAGACGTAGGATGTGATATGGAACGGATCATGCCCGGTAAAGTAGTGACGAATCGGCCCGGCAGTGTGGACAAGCTGTCCATACGCCCCGTGACGCGACCAGATGCTGAGATCGACATACATCCCCCGGGGGGTGAGATCGCGGGGATAGTCCGCCTGGAACCAGTACGACACGTAGTAGCATGCGCGCGTGCTCAACCCATGCCGGAACTGTGTCGAAGGCGATTCGACGTCGCAGCCCCGATAGTGAAGCTGGTCCAACGCCATCAACATCTCGCCCCATGAACTGCTATCGTCTACGGTGACGGAAATCCGGCTTTCGCGCGGTGCGTCTTCGTCGTCACTGCCTTCAAATGTGACCGTATACCCCGCATCGTTCATGCTTACACATTCCGGATCGGTGAAATCTGCGGGCGGTGGGGGAGCCTGTCCGGTACGCAAGAAATCTTGCCCGGCGGCACAGGGATCATGGCTGTTCTGCAGAATACCGGCCAGATCAGCCAGGCTGATCCCGGTGCCGGTGTTTGCATCGCGGTATTCGCGGAGGCGGTTGGCGATGTCAGGACAGCTTTGAAGCGCAGGCGGTACCCAGTAGGGATCGGTGCCGGCTACTTCCGGTGGAAAATTGTGTTCTTCAATGAACGAGAAAGGATTGTCACAAAACTGCGCCGGGTTGCTGTGGATATCTTCTGTCAGTTGTTCCAGCGGGTACATGTTTTCCTGCGCGGCATTCAGCAGCAGGATCCCCAGTGGCATCGGCTCAAAACCACACGTTTCTTCAAGCAGATCGAGAAACGCTTGTTTATCCGTATCAACCGGCCCGATGAGCGCCAGAGCTTCCGCCGATTCACAGAATCCAAAGCGCGCCCCAGGACTCCACGCGGGGGCACCACTGTCAGCAAAACGATCCGCGATGCGCGCACTGTCTTCGCTGCTGAACCCGCATCGGTCCCGCAATGCGAATTCCATACCAGCCCGAGTTGATAGAAAATCATCCGGCAGAGCCGCGTCGAGATCCACCGCGCAGCGCTGTGATTCGACCGCTGTCGCTGCCGCAGCGAAAGCATCTGGCGACACGTCATACAGGTTGCGCAGCCGGCCAATGATGCCGGGCACACGCGCCGGGCAATTCGCTAGCATGTCGTTGATCGCGTCATAGGAAATGCCCGTTGGCCCAAAGACGGTAAACAGATCATCGAACAAAAGGTTTTCGAGCAGAATGCTGGCGGCAGCACACGAGTCCGTGGCATCGAGGATGTAGCCGATGATGTAGTTCGGCAACGGCGTCACCGAATCCGCCAGTTCGGGGCACTCGCTGAACGTGTTGTCATAGTCCATATCCGCCAACTGGATACGGCCCGTGTCCAGTTCGCCATCCGGCGTCCCCCATAGAATTGAGTTGCACGGCTGGCTCTGGCGCGTTACCGAACCTGCAGCCCAACCGGCAAGATCGTCCAGCCGGTACCATATGATGCTGCCATCGTTATAGCGCAATGAGACAGTATAGACGGTATAGGGGTCCATCCCTCCGATAATGCTCGCATCGAGATTGGGCAGTTCACGCACGTTCACCCCAATCGCACCTTGCGTCGCCACATAACACGCACCATCAGCAGGCAGATCAGGCAGCGCAGGTGCTTCAGTTGCCGATGGACTGGGTGACGCAGGGGGCGATGCCTGTCCGCCACCATCCGCCGGGCAACCGCTGCCCGTGCCCGGTGCGGCATCGAATGGGCACTGATCCAGCCCATCATTGATACCGTCACCATCACTGTCCACAGGGCAACCGTCAACACCAGTTACCCCGCCAAACTGATCGCCACGTCCTGAAACAAACGGGCAGGCATCCTGCCCATCCGGCACACCATCACCATCACTGTCTTCTGGCTGAGACGGAGGACAACCATCCGAAGACTGGAACGGTTCGTTCGGGCAGGCGTCCTGCCCATCCGGCACACCATCACCGTCGCTGTCCGGCAGAACCACGCTGAAGACCGCGTCATTCGATCGCACGTGGAACTCTCCGGTTCCCGCTTCGCAATAAAAAATGATTGTGCCAGAAGCATTACCCGGCACCGTGTAGCTGTAGCCGGGTAACTGTTGGCTGTTCGCAAAGCAGCGTGCATCGGCGTAGGTCTGGTTCGGCGTGATGGTCACAACGGTTCCAGGTGGGCCGCTGGGGGGTGAAATGGTAATGGCATAATCTTGCGCGGCGACAGGTGAGATTAAAGTCATGATGAAAATGATCCAAACGATAATGCCAGCCTTTTTCATGTGATGTTATCTCCTGATGCTTGGCTTTTTCGACTCGGCGCAGTACCGTCCCCACGCCGAACAATACTTTTCAGATTGTTTCCTATTTGGATAATGGCTGATGCCGCAGGGACCGCGAGTAACCCCGGCGTATTCGCGGCATGCAATCAGTCGCAGTTGTCCACGTCGCGCCACGCAGTGATCGTATCTTCGATCACCTCCGAATCGTGAACGGTTATCGTGCGGTTGGCAAGTTCCTCACAATTTTCCCCTTTCTCTACTGTCTCCCACGAACCACGCGTATATTTGTATTCGAGGATAGTGTCTGGCGGAAAATCAAGCGTGATTGTCCAACGTCCACCGGCCTGTTGCTGCATCATAATCCCGGCGGGCTCCCATTCAGGGCCACCGTAAGCACCAAAATTGCCTGCCAGGTAAAGTGTATCGCCGGAGGGCGTGGTAGAGGGCGGCGTTACGGTAAAGGTAACGCTTGGGGTGGCGGGGTCAGCGGGCAATGCTGATCCTAGCTCATCACATGCACCGGACGTGCTTACTATGTCACTGCGCACCCAAGCGAAACCCGCGACGTGATACCACACATAGCCATCCTCGCCCGACTTCCGTGCATCTGCAACAGTGCGCTGCCCAGCGCCCAACGATCCTGCGATCACGGCGGCGGTCGTCGGGTCCGCGCGCAGATTCGCGCTCCCGCTTGCAGTCAGCACGCAGGCTATGTCGGGTGCATCCTGGTCCCCGTAAACCTCGATCTCCTGCCACGCGATCCATGAAGGACTGCTGAGCGTTTCCACACGAACCGCCCGCACGCCACCTAAGGGTGCCGGTAAGGCGACGACGAGCACATCGCCTTCCCGGGTCGCCTGTACGAATTCCGCCAGCAGTACCTGTGAGCCGTCACTTTGTATCGCCCAAACACGGTGATGAGTGTCTCCGGCGGGCCACTGGGCGACAGTTAAGGCGACACGGTCAATGCCGCGCGCGCCTTCGAGATCAATTTCAACCCACTGCGGCGCGTCTGCACCTGCCCCCCACTGTGCACCACTGCCATCCGTGATATTGGCAGGCGGTTCGGCAGATAGGAAAGCAGAGGCCGCAACCGGACGTCCCAACGCCAGATTATTGGATGCGACTTCCGGCGCGACGCACGGATCAGGCATGGTATCCGGCGACATGCGATCGAGCAGCATATTGTCCTGCGCGACCATGCCCCACATGTAGTCACCGGGGGTCGGCTGGCCGTAGTATTCCCAATACAGCCAACCATCGAAACCCAGCGCGCACGAGTCCGCGATCCAGTTTGTCAGTGCGATACCGGCACCGTCAAGCCCAGGATACAAGTGCCGAAACGCGCCATATTCGCCCATCACCACCGGGATTTCAGGATGATCGAGCATCCCAAAGTTCTCTGCCACCCTACGCACATCCAGGTCGCCGCCGGGATAAGCATGGAAGTCAAAATAATCCAGATCAGCGCGGCCCATCAAAGGCGCAGTCTCAACATACCAATCGCCACCCGTTACAGTCGGGTTGGGGTACTGTGGAGCGAAAAAACCACTCGTCACGAGCGTGCCCGGGTCCAGGTCATGAATCACGGCAACAGCCGTATTCAGGTAATTTAGCACGTTATCAACGGCCATCTGTTGCTTTTGCGCCGGATCGCTCATATCATATTCGCCCGCTGCCGAGCTGACGATTCCTTCATCCAATGAAAACGGTGGCTGCAAGCGGAAAAACCACTGTTCATTGACCAGTTGCCACCCCAATACAGCCTCAGTAGGTGCGTCACGTGCATTAAGCTCGGTTAGAATATCCCGCCAGTACTGCGCGAAGGTTTCTGCACCACCTGGCGTAAGAAAATGTGCGTTGCGGTACCCCGCGATCTGTGCGTCAGAGTCGCGGTTGGCACGATCACCATAGCCACCACCGTCAGGAATGTCGTTGGAGGTAAGTTGCAGGTAGATACCCTCTGATGCTGCGATGCGGATCAGGTCCGCAAGGTTATCCATGTACGCGGGATTCAAACCGGGCGTATCCCATTGCGTGATGCAGTAGGGGCCCACCATGCACGAGTCGAAGAAAATGCGCACAGTGTTATACCCGCGCGCAGCCAGCGCCCCGAACGCAGTGCGCACGCGCTCAGGATCGTAAGTATTGGTGGCCAGCACACGATCTTGCAGGCTGCCTGTTTCCGCTGAATGGAAATCGATGTAATTGGCCCCACGCGGCACGAATCGCTTACCTGTTACGGTGTCGTAGAATTCACCCACGCCATCTGCCACACGTACACCGATGCGGTGCGGAACGTCTTCCTGGGCACGGGCCGAAGTCTGCATGGCAGGTAGGGGGACGGCGGTGGCAACTAGAATACTGAGCAAGACGATGATGACTGAATGGGAAATCGAGGGGGATATGCGCATTGGTGCTCCTTCGTGCGGTACTAAGTCAGCCCGATGGGGAGTAAGCGCGAAGGCGCACGACGTCAATGCATTTCCACACGACCACCGGTGCTGTTGTAGTTTGAGGTCAATCGAGGCGGCTGTTGATCCGCGCATCGTTTCGCCACAAGACGAATTCGCCGGACGCTCCTCGTAGATAACGCGCTTGTCTCATCCTTACTTTCATAACCGCGTGTTCGATGGCTTCGATAGAGTCCAGATGTTATCGTACTACATTTTCTTTATTAGCGATATATTTATGACATAAAAATAACAATGAATGTTGTGCCAGCTACTTCCGTCGTCCGGACCGGATTCTTCGCTCAGGCAGCCCATTGGTAGTCATGGTGCAAACCGCCCAGAATCGGAATGCGTCGGAGTTGAGACAACGGTGGAATGTTCGGCGGTGGTGGGGTCGTCTCCGGCGGAAGTGTGGGTAATTCCAGTTCCGCCCGCGAAGGGGTCAGCCGCCACAGCGACACCGCCCGCCCCGGCCAACGGCCCGGAAGGGTCAAATCGCGCCAGAGGGGTCAACAGTGGCGTATGCAAGAATTCCTCAACGGTCCAGACATGGTCCGCTAGCCCCAACGCCATCGCTGGCGTTCGCAAGCGTGGCCTTTCGCCTGAAATACGCTCGCTCAGCGTCTGATGCGGGCAAATCCAATGATAGTACGCGCGCAGTCCATCCTCGTGAAACCGGGCACGCACGCCGCACGCTTCAGCCGCTGAATTGTCTTGTCTCGTCCCATCTTCCCGTGCCCGATCACCGCATGGCGGCTCGCGTCCGTCTCACCGTAGTACTCGCAGCTTGCGTTCGGGCACGCCCAGCCTGCCGTGTTCACCTGCTTTTCACGTCCTCATGTGCTCTTGCTCGCGCCATACGGCGCTGGACGCTCGCGCGTTTCTGGCTTCAGCTCGTTCTGCGCTTTCAACCGGCAGCTTGGACAATCTGCTGGTGACTTCGGTCGCCAATGCCGCGGCAGTCGGTCTTTCACCCCCCTCCACCATCGCTGCACCTTGCTGCGGTGCAACCTCCAGCAGGCCTGCACCAGCGCCATCCCCAACACCAGGATGATGACCTGCTCGATCCGTACCATGACCCCGTTCCTTGACCGCCACGCTAAAACGCCCGGACGATTGTCGTCTCAGGCGCTTGTTGGTCAAGGCTTGGGACCTTTTTTGCCGCTCGCTGAATTAACCACACTTTATTCGGGGATCACCTCTTCGCCTGATTTAGCGCGGATGTCCCGAATAGCCCTCACAGGCATGGCGTCTTCATGTAATTGATGCCCGGCGAGCACAACTCCATTCTGTTGAATGTTGTCCGTGCCACAGTCTGTTAGTCAAACACGACAGCGACTTTGCCACTCTTGCCACTTGCCATCAGCGAATAGGCTTCACCAGCCTGATCGAGCGTGAACCTGTGGGTCACCAGAGCCTCTGGGTGGATGCCCCATCTGACGATCCGGTCAACAAGGTCTTCCATTAGCCAGATGCTTGTCACCCACGAACCATAGATCGTCTTTTGATCATGGATAATGTCCCGACTTGGTTGGAAGTTCACGGTACCGCCTTCACCGATAAACAGAATCTTCCCCCATTTGCGAGTTGCCTGAATAGCGGTGAGACGCGCGCTATCATTGGCGCTGGCATCGACGGCTTTTTCGACCCCCTTACCACCTGTCAGTGCGAAAACCTCTGCCACGTTGTCAGGGGCAGCTTTCAACACATGATCGACCAGCCCTAACTCTCGCGCCAGGGCCAGGCGCTCATCGATCACGTCAATGCCGATGAGCTTGTTCGCGCCCATCGCTTTGGCAAGCATCAGCGCGGCCAACCCAACGGGGCCAAGTCCCGTGACCAGCACGGCATCATTTCCGGAAATGCCAACACGGTCCAGCCCTTCGTAGACCGTGCCGAAGCCACAGGCGACTTGTGCGCCGTCCAGGTAGCTTAACTCGTCCGGCAACAGCACGAGGTCCTTTTCCTCGGCCAGAATGTAAGGGGCCATGCCTCCGTTGCGCTGCCAGCCATAAGCAGCCCGATAGCGGCTGGTACAACTGATCATGTAGCCACGCCGACAGTCATTACACATGCCACACCCCGAAATGTGGTAAACGATGACTCGGTCCCCTTTCTTAAAGCGCCGCAGCCCTGGCCCTTCGGCAACAATTTGCCCAGAGGGTTCGTGTCCTGCGATGACACCCTGATACCCTTCTGGCCCTTTACCGAGGTGTTCGCGGTAGATAGCCCGGATGTCGCTGCCGCAAATCGTCGACGCTTTCGTTTGAATGAGCACTTCGCCGTGGCCTGGCTCCGGTATTGGAAATTCCTTGTAGTCAACCGTGCTGTTTCCCGGTAGGACAACGCCTTTCATGGTTTTTGTCATTGTGTAATCTCCCCGTGAATATCCCATAAATCTTCCCAGGACTGGTTTTCCTTCCACAGGAAAACCTGACCCTTGATGAGACGACAGTTTTTGTCGATGCCCTTGATCTCCATCATTTCTGCATCGGTCAGTGGCGCTGAGACAGCCGCGTGCAAATTACTCTCGATTTGTTCGCGCTTGACCGAAAAGGGTATTGGAATGTGTCCATGTTGGACGGCCCACGCCACACACACATAAGCCGGATGAACGTTTAACCGCCTGGCGATCCGAACGATCACTGGGTCTTCAATATCCACACTATCGCTCTCAGTTTTGTCACGGTCAGGGCGGCGCGGCGAACCGATAGGTGAATAACCAATCGGCACAATGTCGTTATCGACCACATACTTGAACAATTCTGGTTGCTGGAAATGAGGATGCAATTCCATCTCGTTGCAGGCGGGTTTGATCCTGGCATCGCGCAGGAGCAGTTTCAACTTGGGAACCGTCATATTCGAGGTCCCAATGTGGCGCACCAGTCCTCTGTCCACAAGTAATTCAAGCTGCCGCCAGGTCTTCATAAAGTTCTCATGGATATAGGGTTTGGCGTTCGTATCGCGCGAAGATACGTCTACCTTTGGCGCGTGATGGTTTGGGAAAGGCCAGTGAATGAGATAAAGGTCTAAATAGTCGAGTTGGAGGTCTCGCAGCGATTTCTCACAAGCGGGGATGACGTCGGCTTCGTTGTGCTTGTCGTTCCAGAGCTTTGACGTGATCCAAAGCTCTTCGCGCTTGATGCTGTTGACCGTTGTTGCATTGCGCAGGGCTTGCCCGATCAGATGCTCATTGCCGTACACCGCAGCGCAATCAATATGCCTGTAACCGACGGAAATCGCGGTTGTCACAGCTTCGGCAATTGCCTCACCGGAATATCGATCCGAGCCAAAAGTCCCCAAGCCAATGGCCGGGATTTTGGCTCCCGTATAAACGGTCTGGTAGGGCACCTTTGTGGCGTCAAGGTCATCATTGGGTGACATAGACGAGTTCTTGATGGGTTTTTCCGTCATAGGTACTCCTTGTGATTGTCGAGGGCATACAGGCCCTCATATGAATCCATTCGGTGGAACTAAAAATGCAGATGGTCCGATCATGCGGACCCTGGTATTTTCCGTCCGCAGACGATGATTAGCCCCTAATTCTGAATACAAACGCATGTTGGCACGGTGGTTGATCGGGCAGTTGAATAGTCAAACCGTCTGCACTGCGCCGCCAGGCCAGCTTGCCCGGATGCCCCACGAGTTGAACATCTGCAATTTCCCCAGACCACAACCTAACCTTGCTGCCCAATGCCTGGATCGTGACAGAGTTACCGGGCCACGCGAGCGCAATCGCGTACAAGGTGTCGCCTTTGGTCGTGAACCGAATGTCCTGTCCGGTGAAGGCAGACCGCTTGGTATCCGTGAACTGACCTTCGCTGATCTGAGTCGGGCCCTCCCCAAAAACTTTCCAGGGTCGCGTACCGTAGATCGCCTCACCATTCTGGGCCAACCACTCCCCGATCCCAAGTAGGAGTTGTTCTTCTGGCTCAGGGATCGTTCCATCCGGGCGAGGGCCGATGTTGAGAAGCAGCGCGCCGTTCTTGCTGACAATATCCACCAGGTCATCCACAATGTCATCGACCGTTTTGTAATCCTGGTTATTGACATAGCCCCACGAGTTTTTTGAGACGGCGGTATCGGTTTGCCAGAACAGGCGGCGGATCCCGGAAAGCTGCCCACGCTCTACATCATACACCGCAGTACCTTCAGGGAAAGCCTCGTGCTTGTAGTTGATCGCCACCCCACGATTCCACTGCGCGCCCCGGTTATAGTAATAGGCAGCAAACTTCTGGAGATAGGGCGCGAACGCGTTTTGCCCAATCCACCAGTCGAACCACACGATCTGTGGCTGGTATTTATCAACCAATTCGCAATTTCGAGCCAACCAATCAAGCAGATACGCCTTGTCCGGTTTGGGTTCCCAGTTACGGCTGTGCCAGGCTTCGTCTTCCCAATTTCTCGGGCCGGGCATGGCTGGTCCGTAAAAGTCGCTGTAATGGTCATCCTGAACATCCGAGTCGAAAGCCTTTCCGCCGTTCATGAACCACCAGTGCTCGGCACGATGGTTAGAGACACCAAAAACCAACTCTTGCTTGCGTACAGCTTCTGCAAGTTCGCCGATCAGATCCCGCTTGGGACCTATCTTCGCAGCGGTCCAGTTCGAAAACGCCGAGTCATACATCGCAAACCCGTCATGATGTTCCGCCACGGGCACCACGTAACGTGCCCCTGCTTTCTTGAATAACTGCGCCCAATGATCGGGATCGTATTTTTCGGCTTTGAACAGCGGAATAAAATCTTTGTAGCCAAATTCCGTGTGCGGGCCATAGGTCTGGACATGGTGCTTGAATTCGTCTGACCCCTGCAAATACATATTGCGCGGGTACCATTCGTTGCCAAAGGCTGGTACCGCATACAAACCCCAGTGGATGAAAATGCCGAATTTCGCATCCTGGTACCAGTCGGGCACTGTATACTGTCTTAGGGAGTCCCACGATGCCTGAAACGGTCCGTTCGCTATCACCTGATCGATTGACGTCATGATGTCTCCATAAAAAGCAGTGGCACGAACGCGCATACTCCCGTTCGGATTCTGCCAGCCAAATCAAAGGTCAATGCTGATTTCCTGTCCTTCGTAAAGAACGGTTCGGGCCGATGACGCTTCTGACGAAAGGTGATTGTACGGGCTGTCGCCAATGACGATCCGAAATACCCGCGAGATGGGCATCCCCGGAAAGTTCCCCTGACGATCATGAAGTGTAAGACGTCGCGTTGTCTCGTCCCAGGAGAGGCGAATCATGGCGAAGTGCCCTTGCTCGTAGTTGTAGTTATCACCCTCGTCGTCATACAGTGTGAAGCTGCCGCTCTGTCCAGGATAGATGCGTAGATCTAGCGGGGCATTGCGCTGTTCATCGGCATAAGTGATATCGGGGCCAATCGGCACAATCGATCCACTGCGCACGTAGAGAGGCATCGTATCCAGTGTCGCATCGGCGTAGATTGTCTGTCCGCCAACGTATCGCTGACCTGTCCAAAAATCGTACCAATCGCTTCCCACCGGTAAGTAAACTGGACGGGTTTTGGGCACGCCATCAATGACCGTCGAATCTGCTGCGAAGTACATCGGTTTTGTGACAGGGTTGACGAGAAATGCCGGGCCGAACATGAACTGGTCAGCAATATTATAAGTGGCTGGATCAGTCCTGAAATCAAACGGTAAGGCGCGCAGCATCGTATAATCGCGGTGCGTGGCCAGCCCTGCCAACGAATAGATATAGGGCATCAGCCGGTAGCGAAGGCGCAGAAACTTAACGAGTGCCTCATACGTGGGATCGCCCGGCTCGCCGAATTGCCAGATTTCACGTGGTGTATCGGTGCCATGCGAACGGAAAATGGGCAAGAAAACGCCGAACTGGAACCAGCGGACGTAGAGTTCCCGGTATCCGGCATCCAGATGGCCGTTGGGGTACTCGCCCCGCCAGAACCACTCGTCGCGCGGAACGACAAAAAACGCGCCAACATCTGTTGTCCAGTAGCCCGCCCCCGTGACGCTGAAGTTCAAACCTTCCGCGATTTGTTTGGCGAAAACGTCCCAGGTGGCCGAGACATCCCCGGACCAGGTGATGGTGCCATAGCGCTGCTGACCGGGAAAGTAGGAGCGTGTCAGGTTGACAACCCGTTTTTCCTCGCAAACGCCGCGCTGTCCCTCGTACATACCCTGGGCATGCAGTAGTGAATAGGCATTGATACAGGCCGGATCGAGATACGTCTTGGCATATTCAGCATTTATGATCGCTTGCCGCCAGGGTTCGGGTTTGACCGTGCCGTACCAATCGGGTTCGAACGGTTCACTGGCATCGCACCACCAGGCATCAATGCCATACCTAAACAACCCTTCACATGCCTGCCGCCAATAAAGCGTCCGCGCGGCGGGGTCAAAAGCATTGTAGGTCATACCATCGCCCAGCAAAAAGCCATGGTCGCGCATTTCGCACTGGTTAGGCCCGTCGTTTTGGAAACGCGGCCAAACGGAGATCATCAGCCGGGCGTTGAGCTCATGTAAGGTTTCGACCAGCCCGGCAGGATCGGGGAAGCGATCCGGATCGAGTGTCTTCTGTCCCCACCAATCGCCGGGCCATGACTGCCAATCCTGGACGATAGCATCCAACGGGAGACCGCGTGCGCGGTATTCCCGCACCACTGCGATCAATTCCTCCTGATCCACATACCGCTCTTTCGACTGGATGTAACCGTAGGTCCAGCGCGGCAGTAGCGGCACCTGCCCGGTCAAGACGCGAAAACCGGCGACGATCTGGTCAAACTCTGGCCCGTAAATAAAGTAAAAGTCGAGTTCCTCACAGCATTCGGTCCAAAAATAGGAGCCGTAAACGTCATCGTGGAATACACTCAACGAGGCGGTATCCCACAAAATAGCATAGCCGCGGGTGGAAACAATCTGAGGAATGGCGACCTTCAGGTTATGCTGGTAGAGATACTGGCAGTGCCCGCGATAGTTCAGAATGCCTTCTTCGTGCTGGCCCAACCCATATATGGCTTCGCCTGGCGCAAAGACCAGATCTAGCCTGGCTGTTTGATCCCCTTCAGGGTCGATGATTTTGCCGCCCTGCTCCGGTTCGCGTACCACCAGATTGCCTGCCGCATCCAGCCAGGTCAGCGCACAGGTAGTTTTTTGGATCACCACCTGAAGCTGAGATGTAACCAACCGGAGCGTTTGATCGTCTTCCTCTACGGTCCATTCGGTGAACGGGTCAGGTGAGCGCGGCAGCATCATCAGACTGGGCGTGGTCCGGAACGCTTCACGTCGTGTGTAAACGACCCGCACGATCTGCGGGTTGAGCGGCTCGATCTTGAGCTGTCCGGCATCGGTCAGGAGCAGCAGGGTATTCTCCTCAATTTGGGTGTTCAGCAGTTTCATATGAAAGTTCCTGGCCTCAGCCTTTGACGGAGCCGGCGGTCATGCCCGAAACAATGAACCGCTGGCCGAGCAGATAAACGGCAATCACAGGAAGAATCGTCAGCACAATGTCGGCGCTGACCAGATTCCAGTAGGATTCGAACTGTCCAAAAAAGTTGTAAACGGCGAGCGGCATCGGCCACTTGGAACTGTCGTTGAGATAGTACAGAGGGAAGATAAAATTGTTCCAGATGTCCAGGAAACTGAGCAGCGCCGCCGTCACCAGCACAGGGGTCAGCAGCGGGAAGATCACTTTGAAGTAGAGGCGCAGCGGCCCGGCGCCATCGACGATGGCGGCCTCATCCAACTCGCGTGGCAGCGATTCGACAAACCCGTAAATGATAAAGGTATTGAAGGGAAGCTGCGTGGCGGCATACAGAACGATGATGCCAATCTGCGTGTTAATGAGATGGGTTATCTGCATCACCTTGGTCAGGGTGAAGAAGTTGATCGGCATGGCGATGCCCATGATGATGAAGAAATACAGAAACCGGTTCAGAGGTGTTTTATTGCGCGACATAACATACGCGGCCATGGCGGCCAGGATTGTTGACAGCACGGTCGAACTTGAGGCGTAAAGAACGCTGTTCAAAAACGCCTGTTCCAGATTGGCCTGTTCGATTACGGTGGAGTAGTTATCCCAGTGCAGCGTTGTCGGGCGTTGAATGCTCATGCTGCGAGCGTCCGTCCGATCTTTCAGTGAATTCACCACGACCAGGTGAACCGGCGCATACATCACCAGACAGATGAGGATCGCCAGCACGTGATTGAACCCCTGTTGGCCGACCTTTTTCGCAGTCGGAAGGCGACCCGGGCGAAAGCTTGCCAGCGCTGTCAGAGGCCTGCCTTTAGTCATTGGTTCGCCCCTGCTCCATCAACCGAATGACAAAATATCCAATGAAAACCATCACGAAGAATAGAAGGCTGGAGAGGGCAGTGCCAACGCCATAGCGCCCTTTCGAAAATTCCTTAAAGATAGCGGTATACAGCACTTCGGTTGAATAACCGGGGCCGCCATTCGTCAGTACATAAACCGTATCGAAGATTTTCAGGCCATATAAGATGTTCAGCACGGTTGCCACGATTAGCGCTGGCCTCAACAAGGGGAGAGTGAGGTGTCTTAACCGGGCGAGAGCGTTAGCGCCGTCGATCTGTGCCGCTTCATAATATTCAGTAGGGATCGTCTGGAGGCCAGCCAGCAAAATCACCATGATATAGCCCGCTCCTTTCCACGTATCCACGCCTACAATCGACGTCAGGGCCAGGTCCGGATCGGTCAACCATTGCTGAGTCCACGCATCCAGGCCCACCGCTCGAAGGAATTCATTCAACAGCCCGCGACGCGGGTTCAGGACCGATTTGAAAATGATGCCAACGACCACCATCGGCAGTACGGCTGGCAGAAATATGATCAGCCGGTATAGGCTGCGCAAGTGTCTGACTCCGTTGTGCAGCAGCAATGCGAACGCCAGGCCTAGGGCTGTTTTCAGCACAATTGTGGCAGTGGTGAATGTAAACGTGTTGCGTGCATAATGGATATAGTTATTGCCAGAGGATGTCAGTGTCTTGAAATTGTCCAGCCCCACATAGTTCACGTCGGTGGAATAGCGATTCCAGTCAGTAAACGCATACCCCAACCCCATCACCGCCGGAATCACGAAAAACACCATATATAAGATGAGCGTACCCAGGACAAAATAGAACGGATAAACTTTGTTGTGCAGCATGTCTCGCCTCGATAGTGGATGATTTCGACCCAGTCTCGGACGAGTGTGCTAAAATGGTGTCAGGCTGGGCCGATTAGGGGGCGGTGTCTTGACCACACCGCCCCGGTTACTACACTAGAGATTGTTGTGGCTATTCGGCCCAGCCAGGATCATTCGCAGCCTGCGCCATATCAACACGGCGTTGGTCGATGTGTTGCAGCACGTCAATGGGGTCGATGTCACCGATGAACATCGCCGATAAGTCCTGTCCGATGTCCATCCACTGTGGGTTGAGGTAGTTGACGGCGGTCTGATAAACGGTCCCTCGCTTATCGGCATAGGCATCAAAAAAGGCCTGTTCTTCCTCGCTGTACTTGGGTGTCACGCCGCTGAAGTTGAGCGAGGCGAATTCAGGTGTGTTGTCCAGGTTGTATTGCAGGTTTTCGGGGCGCGCGAGGAAACGCAGGTATTCTTTGGCTTCCTCAATATGCTCTGAACCGGAGTAGATGAACTTGCTCGGCCCAGCGGGATTCACGTTGAGAATCTGGTTGTCGGCCAGCGGCATCACGAAAAAGCCAAAGGTTGAGGCAGGTACGCCAAATTCGGACTCAACGAGGTTGACAAAGGCTGTTTGCCGCACGGTCATTGCATACTCACCAGTCGCCATAAACTCCGGCCCATCAGCGTAGGCGTCCGACATGGCAAATTCGCCAAAGAATCCCAAGTCATACATTTCCTTGAGCTGCGTCAGGACCGTGAGCATGGTGGCATCGTCAGCAAATTTCACTTCATTGACGTTCAGGGCATCGGCCAGACCAGGAGTTACCTCTTCGTAGCGCGGACCGAGTTCTGGGAACCACAGCACGTGGTGCCAACCGTCCGAAATGGGTTCGTAGATGGGGGTAATGCCAGAATCCTTGATCGTCTGGCAGGCCGCTTTGAATTCATCGTAGGTGGTGGGAACGCTCAAGCCCAGGTCGGCAAAGATATCTTTGTTGTAGACGATGACCCAGGACGCCGACGTGTCCCACAGCGTCATGCCCCAGACCTTGCCATCTACAGTAACCTGTTCCGTCACCAGCGGGTCTTGCCGGGTTACCCATTCTTCATCCGACAGATCTACGGCGTTTTTGGTGATGTCATAGTTAACGACGAGATCGGTTTTGCCGCTCTGCCCACCAAAAATATCCGTTGCCTCACCGGTATTCAGTTTGGTTTGCAGTACATTGAAATACTGATCGGACGGAATTATCTGGTAATCGACGTGAATACCGGTTTCTTCCTCGAACTTAGCCGCCAGATCAAGCTCACCTTGTCTGATCCAGTCCTGGCTAGCCAGGTAAGTAATCGTGGTGGCCCGTCTGGCGTGAGCGCTGGAGCCGGCTCCGAACGTTGAGCCAACAAGGCCCAGCATGACAAACACAACTACGAGGACAAGCGCTAGTTTTTTCATGTGAACAGAACTCCTTTTTTGTTTAGTTGGCGGACAGAGCTGATGATGAGTGCCTAAATGAGGGTGGTTGTGTGTCATACCTCCTTTTGAAGGGGTCCAGATGTTTCGCGGACGACGAGCTGTGGTGGGATAAGGATTTGTTGAACGCCGGATGTGCCGTCTGCAATTTTGCGCATGAGCATTTCGACTGCTTGGTAGCCCACCTGGTGAAGTGGAAAATCGACCGAACTGAGCGCCGGGTGGACCAGATTGGCGATCTTACCGGGCGCTATCCCGACAATGGAAAAATCTTCGGGGACAGACCGGTTTCGCTCCTGCAAGGCCCGGATCAGCCCGACCACCGTCGCACTGTAGGCCATGACTACCGCGGTCAGGTCCGGCGCTTCATCCAGCAAATCACAAGCCGCTTGATAAGCGTATTGAACACCAAAATCGACGTGACGGTAGTAAATGGGGAGATTATTCTGCGACACGACTCGCTCATATCCGGTCTGCACCCGGTGAGCCGAGGAAAGCTTGCGCTCGTGAGTGCTTGTGGGGAAGCCCAGAAAGCCGATCTGGCGGTGACCGAGTGTGATCAGGTGTTCGAACGCCTGCATCACGGCCCCTTCCAGGTCCAGATCAATGTAACTCAAGTCTTGGTTATCAGCACAACGTCCGATCATCACGAACGGACAATCGCTGCCGCGCAGCAGTTGGACACGCCTATCTTCCAACGTAGTTTCCATCAGAATAATGCCCCGAAGCTGGCCAGTACGATACAGATCGAGTATCTCAGGTGCGGAAAGCTCGCGCGTCAGCAGGTTGAGAGCGAAGTTTTCTTCGCCCGAAGCGCTTGAAGCCCCCAGGATGAAATCCAGTTCAATATCCGTGACCTCCAGCCGGGCTTGCGATAGTAGTGGGTAGTGCAGCGAGATGGCATTGGTTTTGCTCTGCTGGACCGTCTGCACGTAAGGGGTATAGCCAAGTTCGTTGATCACGTGCTGGACACGGGCGCGCGTTTTTTTGGCAACGTCAGGCTTATTATTCAGCACGCGCGAGACCGTAGAAATGGACACGCCGGCAGCCTTGGCAACATCGGCAATGCTGATTTCAGATTGTTCGTCAGATTCAGGCTCAAAGACTGGCATCATAAAAGGTTTTCCGAGTTATTGGTGAACTGTCGGTATTGTTTCGGTACTCTACCGACAGAGTATCATGATTGGAGTCAGGAGTCAATCGGGGCGGGCAAATGAAATGGCGGAGAAGAAACCCCCGTAGGGTAAAAAACCTCACGGATACCCCGATTCTCGCCTACGCAGCGTCGCGGTTGTAGTCATGCAGGATGCCGCCCAGCACGTTGCGACAGCGCACCGGGCCACGGGATGAGGACCGAGGTCGAGGCACAGCAAGCGCGGCAGATGTCATGGGAGCTACAGGAACGCGAGCTGCCGCTGCGCTATCTGATCCACGACCACGACACCACGTTCACCGACGCGTTTGACACTGTGTTCGAGTCGGAAGAGATGGAACAGGACAGTCCAACTGTCATGCTCTTGGGTCTGCGAGAGGGCAAGCTGCGCTACCGGAACACACTTGGCGGCATTATCCGGGACTATTCCCGCGACGCCGCCTAGAGCCGGATATCCCCGTAGATTAATTTCTGGACCCTACGGCTGCGCACTGCCTCTGGTGCTTTGCATGATTGCAGCCGGTCCGTTTGGCTGCGTAACGTCAGTGAATAAGATTGACCTGCGCCTGATTACCGATTATATTGCGGGATGGGAGCAGGTGTTTAGCTACAATGGCTGGCACGTTGCCCACCTCAACTACACTGTCGTGATTAAGGATAATTCGACTTATGGCCAAATCCACCTCAGCTCAACAAAGTGTCTCGGCTGTCTATCTGGACCCTTCCCGTCCAATTGCCGAACGTGTCGGGGACTTGCTTGCGCGCTTGACCCTCGATGAGAAAATCGGGCAGATGCGTCACACGGCCCAGGCAATCCCGCGTTTGAACATCCCGGCCTACAACTTTTGGAGTGAGGCCCTGCACGGCGTCGCCGGGAATGGGCGCGCCACAGTCTTTCCCCAGGCTATCGGTATGGCTGCGACCTGGGACCCGGTACTCATCGAGAAAATCGCGTCGGCGGTCGGGGATGAAGCCCGCGCCAAATATCACGAGGCGCTGCGGCGTAACGGCTCTACTGGCATGTTCCAGGGCCTGACCGTCTGGTCACCGAATATCAATGTTTTCCGCGATCCGCGCTGGGGTCGAGGTCAGGAAACCTGGGGCGAAGACCCATTTCTGACCGGCGAAATGGGCACCGCCTATGTGCGCGGGCTACAAGGCGATGATCCAAAGTATCTCAAGGTGGCGGCGTGCGCCAAACATTTTGCCGTACACAGCGGGCCAGAAAAGTTGCGCCATGTTTTTAATGCGAAGGTTTCGCCACGTGACTTAAATGCGACGTATCTCCCCGCTTTCAAGAGACTCGTCACGGAAGCCGGGGTCGAAGCTGTCATGGGGGCCTACAACCGCACCAACGACGAACCGTGCTGTGCCAGCCAACGGCTACTGGTCGATACGCTGCGCGGTGATTGGGCCTTCCAGGGGCACGTTGTGTCGGACTGTGGCGCGTTGACGGATTTTCACCAGGGCCACCAGGTGACCAAAGATGTGGTTGAAAGTGCTGCCCTGGCGCTCAAAGCCGGGTGTGACCTGAGCTGCGTCTGCACCTACGATCACCTGGGGGAAGCGATTGAGCGCGGGTTGATCACAGAAGATGATATTGACCGTTCGCTGGAGCGTACTCTTGCTACGCGCTTCAAGCTCGGCATGTTTGATCCACCTGACGATGTTCCGTATGCTGCCATTCCGATGAGTGTGGTCGGTAGTCCCGAACATCGCCAGCTTGCTTACGAAGCCGCCGTCAAATCGATTGTGCTGCTGAAGAACAAAAACAACATCCTGCCGATCAGTGAGCAGGCCCGGAAAATACTGGTCGTCGGGCCGACGGCTGCCAGCATCGAAGTGGTCCTTGGTAATTATCATGGCCTGAACGATTCCCTAACTACCCTCGTCGAGGGGCTTGTCGCTCGCGTGCCGGAGGGCACTGTATTGAACTACCAGCAGGTCTGCCCGCTCACCCAACAGACCGAGTTTGAGGATGGAGCACTGGCTGTTGCGTCGACCGCTGATGTGGTCATTGCGTGTATGGGTCTCTCGCCCCTACTCGAAGGCGAAGAGGGTCATGCCAGCCTGTCCGATGAGAACGGGGATCGCGCGCAAATTAACTTGCCGCCGATCCAGGTTGAGTATCTCACGAAACTGGCGCTCAGCGGCGCGAAGGTGGTACTGGTTCTCACCGGCGGTAGCCCGGTTGCCCTGGGTGAACTGGAAGACCTGATGGAAGCGATTGTATACGTTTGGTATCCCGGCCAGGAGGGCGGCACAGCCGTGGCCGACGTGCTGTTTGGCGATGTGGCTCCATCGGGCAAGCTGCCCCTGACTTTCCCCAAATCTCTGGAGCAGCTTCCGCCCTTTGAAGATTACAACATGACCGGTCGGACCTACCGGTATGCCACCGCAGAACCGCTCTATCCGTTTGGCTTTGGCCTGAGCTACACGCGCTTCACCTACAGCGACCTGGCACTGGACCTGAGCACGATCCGGGCAGGCGAATCGCTGTCACTCCGCTGTACGTTAACCAACAGCGGAGCGATCGAAGCGGAAGAAGTCGCGCAGATATATCTGAGCGACCTGGAAGCCTCAACAGTCGTACCACTACACAGTCTACTTGGCTTCCGACGAGTCCATCTCAACCCCGGAGAGCGTACCGTCATCACATTCACTGTAACCCCCGAGATGATGAAAATGGTGAATGATGCCGGGGAGCGCGTCCTGGAGCCCGGCGAGTTTCGCGTGACGGTCGGAGGCTGCTCGCCAAGTGAGCGCGGCGTGCGGCTGGGCACTTCTGCGCCGGTTAGCGAGGTCTTCATGGTTACCGCGTAAAGGCTGAAAACCTGTCTCACCATTCCCCCTCCATGTCGGGAAACGTATAAACTCAGGGGATTGGGTAGCGGTGTAAATTGCGCGATGTACTGGCAGGGAGCGCCAGACTACGCCTGAAACAGCGTTTGGGCGGTTGGCATCAACAACCATTCAATACAGATAGCCGCTGGCATGTGTCCGTCCAGGGGCGCTAAAAACGCTATTGGTAGCGTTTGAGGAAATTGTTTGTATTCTTCTAGAATCTCCTGGAGATGAAACGATGTTTAAAAAAGAAAACTGCACCCTGAATCGTCAGCAAGTAGAGGAGAAGGCCCAGGCGCTGCTCGCGCAAATGACCCTGAAGGAAAAGGTCTGGATGCTCAACGGCAACTGGGACCCAGTGGGCAGTTTTGAAAAGTATCAGAACATGTACAATCCCGTCCCCATCGAGACCAACGGGTGCCCTCGCCTCGAGGTTTCACCGATTCGGTTCTCTGACGGTCCGCGCGGTGTGGTGATGGGGCAATCAACATGTTTTCCGGTGTCGATGGCACGTGGGGCCAGCTTTGATCCGGACCTCGAAAGACGCATTGGCGATGCCATCGGCAAAGAAGCCCGCGCGCAGGGAGCCAATTATTTCGGCGGTGTCTGCATCAACCTGCTGCGCCACCCGGCCTGGGGGCGTTCTCAGGAAACCTATGGCGAGGACCCCTTTCTCATAGGAGAGATGGGCAAGGCATTAACTCAAGGGGTGCAGGCACACAATGTGATCGCCTGTGTCAAACACTATGCTGTCAACAACATCGAGAATTCCCGCTTCTGGGTGGACGTCAAGGCCGATGAACGCACCATGCGCGAGGTATACCTGCCGCACTTCAAGAAGTGCATCGATGCAGGTGCCGCCTCCGTGATGGGGGCCTACAACCTGTACAACGGCGACCACTGCTGTGAAAGCCGCGTGCTGCTCACGGAGATTCTTAGAGACGACTGGGGCTTCGAGGGTTTCACGATCTCTGACTTTGTCGCAGGCGTCCGCGATACCCAAAAGGCCATCGAAGCCGGCCTGGATATCGAAATGCCCATGCCGATCCACTACCAGCAGAACCTGCTCAAAGCGGTTGAGGAAGGCCGTGTAGCTGAGGAAACCGTCGACACCGCCGTGCTTCGAGTGCTGCACACCTTGCTCGTTTTCGAGAACACCCCAGAGAAGATGACCTACAGCATGGACCTCGTCGCCAGTCGGGAACATGCGGAACTGGCACGGGAAGCCGCTGAAAAATCGATGGTGCTGATCAAGAATGCAAATGGTGTACTGCCGTTCCAGAAGACGGTCAAGCGTGTTCTGGTTGCTGGGGAACTGGGGAACAGGGCGAACACCGGTGACGCGGGTTCCAGCAATGTCAGCGCTCCTTATGTGGTAACGCCGTTTGAAGGTCTCCAGAACTATTTCGGGACTGACGCTGAGATCGTGTTGTGTGATGAAAGTGAACTGGATAAGGCCGCTGACGAAGCTGCCAGGGCAGATTGCGTGATCATCGCGGTGGGGAATGATAAGTTTGACGAGGGTGAATATATCGGTCCGGATACCAATGACGAATTCTCCTTCGGTGAAGCGGTCGCCAAAGGGTACGAGAACATGGGCAAATCGGTGTCGGGTTTTGGTGAACCGATACCGAATGATGCGGGTGCAAAAGGCGGGGACCGAACGAGCCTTTCCCTCAAGCCTGCTCAAATCGAACTGATCAGGCGCATCGGAAATACCAACCCCAATACGGTTGTCGTGCTCATCGGCGGCGGCATGATCATGACCAAAGAATGGGACGACTTGGTTCCGGCTATCGTGCATAGTTGGTATTCGGGGATGGAAGGCGGTAATGCTCTACCTCGAATTCTGTTCGGGGATGTGAATCCCTCAGGCAAGCTGCCCTTCACTATTCCCCAAGACGAGAGCCATCTACCGTATTTCAGCAACACCGACGCCGAGATCACCTACGATCTGTATCATGGCTACACGCTGCTCGAAAAGCAGGGACATAAGCCAGCATACCCCTTTGGCTTCGGGCTTTCCTACACGACATGGGAATATGGTGAGCCGCGCCTTGAGAAGCAGGATGACCACGTACTGGTAATGGTTGATCTAACCAACACAGGCAATGTGGCAGGTGCTGAGGTTGTTCAGGTGTATGTCGGCCTAAAACAATCTGCGATCGATCGCCAGAAGAAACTCCTCAAGGGTTTTAAGAAGGCATATCTGGAACCTGGACAATCAACGTGCGTCACGATACCTGTCGCGCTTGATGAACTCCGGTATTTCAGCAATGAGCAGCGAAAATGGGTATTTGAACCGGGAACCTACTTATTCTACGCCGGTTCAAGCTCCGCTGAAGCTGACTTGCAGGTCAAGGAAGTAGACCTCAGCTAACGGACGTTCTCTAACCAAATTGAGGTACAGTGACGACTCCACCCGCGGTCGTGGATGGAGTTGTCACTTTCGATACGTAGGTCGGCAGTTTTCGCCCATACCGTTGCATAGCTTCTCAAGCGCGACCACCGGCTTTAAAAATGCTGTTTGCGCAAGTCCAAGTTCATGTCTATAATGGCCCCCAATTACCATCCGACATGTAACCAGTAAATTCGGTGTTCCGTTTGTGTTTCGCAGGGTTTAAAGAATAAAAGGATTACAAGAAATCCGTTCGCAAATAGCACCGACGTGACGGCTCTTCTTGTGATTTTTATAGCGTTTTTTGCAAGCGCTTACAATAGTGATGTTGCCGATTTTTTGTTAACGCGTTGAAAGCGTTTACAATGAAAGAGCCCGTTGTTTTTTTGGAGTTTTTTGAAAGCGTTTACATTTGATGAGCAATAGGAAAAGTTCTCCAAAAAAGAAACAGCGTGTCACTATCAATGACGTCGCGCGTGCTGCTGGTGTATCCAACGCGACGGTGTCGCGTGTCCTGAGCGAGTACGAGTTTGTCAAGGAGTCCACGCGCAACCGCGTAATGGAGGCAGTGGAACGGCTGGGTTATGTCCCCAATCTGCAAGCACGCAGCCTGGCTAGCGGCCATTCTCAAATTATCGGACTGCTCGTGCCGAATCTGGACAATAGCTATATCGGCACAATCACGCAGGGTATCGATCAGGAGTTAGCACACTCCAACTACGACGTGATGTTGTATACAAGCCACCGTCATCCAGGCAAAGAATCGTACTATGTCGACGCCTTTGCGAATGGACTGACAGAAGGCTTGCTGCTCATTGCCCCCCTGGTCCCGGCCGCTTACCTGGACACGCTGCGCGCGCAGAATATCCCCTACATTTTGATCGATCAGGCGGATGCCGCAGAAAGCAGCAATGTGGTTGAAGCAACCAATTGGCAAGGCGCATATGAAGCTACCCGTTACCTGTGCGAGTTGGGCCACACGCGGATCGCGTTTATTACAGGTTGGCTCGGTGTCCAAAGCGCCATAGACCGACTGGAAGGCTACAAAGCGGCTTTGACTGATGGCGCCATTCCCATCAGGGAAGAATTGGTCATCCAAGGCGATTACCAGCAGCAAACCGGTTACGAGATCACCCAAAAACTGCTGCAGAGCGTAGATCCTCCGCCAACAGCCATTTTTGCATCCAACGATCTATCAGCTTTTGGCGCGATGGATGCTGCACGCGAAGCCGGTCTTGCTATTCCTGACGACATCTCCATTCTCGGCTTTGATGATATTCCTCAGGCGTCTTTCGTCTATCCCAAGCTGACAACGGTTCGCCAGCCACTCGAACTGATGGGGCAAGTCGCCGTCAAGATGCTCTTGGAGCAAATCGAGGATCGGAGTCTTCCGCCACAACGAGTCGCGCTGGCTACCCAACTCGTCATTCGCGATTCGTGTAGGCGCATAGATCCAACAGAATAAACACCGGTAACGCTGAAAAGAACAGGAGTAGAAGCCTATTGCAAACAAATCAATACCCGTTTCACCTTCGAATCTGATCAACTGATCCATTTCGCCATCGTTTAGAGAATCTTTGGAGGAAAAAATGTCACCGGAAATTACTCGTCGCAATTTCATAAAGCTAATATCTGCGAGCGCTGGCACTTTCCTGCTTACCGAAGCAGGGCTGGTACCCATTCCTGAAGAGCTTGCCGGACCGAGTGAAGCACTCGCCGCTCAATCGGGCACCTTCCCGCGCGAGGAGACCGTGATCGCCAGAATCCTCACCGGGCGTGTTGGCACACCTGACAACTTCAACCACTGGGTTGGCTGGAAATGGCAAGACCGTGGTATGCAGAACCTGGCTGATGAGCCTCTGTGGACGGTTGACTTTGCCACCGGTGAAATCATCAATGGCTCTGCCGCTGGTGATCCGACGTATAACGAGGACTTCACAAGCCTCACGGTCCCGCTGCGCCAGGGTGTTGCCTGGTCGGATGGCGAACCTTTTACCGCTGCCGATGTGGTCTATTGCATCGAAACCCTGATGGCACATGAGGGATTCAATGCCCACACCTTCTTTGTGGATAACGTCGCTTCTGTGACTGCACTCGATGACTACACCGTCGAGTTCCAGTTGAAGCAGCCCAACTCGCGTTTCCACACCACCTTTCTCGACCGTTGGGGCTGCACCCGCATCTTCCCCAAGCACATCTTTGAGCAGCAAGAAGATCCGACGCTGTTTGACTTCAATCCGTATGTGGGCTGCGGGCCTTACAAATTACACAGTTTCGATCCTCAGGGCAGCTGGACAGCCTGGGAAAAACGTGAAGACTGGGACAAAAGCCCGACCGGTATCCTGTATGGAGAACCTCAGCCCAAGTACATCGTTTTCCAGTACTTTGCCGATGAAGGCGCACAGATCCTGGCCCAATTGACACACGAACTGGATGTGGTGGAACTCTCCGCCGATGGTCTCAAGGCGCTGTTGGCCCAATCGGATACCTCTCGTGCTTACCAGCCGACCTTCCCCTTCGTGGTCAACAACGACCCCTGCATCACCGGCATCGTGTACAACACCGCCCGGCCTCCGTTCGATAACGTCGACGTCCGTTGGGCATTGACGCTGGCGATCGACATTGTCGAGTACACAAGCATCGCCGTCGACTCCACTGGCACCTTGAGTCCGGTGCATATTCCGCACCTTGGCCCATATCCTGAACTTTACATTGGACCGATGCAGGACTGGCTAAAGGAATTCACGATTGATGTGGGCGACGGCGAAACCTTTGCGCCCTATGATCCTGAAGCGCCAAAGCGTGTTGCAGACTACGCCAGGAGCCGCGGTTATGTTTTCCCCGACGATGAGGAATTCATCGCAAAGACGTTCGGTCTTGGCTGGTACAAGTTTGCCCCCGACATCGCCGAGAAGCTGCTGTTGAAGAATGGCTTCACCAAGGATGACGGCAAGTGGTATCTGCCGGATGGTAGCCGCTGGAAGATCTCTTATATGACAGGTACTGTACTTACCAACCATGATGCGCGCAATGCCGCTGCTGCCGTACAACAGTGGAGGAAGTTCGGCATCGATGCCGAAATGTTTAACACGGAAAATGGCTCTGATCTGGGATACGTTGGCGACTTTGATGTGGAAACCGTCTGGCCGGGGCGGGAGCCATGGGGCGCGGGTCCCGACCTGTATCGCGTGCTCGACGACTGGAACTCGGTCTATATAAAGCCCGTCGGAGAACGTGTTCAGTCGTCTTATCACTCGCGCTGGTCAAGCCCGGAAATGGACGACATCATCAGGCGGCTGCGTGAGACGGACCCCTTCAACACCGAACAAGTCGTTGCCATTGGCATTGAGGGACTTAAGGAAGCGGTCAAGAATATGCCCAGCACGCCAACCTACGGCTACACCGGTTTCATTGGCTGGGACGAGACCTATTGGACCAACTGGCCTGGCAGCGAAAACCCTTATTGCGTGCCTTACACCCACTGGCCCAACTTCAAGTACATGACCCCCTTCCTGAAATCCACTAAGGCGTAGGGACTACTTCAGCACTACAGTTACGCTTCTTCCTGGGCGGGGAAACCCGCCCAGGAAGGTAAATTCTTCACTAGTTGATTTTGTTAAGGAGTATGGACTTATGAGGGAAAAACCATGCCATTCGTAAAGCGCTATCTCATCCCTCGTCTGATTCAATACTTTTTAGTAATTTGGGTAGGTATCACCGTTGTTTTCTTCATCCCCAGACTCACCCCGAATGACCCAGTCATAAAAATGATCGATCAGATGAGGGCACGGGGTTCGACATTAGAACCGGGCACAATGGATAGCATCATGGAAGATCTGACCGAGATGTATGGACTGGAGGGATCCTGGCCGGAGCAATATGTCGCCTTTTGGCGCAATCTGGCCCGTGGTGATCTCGGCGTTTCGTTCTTTCAATTTCCCGCCCCCGTGACCGACCTTGTTTCTAACGCCTTACCCTGGACCCTGGGCCTCCTGCTGACCACGACGGCTATCTCGTGGATACTCGGCAATATTGTCGGAGGAATAGCGGGTTACTACACGCGTAGAAGTTGGTCGCGCACGCTGGATGCGATCGCCATGGTGATCCGCCCACTGCCTTATTATATATTTGCCTTCATGTTGCTCCTGCTTTTTGCTTATCACTGGCGCTGGTTCCCGGTTACAGGTGGGGCATCGCTGGGCGCTTTACCTGAGTTCACCTGGGCTTACATTCAGGATGTCCTTCGGCATTCGTTCTTGCCGGGCCTGTCACTAGCCGTACTGGGCATGGCGGTCAACTTTCAAGTCATGAAACTGCTGGTGCAGAATGTCAATTCCGAAGACTACGTCCAATATGCCCGGTTGGGTGGGGTTACTAGTGCGCGCATCGTGAGTAAATATGTCATCCGTAACGCCTTACTGCCGCAAATCACTGGCCTGGCACTTTCGTTTGGACAACTCTTCAGCGGGGCACTGATTACCGAGATAGTTTTTGGTTACCCTGGCGTAGGGATGTTGCTGTATCGTGCCATCCTCAATGGCGATTACAACCTGATCATGGGGATCACGGTTCTTTCTATTTTTGGTATCACCACGGCGATGCTGATTGTTGACCTGACCTACCCCTTGTTTGACCCAAGGGTAAGATACACATAAGGAAACCAGTACCGTGAGAACTCTCATAGATCTATTCAAAGATTATCGTTTCAGCGTCGCCTTTCTCGTGCTGTCCGTTATTCTGATCCTGGCCATCCTGTCCTTTTCATCGCCGTACGATCCAACCGTGTGGTATGTTGTCCCGCGAGATATGAAGCCATCGGCAGACCACATACTTGGTACAGATTCAAATGGACAGGATATCTTCTGGCAAGCCACGTTCGCCGTGCGCAATTCCCTGATTATCTCCCTCATCTCCGCCCTGGTTTCGAGGGTGATCGCAATCCTGGTTGGCATGATTGCAGGCTATACAGGCGGCTTAGTCGATCGAGTGTTGATGTTTATCAGTGACAGCCTGCTGGTCATCCCACTCTTTTTGATCATGGTCATGTTAGCCATGATGGTGCGGGAACATATGAATCTGGTGGTGCTAGGCTTGTTGCTGTCCGTCTTCGGTTGGGCCTGGGATGCGCGCCTGATCCGCTCGGTAGTCTTGAGCTTGCGCGAGCGCGATTTCACCAAGACCGCCATGCTTTCGGGTACAGGAACAGTCAAACTGGTGCTAAAGGAATATACGCCCTTTACCATGCCGTTGATTTTCTCAACTTTGATCAACAATATGTCGTGGGCAATTGGGTTGGAGATGACACTCGCCATATTGGGCCTGGTCGATCTCAACAATCCCACCCTGGGCACGATGTTAAACTGGGCGATCGTCTACCATGCGATTCTATTAGAACGCTGGTGGTGGATCTTGACGCCGGTGATCTTATCGCTCTTTATGTTTATCGCGCTCTACTGGCTCTCGGTCAGCATCAGCGAATACCTCGATCCCCGCACACGCATTCAGCGGGTTGGAGGGTAGGGAAACGCAGACATGGCAGAAACTATAGCAAAAACAAAACAAGTCGTCCTACGCACCGAACAGCTTAAAGCTTTTTATGTACTGGAAGTGCGCGGCATCCAGAAAATTGTTAAGGCCGTTAACGACGTAGATTTACAGATATACGAAAACGAAATTTACAGCATCGCGGGGGAAAGCGGTTGTGGCAAGACCACATTGCTGAAGGCCCTGTTTAACGAAATCGTGCCGCCTTTACGCCTGCTGGAAGGCAAGATTTGTTATCGTATCAACGATGAGGAAATCGACGTCACACGGTTAAGCAAGGAAGAAAAACGAAGACTGCGCATGGAGTACATCTCGTTTATTCCGCAAGGCTCGATGAGCGTGTTTAATCCGGTGATCAAGATTGAAAGCGCCTTTGCAGACTTCATCGGCAGCCACGTCAAAGAGCGCAATCGCGCCGAAATCTTTGAATTGGCACTCAGGCGTATTCAGGAATTGGGCTTACCCAGTAATGTCCTCGATGTCTACCCGCACCAGTTATCGGGCGGTATGCGTCAGCGAGTGACTATCGCCCTGGCGTCAATTTTGAACCCGTGCATCATGATTGGCGATGAGCCAACCACCGCGCTCGACGTGGTTGTGCAACGCGGCGTGATTCAGATGTTGATGGATATTCAGCAAAATCTGAAAAATACGATCATCATGGTCACGCATGATATGGGCGTTCATGCCAACATCGCGGACCGGATTGGTATCATGTATGCGGGCAAGATCGTTGAAGAGGCTTCGACCGAAACAATCTTTGCCGAGCCAGTGCATCCCTATACCCAGTTCTTGATCAACTCCCTGCCCAAGTTTGGTGACAAGAGTATGCGCGACAGCGTGCCCGGCAGTCCCCCCGCGCTGTCAGACTTACCGAGCGGTTGCCCTTTTCATCCGCGCTGCCCGTATGTCAAAGACATTTGCCGCCAGGAAATGCCTGACTTTTCGCAACTGGATGACAACCATCGAGTCGCCTGCTGGTTAGTTGGAGAGAACTAAAATGGAAAATCTACTTGAAGTCAACAACCTAACCAAACGGTACGCTCAAGGCAATGTGCTCGCCCGCATCAGTATTACCGCCGTGGATAATGTCAGCTTTTATGTTAAACCCGCTGAAATCTTCACGCTGGCGGGCGAAAGTGGCTGTGGCAAAACGACAACAGCTAAGTTGGTCCTTGGTTTTGAAGAAGCCACTGCCGGGACAATGCTCCATAACGGGGATACACGGTCCCGTAGAGAAAAAACGTGGCTCACCAAAGGCGTGCAAGCAATCTTTCAGGACCCATTCAGCACGTTCAATCCGCTGCGCACCGTGGATTCCTATTTTCATGAAACCGTGCGGAACTTTCGGCTGGCGCGCTCAAAGAAGGATGCCATCGCGCACATCGATCAAAAGCTGCGCTTGGTGGGTTTGACCTATGAGGATTTTGCTGGGAAATACCCAAATGAGTTTTCCGGTGGGCAGCTTCAGCGCATTTCGATTGCGCGTGCATTAGTCACTGATCCGAAGCTGCTAATCGCAGATGAGCCGGTTTCAATGGTTGATGCCTCGCTGCGCATGTCAATTGTTAACTTGTTCAAGCGGCTCAGGGACGAATTAGGAGTGAGCATCCTCTATATCACCCATGACCTGGCAACAGCCTATTACGTCAGCGATCGGATTGCCATTATGTTCCGGGGCAACATTGTTGAAATGGGCACAGTGGAAAGGGTGTTGATGAATCCTCGGCATCCCTATTCACAGTTGCTGCGTGATTCTATCCCCCAGGCTGATCCCAAAAAACGCTGGGCAACAAAGGTTACCCTTGCTGAATTAGAACAGGAAGAGTACTTGCGGCAAGGCTGTAAATTTGCGGGCCGGTGCCCCGATGTCATGGATGTGTGTAAAAGCGTGGTACCAACGGATATACTCATTGACGATGTGTTCGTGAAATGTCACTTATATGCCGAGGAAAAAAAGTAGCGTTTACATCGTCGGATTGGTAGCGGTGAACAATTGACTGATAGCGGCTGCTCAACTGCCCCCCATCCCCTGGTCCCTTCCCCCACGCCAAGTGTATAGACCGGGGACATGGGTGACAGGTGTTCGGAGACATGGGTAACACCTCCAGGGTACCATCAAGCGCTCCGCAGGTCGAGAGTACGCCTTTAGTAAAGGTGCGTGTCTCCTTTATTTCTGGAGCTTTTCTGTCCCATTAATTCTGGCGATTTACACACCTCGAAAAACATCGCACAACGTGGGATAAAACCAAAGAAGCATACCCTATCGGTACACCTGTGACAGGCTCGATCGAAAGGTTTTTTCCGCAAGGGACGATCATAAACCTGAACGAAGGCGCTGTTGGGGTCGCAGATTACGCCCAATGTCGCGCGTCCACACGGCCTGAGTTTATTATGCGTACTCGACAGCGAATCACAGGCGTTGTCCAGGGGTATGATGAGGCAAATCAATGGGTGGTCATAGGCTCGCCTCAAGTACATGAGGATCGTATGGAGTAGGGAACGGCCAACTAACTCATTTTCCGAGCTTCGCTATTCGCTCTCGGAGCTGTTTGCTCGGTCTCACCGCCAACCGACGAATGACTCGCTTTGGCTCACCCGTACTCAACATCCCGCGCCGCTCGCCCCGGTCGATGCACTGCACTTCCAATACCAGGAAGTTCTGTAGCTCAATCCGTCCGCCGGATGCCAGTTCCTCAAACCAAACGTCAATCAACGCTTCCAGCATCCGCTGCACGTCGTGGTTGTGCAGTCGCGTGCGGCGGCCAATCTCGCTCACCATCTTGTTTTTCGTCAAAGCCATCAGTCACGCTCCATCCTAGCTAACCGGGCTTGCCGTTCGCCCTGCGGGTCAGCCACGACCAGGCTGTGCCCGGCCAGCATCCGGTCGCCAATGACCGGCAGCATCACCCCCTGCGTCTTACCGGAACCCGCCGAGCCGAGTGTCAGGGATAATAATGAACTTCGTCATGGATCGCGTACGGCGCTGATGTGTTCTTGCAGAGTTCTGGCATTGTGCGCTGCCGCAACGATGGCCGCCTGAATTAGTTCATCCGGCGTGATGGCGTGTTCGGTGAAGACCGGCAGCATCACCGCCAACCCGTGCGCGACCAGAGCGATCAACACATCGACGCGAAATCCAACGAGAATTCGAGATCGTCGATACGTGTGCGGAATGCCTTGCGGAAGTGTGCCCGGCTGCCGGTGATGTCTTCCTGCCGGTCGAGGAATTCACGGATCGCCTGGCGAATCAGGTCCGCTTCCGTGACATCGCGCGTTTCTTTTTCAAGAAGCTGCTGGAGACGCTGGCGCATCTGGGGCGTCATGGCGACGCTGCGTCGTGCCGTTTTTGTCGCTGGCATATCCGTACTCCTCTCTGGTTAGCTCTCCTCATTGTCGCAAATCAGGGGACCAGCCAGACTGTAGGATCACGGTTTTGGAGCAGCAAACCGGCGGAAAATCATCGCAGAATTGCGGGGTTAGGGACAACCGCACTGCTCGCGACGATATCTCGCGAGCCGGTCACGGGAGTGACCGCACGACACCCCGCCCGACGGGCCACTTCCCTCGGCGCGAGCTGGGGTGTCGTCTCTGGGCACGGTGTCCCGTGCCCAGAGGCCGCGCAGGTTCGCAGAACCGTGCGCGGGTGCCGCGCGTGGGCGCGGCACGCCAGCCCCTCCGGCGTGTGAGGAGCCAGGTCTTTACCTGGCGACCCTCTCCGGGCAGACAGCGGTTGTCGTGCGCCCAACAAACTGGCTCACACCCGGCTGTCTTGCACATAGCTGCTGGTCTGATGGGGATCGGTCGCCGCACGGCGGCGATGGGCTGGCCTCGCAGCCAGCCCAAAACGCGCTCACGTACAGGGGCAAGATACGTTGTCTTGCAGCACATGAAGTCCCCAACACACATACGCACCCACCCCTAAAACAAACGATGTGTCGCCTACAATGCGCTCGCCTCTGGAGGCAGACAAGCGCTATGGTTGCAGCTTACGGCGTGGACAGGATATCCGCCAGCCATGGGCGCAGGATCGGCACAACCTGCGCTGCTTGCATGGCTTGCATGTGATCCAACCCTTCCAGCACTCGTATATCCCATCCGAGCGTTTCCAGTTCACCCTTTTCGCGCACCACTGGCCCTGCCAGGCTCACGTAGACATCGCCCCAATTCTTGCCATACTGAAGCTCATCCGCTGACCCGACGAAGCAGAGGCGCGGACAGGTGATTTGAGCCTGAATGGCCCGGTCATCGAAGTCTTGCAGCGCCTGATAGAGGGTGACATACTGCCGTGTCTCATCCTTTGACAATCCTGCGGTTGACCATTCGTCCTCTGTGGCTTGCGAAAGCGGATCGCCGCCAGCCATCTCGTAGGCGGCTGTCGTGACACGTAACATTTCCGCATAAGGGCCCTGGATGGGTGGAAAGCCGCCCATGACGAGCGCCGAAAGCCGGTCGGTACGGATAGCGAGCTGCAGACCGATCATCGCGAGCCAGGAATAACCATAGTAGGCGAATGGTTCCGCCTGGCTGGCATTGGCTACGGCGAGTAGGTCTTTGACGACGTTGGCCGGGGTCAGTGTTTCCGGCCTCGGGGTGCGCCTGAGATGTCCTTCATAGTCAAAGGCCACCACGCGAACAATGTCGCTCAAGCCTTCAATCAGGTGTTGGCCCAGGGCCGGATCTGCACCGTATTGCCGCATCTGTTCCGCTTGTGGGCCTTCGATTGGCCGGGGGTTGACGGGCAGCAGCAGCGTCGGCCCCTCGCCGTAGATCTCGATCGCGATGCTGGTCCCGTCCACCAATGTTGCTTCAGTTACTTGAGGTTGATAGGCTTGTTGTTCGCTCACTTGTCGTCCCTCCAACTGACAATCGATACTGGCAGTATGGCCGCCGTCTATCTCTATCATAGAGGGTTGGTGAGCAAATGGAGGGTTGGCGTTCTAGAGGCGCTCGGCTAGTACGCGGCTTCGATCATCTCGGCCACCTGCCGAATGATCGCCTGAGCGCGCTGCTCTTGCTGCGCCAGGGTCGTCAACCAGCGGTCGGCGACCGTCTCAACGGCCTCGTTGTCGCCGGGTGTGTCCAGGGCTTCACGCAAACCCTTGGTTTTCCCGGCATCAAACTGCCGCAGCATGCGCAGGATGGCCATCAGGCTGTAACCCGACTGGCGCAGCAACCGGATCACGCGCAGTCGGCCAATCTCAGAGGCGCCATATACGCGATAGCCGGTTTCTGGATCACGCGGCACATTCAATAGGCCGCTGCGGTCCCAGTTGCGCAGCTGATCCGCCGTCACGCCGAGATAGTCCGCAGCCCGACCGATACGTAGGGTCTGTGCCGGCCCACTCGGTTGCTGACCATTCACCCAGTTTTCGAGGAATTCGACAGCGGCCTCGGCCCGTGCCTGCTCCATACGCACGTAGGCGAGAAAGTCGTGAGCCAACGCCATCGCCGTGTCCAGGTCACCATCAGCGGCACGCTTGACCAAGTTCACCATCATCGGCTGAATACCGGGCAAAGGCCGATTGAGCGCCAGATGAGCCAGCCGCATTTGTTCCACGTGCAGCGGTGCGAACAAGCGGTAGCCGGTGCCGCTGCGCGGCACTGGGGACAGATAGCCCTTAGCCTCGTACAGCCGCACCGTATTCGGATGAACGCCGACAGCTTGCGCAACGTCCGATGTTCTCAAAGTCTGTTCCACGAGTGTGCCCTTTTATCACTGAATTGACCCATGTCGCGATGGAATAAGTGTTTAGACGATGACAAGGCTCTCGTCCGATATCTCAAAAACACAGAACCGGAATAAACGCAGTGCCAATTCATACCGGTTTGGAAGGTAAAAACGAGTGAGAAACTTACTATATCAGTCCGTTGGTCAGGTATGCTACAGTTTTGGGCGGCAAGGGACGCCGCGATGGATGACCGGCCCTCCAACAGAAACGGCACGCTCTCGCGTACCGCTCTGTGTGGTGTGAAACTCGTGCGAGCTAGAACGGCATATCTTCGTTGCCCGCGTCGGTCTCGACTGGCCCGCGCTTGGTGATGATGAAAGATACGGTATTGATTGTCAAGCCTCAAATGGCACCAAATCAGATCGCAGTGCAAAAGATGGGTCAAAATCACGCTCTTTAACAACGACCGCCCAGGCAATATGGATAAGCTTACGAGCACTCGCGATACGCGCCACTTTGTTTGGTTTGCCTCGGGCAAGCAAGCGATTATAGAGTGACTTGATGCAAGGATTGATGCGCGCCGCAGACAATGTAGACATATATAACGTCTTGCGCAGGGCGGCATGTCCTCCACGTCCTACTGGACGATGACCACGACGACTGGAACCGGATTCGCGACGATAAGGGACCAACCCGGCAAAAGCGGCAGCTTGTTCAGGCGTGTCGCAATAAGCAAAAGCCTGTGTAGCCACCAGGATCCAGGCAACAGCGATCTTGCCCATACCCGGGATAGTGAACAGGCGGTGAGCGGCGTCGGTCCAATCGTGTGCGCTGTTCAACAAATCCTCCAATTCGCCATCCAACACGTCGATTTCAGTCTGAAGAAAAGCAATATGACGTTCCAAACGCTCCAGTACAGTGGCCTCGGCACGCGGGTTCTTGCGTAGGGCATGTAAACGATTCGTTTCCTGGGTTTTGATGCCCAATAGGTCGTCACGTTGGTGGAGCCGCTGCTGTAATTGCTCACAGATAGTCGGCGGTGGTGTCCAGGCGGCAGGCTGGCGCTGACGCGCGAACTCCGCGAGAAGGTAGGCATCAATCCGATCCGTTTTCGCATGTTGCATTTCCAACCGTGCGAACAGATTGGCCTGGGTTGGATTGACAATACTCACCACCAAACCCCGGTCATGCAAAAACCAAGCCAGAGCCAGCCAGTATGTGCCGGTCACTTCCATAACCACCAGGGTCTGTTCTGGAGCGGCAATCTGACGGAGTTGATGCACTAACCGTCCATAGTCGGTGGTTCGTTGCTCAAAGGTGGCGTGGTGCCAACCCGCCTCGGTACACCAGGCGGCAGTGAACGTTGCCGCTGCAATATCAATCCCAACGAAATTGAGATAATCACTTAAGCTCAATACAAAATTCCATTAAATCATCATTGACTATTAGTCACGAGCTGATTTCCCCACTATTCGATTGGCTTTATTTCTTCTGGTTAATATATTTAGTAGAATATTTTGTTATTCCAGCTATCAACATTCGCTAAATCCGCAAGCATAGCACTTTTTGCAGCCCTCTTCGTAAACCAGGGCAGCCTCTCCGCACTCAGGGCAGAGATCACCAATTTTTAAAAAATGTAGTCCATTCTCTTCATCTGACTTTTCTTCCTCATCGCTTTGATAGGGAACAAGATCGTCACATTTTACTCTTTGCTCTCGTTCTGTCAGATAATGCTCTAAAATTTGTGCTAATCCATCGGGCAGTGATCTGACCCTATTTGGGCCAAATCCGAGTGAGCGTCCACCTCCTATGCCCCCCAACTGACGAATGATTTCTCGAAGTCGTCGGCTTGGTTCTACAGAAGATGATATCCGTAAAAGGTAAGAGACCAGCCTGCCAATCGCCTCAGATACAGCAGCTGTGTCTGAGCCAGCTTTTGCAGTATTGATAAATATCTCAAATGGCTGCAGGTTTCCATTTTCATTGATCGTCACAAATGCCTTGCCTAAT